>Ga0335085_10000091_pt1 | contig 300231 bp, 270 predicted proteins | sample Lox_Sample_45_FD_206712 | JGI IMG/M metagenome (GOLD analysis project Ga0335085, IMG submission 206712) | Soil microbial communities from Loxahatchee National Wildlife Refuge, Florida, United States - Lox_Sample_4.5 | ecosystem: Environmental > Terrestrial > Soil > Wetlands | place: USA... | reverse complement strand
ACATCAGCGGCTTCTTCACATCTCCGGCGAGATCCTCGTTCAGCGAGCGCGAAACAACATCTTCAGCCACCGGATCGTGCGGATACTGCAAATGATTCTGGTACTGTACGGCGCCGACCTGCGCGATGGCGCTGGCCAGGCTGACGTCAGGGCGGAGTCTTGCCACCACCTGGCTCCCATGCCAGTCATGATGCAGAAGCATCTCAGGACTGGCATCGGCCTTGTAGGGAACCCATAGCTGAATTCGGGCATCGGGATAAGCGAACCACGAGGGCAGCACGCCGGCCACTGTGTAGGGTCTGCCGTCAAGGTGAATCTGGCCGCCTACAATCTTCGCGTCGCCTGCAAACCGCCTCTCGAACAGGCTCCAGGTCAACATCACAACGGTGTTGCCGCGCTGATCGTCCGCCTCCGTAAACTCCCGGCCCAGCGCCGGCTGCACTCCCAGCAGTGAAAACAGGTTCGAGGAACCCGCCTCTGCGCCAACCGACTCCGGCAATTCGTTGCGCACACCGGTGAGGTTGTACCCGGCAGGACGCATGATTGCCATGTCTGCAAAGCCGTGGGTCTTCGAGCGCCAGTCGTAGAAGTCGGCTGGCGCAACAGGGTGGTAGCTTAATTCCCCTCCTCGGAAGTGTTCGTACACCATCACCAGCCGCGCGGGGTCGCGAAAAGGCAGCGGCCGCAGCAGCACCGAACGCACAACGGTGAAAAGCGACGTGGCCGCGCCCAAGCACAAAGCCATGACCACAATCGCGATGCTCGAAAATCCCGGCGTGCGGCTCAACGTACGAAAGGCGTATTTTACGTCGCGGACGATACCGGCCAACCGTTGGGGAGTGTTCTGCATCCACAGCGATTCGCGTATCTTCTGTGGGTTGCCAAATTTCAGTCGGGCCTCTCGCCGGGCGTCGTCGGGCGTCAGGCCGCGGGCCTCATTGTCGGCAGCCTCTTCCGTCAGAAAAGCCTCGATCTCGTCCTGCAACTCGGAGTCGGAGCGTTTGCGGTGTAGGAATCTCATCCAGCTCATTGCGCACCGCCTTCTTCGCCCATCACAAGGCCAATTGCGCGGGTCATTTGCCGCCAGCGGCTGGTTGCGCGAACCAACTGCTTACGGCCTTTTGCGGTCAGCCGGTAGAACTTGGCCTTGCGATTGTTCTCGCTCGCACCCCAATAGGAGGAAACCCACCTTCGGTCCTCGAGCCTGTGCAGCGCGGGATAAAGAGAGCCTTGCTCCACCTCCAGAAGATCCTCAGAGGTGCGCTCAATGACTTTGGCGATCGTATGCCCGTGTGCATCACCGCCGGCAAGGGTCCGCAGGATCATCATGTCCAGGGTCCCCTTGAACATTTCGTTGTTGGATTGGTTCTTCTTGGGCATCGGCCTCTCCACTAGAAGTTCTATGCAAAGGATAATTTACCACACGGACTTCTGTGGGAAGGAACCTGTAGAGTACCCTTGCAGCCATTGGTCAACTGGCGACAGCAGGCCAATGCGCTCATCGACAGGGTCGCGGGTAAAAGTGAGACCAAATTGCGTCCCAGCGGCGGCCAAGCTTCATCACCAACTACATCGAAGTGGAAGCTCATGCGTTGTTGCTACGCAGGTTGGGAAGGGCGCTCGCCCGAGAGTGGCTAGTCACTGGCGGTCTGCCGGTGATCCGGGCACTACCGGAAGAAGAGGATCGCGGCCGGGAGATCATCGCGCGGCACTCGGACAAAGACTGGAGTCTTTGTGACGCCATTTCCTTCAATACGGCCGGATCGAGGTCCAGCGCCCACGCCATGCCACCGGGCCGGGGCAACGTCCCAGTTTGGCCGGGACCTCATCCACTCCTGTATGCGTGGTGCCCCTGTATGCGTGGTGCCCCCGCCTGCTCTACGGCTTCGCCCGCACAGCCGTGGTCCGGATAGGCTGCCGCTCCAACTCCTCCAGCAACGCGGAAAGCTGCGGCGCTGCTTCCGTGCGCCCGCCGAAACGCAACGCATTGTATGCCGTGGTGAACTCCACCACCAGCGCCCCGACATCTGAAGCAGGCAGCGTGCGGGCAAACTCATGGGGCGTGAACCAGGCCGGCTTCTGATAGCCGCGCCGCTTCATCAACCGCAGCATGCGTTGGTAGAGCAGCGTGGCATCGGCCAGGCTGCCCTTTCCGCGGCGCAGGCGCCACACGCCCAGTCGCATGCGCCCCGTGCGCCAAAGCTTGGGTGCGGACCATACGGCGAGCACACCGAAGACCAGCGCGGCCAGCACCCACGCCCCGGATCGCGCCAGCCATGAGCCGCCAAGATCCCAGTTGCTCACCATATGAAATGCGCGGTCGAGCCACCGCAAACTCACCCGGCGGCTGGCCTGCTCCATGTTATCGGCCAGCGTAGCCTGGTGGCCCAGATCGTAGCTGACCACCCACTCTTGCCAAAATGTCTCGACAGCGTCAGCATAGAGCGCGAGCTTGCTGAGCAGTGCGTTGCCGCCCGGGTCGGGGTCCGGCGGCGTGGGATCGAAAGTCGTCCAGCCGCGCGCGGGAAGCCAGGCCTCAACCCAGCTGTGCGCATCGGAAGCCCTAATGACGTACAGATCCGTGAGTGGATTGTAGACGCCGCTTTGGAATCCGGTGACCATGCGCGATGGGATACCCAAGGTCCGCAGCATCACCGCCATCGCCGACGAGAAAAACTCGCAATGCCCTTTGCGGCGGGTGAACAGGAAGTTGGCGAGGGGATCGGCCGGCTCCCGCGAGGGCAATTCCAACGTATAGCTGTAAGTGCGGCGCAAATACTGGGCGATGGCCATGGCTCGTTCCGTGTCGGATTCCTGGCCGCGCACGATGTCGCGCGCCAGCCGGGGAATCCGCGGATCGAGAGCGGGGAGGCTGAGGTACTGCTTGCGTTCGCGTCCGCTCAGGAACGGGTCGCCGGTGGCTGCGGCCGATCCGCCCAGCCACCCGTAGACATCATAATAGAAGCCTTCGAGCGGCGGATGCCCCAGCCGGTAGGTGCCATCGGGCCGCGCCAGGATGGCCAGTTGGCGCACATAAACGATCTCGGGAGTGCCGGCGAAGAACAGCACATCCGAGTCGATGCCGTTCAGGCTGACGCGATAATTGAACCGCGGACCCAGGCGCCGGCGCTGTTCGTCGTTGGCCAATTGGAACATGCCCTTGGCGATCGCCGGAATCCACTGCGGGTCAGCCGCGGGCGAGAACCAGGTGTGGCCGTCGAAATCGCTCAAGGTCGCCCCGCGCCACTTCAGGTTCTGCGGCGCCTGGCGATCGGAAAAACGCACGTGCATCACCGGGCGGGAGGTGGCCTTGATTTCGCCGATCTCGCCGAGTTTGACCTCGTTGGCGAATCCGGGCAGATAGAATCGCCGCGAGACGATCCGCCGCAAGGCTGCATCGGCCGTACGCGGCAGCATGAAAAACAGCCCGGTGGTCAGCGCCAGAATGCCGAGCGTGATCAGCCCGGTCAACGCCGCCAGCCGGGGATGAAACCGGCGCAAACCACTACGCGCCACCGTCTGCCGCTTCTGCATCGAGCGGCGGATCTCGGAGCTGGTAAACGTGGCCATGGCGAACAACAGGTAAAGAGCCAGGAAGAGGAAAAAGTTCGAATTTGTGGAGAGGATCGCGGCCGCCAGCAGTTCCAGGAAGGCGATGGTGGCCATGAAGAAATAATCCCGGTTCGTGTGCGAAGTCAGGATTTGAATCACCGCCAGGAAAAAGACCAGGTGCACGGTGGACTGGACAAAATCACGGGAGAGCAGAAAGTAATCCAGCGGGAAAAAGCCCACGTAGGCCAGCGTCAGCGCCGCCACAATCTTCGGAGAAAGATCCAGGCCCACCACGCCAGAAATAAGGAGCGCGCGCAGCAGAAGTCCTGCGCCGGTGAGTAGGATGGTGGGCTGATCCAGATACCCGCTTCCGGCTACGGCCAGATATCCGCTCACCACCAGGCCCCACAGGGCGAATTGAAAGAAGCGCTCGACCGATGCCGCGGCATTGGTGGCGGTGCGGGACATATCTCTATTGTACGTGCCGGGTGCTGTAGAGTTTCCGGAGCGGACCGCCGATTCATCGATTGTATGTTTGAATGGAAGCCGGAATACAGCGTTGATCTGCCCGTAATCGACGCCCAGCATCAGCGCCTGTTCGCGCTAGCCGGGGAGTTGCATGCCGCCCTCATCAATGGCAAAGGCTACAGCGTCGTGGAGCAATGCCTGGCAAGTCTGGTCGATTACACCAAGGTCCATTTCGCCAGTGAAGAGCGGCTGATGGCCCGGTACAGCTACCCCCAAACGCGGGAACATATACATGAGCACGAGCAGTTGGCGGCCCAGGTGATTAGCTGGCAGGTCAAATTTCGCACGGGTGAGACTACCCTCGGCCTTGACATGCTGATGTTCTTGAAGAGTTGGCTGGAGCATCATATCGCCGGCTCCGACCAGCGTTATAGCGCCCACATCCGCAGCCAGACAGCCGCCTAAAATCAAGGTCCGCCTGCCGGCAAAATCAGTGCATTCATCGACCGGACTCATCCGCTGGTCAGATTAAGTTAGGGCCTGTTCGCGGCGGCTTCGACAATTTAAGTAACATGAAGAGGCCCGCCGCTGGTATTTTTGTCTCCCTTGCCTTGGTGTTCGCATCCGTCCCGTTTGCCTATGCGCAGTCGAACAGCGGAACGGTTCACGGCGTGATTCTCGATCCTTCCGGTGCAGCCATTGCCGGTGCATCGGTGACGATCCAGAATCCGGTTTCGCACTACACCCGCAGTGTGCCGGCCGACGCGCAAGGCAGGTTCGAGTTCGCCAACATCCCGTACAACAACTACCATCTGACTGCCACGGCTGCCGGTTTCCAGGCTGACGCTCAGGATATCAACGTGCGTTCGGCTGTGCCCCTGGAGCTGAAAATAAGCCTGCCGCTCGGCGCGGAAACCCAAACAGTCACGGTGGAGGCGGGCGCCGATCTGGTCGAAACGACTTCGACGACTCACACGGATGTCGATCGCGATCTGTTCGACAAACTGCCGCTCGAGAGTCAGTCGTCGTCCCTGAGTTCCCTAGTGACACTGGCTTCGCCGGGCATCACAGCGGACTCGAACGGATTGTTTCACGGACTTGGCGACCATGCTTCGAACTCGTTTTCCGTTGACGGCCAACCGATCACAGACCAGCAAAGCAAGGTATTCTCGAACCAGCTTCCGGTGGATGCCGTGCAATCCATGGAGGTGATCGAAGGCGCGCCGCCGGCCGAATACGGCGACAAGACCAGCGTTGTGGTGGTGGTGACCACGCGCTCCGGCCTGGGCGAGACCACCCCGCACGGCGACGTCACCGCCTCCTACGGTAGTTTCGGCACGTCGAACGGCGGCTTGAACTTGGGGTACGGTGGCCAGAATTGGGGCAATTTCATATCCGCCAGCGGCATGAATACCGGCCGCTTCCTGGATGGGCCCGAGTTCAACACCATTCACGACCACGGCAACGAAGAGAACATCTTCGACCGCGTGGACTTCAAAACGTCTGCCATGGATAGCATCAACCTGAACCTGGGCTTCACGCGGTCGTGGTTCCAGACGCCGAATTCATACGATGCGCAGGATGCCACCGCATGGACCGGACTCGTGGTGGATAACAACGGCCTCGGTCCGAATGGAATGCCGGTGGGCTCCACGGATCAGCGCTCGCAGATCCGTTCATTCAATCTTGCGCCTACCTGGACGCGCATCGCGAATGCCCACACGGTGTTGACCTTGGGAGGCTTCCTCCGCCAGGATCAGTACAATTACTACCCGAGCGACAATCCCTACGCCGACTTACAACCTGATCTGCAACTGCAAACGATCGGGCAGAACCGCACGTTGACGAACGCCGGCTTGAAGGGCACGGCGTCTTACGCCAACGGCATCCACAATATCAAGGCCGGCATTACCTATACCGATACCATCCTGACCGAGAAAGACTCGTTCGGTGTAGTGGATCCCACGGCCAATGCGGTGTGCTTGAATCCGGACGGCAGCCCCGACACAAATCCGCTCCTGACCAATCCGGCGCTCTGCAATGGCGGCCTGCCATCCAATCCGAATTTCAATCCGCTGCTGGCTTGCTACGATCTCACCAGAACGAACGCGCTCCCCGCTTCCGATAACTGCCCGAGCTCGAACAGCGGCCTGTACCATTTTTTCGGACACGCGAATATCCGGGAATTGTCGCCATTCATTCAGGACACCATCACCAAGAAGAACTGGACCTTTAATCTGGGCTTCCGCTTCGACTATTACGACGGCATCGTGAGCGCCACGCAGCCCGAGCCGCGCCTGGGCATTGCCTACAATATTAAAGGCACCAACACGGTGTTGCGGGTTTCCTATGCGCGCACCATGGAGACGCCGTTCAATGAGAACCTGGTCCTTTCGAGCGAGGGCTGCAACAACACAGTCATCGCGGCGATCATGGCATCCACCGTCACGCCCTGCGCGACCAGTGTGCCGCTCAGTCCGGGCTGGCGGAACGAGTTCCATGCGGGACTCGAACAGGCGTTCGGAAAATTTCTGGTCATCGATGGCGAGTACATCTGGAAGTACACACACCTGGCCTACGACTTCAGCGTGCTGGGGGATTCGCCCATCACGTTTCCAATCGAGTGGGATCGCTCGAAGATTCCCGGTTACGCGATTCGCGCTACCGTGCCGGAGTTCCATCGCTTCACCGCTTTCGTAGTAATGTCCCACGTGGCGGCGCGCTTCTTCGAGCCGCAGGTGAGCGGCATTGGCGCCACTCCGACCGGCTCCGAAGTCTTCCGCATCGATCACGACGAAAACTTCAACGAGACCACTCACATGCAATACCAGCCCTTCAAGAAGGGGCCCTGGTTCAGCTTCAACTGGCGCTACGACAGCGGCCTGGTGGCTGGCGCGGTGCCTTGTGCCGGCGGTAATTGCGCCAATGGACCGGACGGGACAGATTCCACCGTCGATGTTTCCGGTCTGTCGCCCGATCAGCAATTCCAGGCGGGGCTATATTGCGGGACGGTGCGTGCCACGCCCACGACGCCGATCAGCCCGACGGGCATGTGTCCGGCCGCGGCGTACGGCTCCAATCTCTTGAAGATCCCGGCGGCGGGTACCGAGAATGACGATCACAATCCGCCGCGCGTCGCGCCCCGCAGCCTTTTTGATATGGCGGTGGGCGACGACAATCTGTTCAACGGCGATAGATACAAGTGGAGCCTGCGGCTCACCGCCGTAAACGTGACCAACGTCTACGCGCTATACAACTTCCTCTCGACCTTCAGCGGCACGCACTACGTAACGCCGCGGGCCATCACGGCGACGCTGGGCTTTCACTTTTGACCGGCCTACTCGTAGGGCTTGATCTGCTCCGCGATCTTGGATTTATCGCCGACCACGACGATGGTCATTTTTGACGGAACCAGGTAAGTCTCGGCCATCCCCTGCACGTCAGTCGGTTTCACTTCCATGACCTTCTGCACATAGGTGGAAAGATACGACCGGTCGAGGCCCTGCGAATCCACGAAGTGGAGCTGTCCGATGATGGCGTCCGGGCTGATCGTGTTGCGCAGGATGAACAGCCCGGCCAGATAGTTCTGGATGCCTTTCAGCTCATCGCCGCCGGGCGGGTCCTTGCGTAGCCGGTCGATCTCGTAGAAGATTTCTTTGAGCGATGGACCGGTGACGTTGGTGGTCACGTCGGCGGACTGTAGCCAATACGCTAGGTGCCTGCGCGTTCCGATCTGGCTGTACGGCGAGTAGGTGTAGCCCTTCTGCTCGCGAATGTTGCTGGTGATGCGGGAAGCGAACGATCCGCCCAGCAGCGAATTCATCACGTCGAGCGTGATGTAGTCCGCGCTGGCCGGCTCGGCGACGGGCAACCCCAGCAGCAGGTTCGATTGCGCCGCTCCCGGCCGGTCGATGAATTGGAACGAACGCGCCTTCACCTGCTGCGCGGGACGATCAGCCTCTGCAGTCCCTTTGGGCCACGAGCCGAAGGCGGCTTCGATGGCCTGGCGCAGGTCTCCTTCCAGCATTCCGGCGACGTACAAATGGGTTCGGATGGCAGAAAAGTTGTTCTGGTAGAATCCTCGCACATCCGCGATCGCGTAGCCCTTGAGCTCGCTCTCGGAGGGAAACGTCCGGCCATAAGGATGGTCCGGGAACAAGGTCTTCAGGAAGCGTTCGCGCGCCAGCGATCCCGGCTCCGATTTGTCGATCGAAAGCTGCCGCAGCAGATCGTTCTTCAGACGCGGTAGTTGCGACTCAGGCAGCGCCGGATTGGTCAGCACGTCCGCCAGCAGGGCCACGAACTTCGGTCCGAAATCCGAAAGCACCACCCCACCGACCGAAGTGAAATCGGAACCGGAATCGACTTCGACTTGCCCGCCCATATCCGCCGCTTCCCGCGCCACCTGCTCGGCCGAACGCGTGTGCGTGCCTTCCTTCATGAGCGCGGCATTCAGTTTCGAGAGCCATACCTGTGAGGCAGATTCGTCGATGGCACCCGCGCCGACAAAAATGCGAATCGCCACTTTAGGTACGTTTCCGTAAGGCACCAGGGTCGCTTGCATGCCGTTCGGCAAGCTGAAATCCGTCGTGGCGGGCAGATGGAACGGTTTCGGCGGCGGCCCCTGCGGCGGCGTTTCGTTGGGTCCGGCGAATATTTCGCTACTGATGGCAGAAAGCATAATCAGGCTCCAGAGCAGTCTCATTTGGATTCCCCCTTGTGCGCCTCCGCGGCCCCCGGCTCGATCAGCAACACGGTGCGGTTGGTCTTGCGCAGGTACTCGCGCGAGGTGCGTTCGATCAGGTCCGGCGTCACCTTGCGGAAATCGTCCTCGAGCGCGTTGATCTTAGCCGGGTCGTCGTCGAACAACGCGTAGCAGGCCATCAGGTCGGCGCGGCCGAACCCGCCGAATTGCGAGAGAGTGTCGTAGAGATTCGAGCGCATCTTGGTGATGCTGCGATCCACGAGCGACTGTTCCACGGGCTTCGACTGCAGCCCGTCCATGACCGAATCGACTACGGACATGATCTGCTCCGGCTTGACCGTGGCATCGTGGTACAAGGACGCCGTCCACAGCATCGGACCGTCGTAGTCGAACATATTGCCAAGCTCGTTAATCGCGCCCGAGATATCGCCGGTGAAGCCGTGCTTCTTCACCAGTTCCTGGTAGAGCAGGCTGTCGTCGCCCTGCACCAGCATCTGGTCGAGCAGCCCCATGGCGAAGTATTCGGGCGAGTTGCGCGGCGGCATGTGGTAGGAGAACGCCAGCGCCGGCCGGTTCGCCAGCGGATCCTTGCGCGTGGCCGTCTTCTCGTGCTCCTGGCGCGGTTCGGTCAGGTCCGGCGTAGGCGGCAGTTTGGCAGACGGAATCGCCGCGAAATATTTCTCCACCATCGCCTTGGCCTGATCCGGATCGAAATCGCCGACAATCGCCAGCGCCGCGTTATTCGGCGCGTAATACGTCTTGAAGAACGCTTGCACGTCGGTCAACGTGGCGGCTTCGATGTCCTTCAGTTCGCCGTAAAAGTTATGCGAGTTGTACCAGTTCGAGTTGGCGTATTGCGGCATCCACAGCCAGGGAAAGCCGCCATAGGGCTGATTGAGCACATTCACCTTGACTTCGTTGCTCACCACGCCCTGCTGGTTTTTCAGATTCTCGTCCGTGATGGCGAGCCCCTTCATGCGATCCGCTTCGGCCCACAGCGCGGTTTCGAGCTTGTTCGATGGCAGCAGTTCGAAGTAGTTGGTGAAGTCGAAACGCGTGGAGCCGTTCAGGATTCCCCCGTTTTGCTGCACCAGCTTGATGAATTCCATCTTGCCCAGGTTCTGCGAGCCTTGAAACATCATGTGCTCGAAGAGGTGGGCGAAGCCGGTGCGGTCGCGCGGCTCGACGCGAAATCCGATGCGGTAGTAGACCGCCGTCACCACTGTGGGAGCAGTCGAATCGGGCGAAAGGATGACGCGGAGCCCATTGGGCAGTTTGTAGTAGGTGATGGGCACGTGAAAGCCTCCTGGCTCCCTGGCGCAGAGCGACGGGAGCGCCAGCGATAATGCCAGGATTGCGTGAGATAGACGGTGCATAGACGGTATGACGCTCCTCTTTGGCCTACGGTAGCACGCGGAATCGCGCCCGCACCATTTGCGATTGGAGTCTGGCCTACCCGCCGCCGACGAATTGCACGATCTCCAGTCGCGCGCCGCCGGAGACTTCCGTCGTGTCCCAATCGTGCTGCTTCACGATCCGCCGGTCCAGTTCTACCGCTACTCGTGCGGGGTCCAGCCCCAGCGACTCCAGCAGTTCGCCCAGCGTTTGGCCCGATGGCAACGCGCGCGGCTCACCGTTGATCGTGACTTCAATCTCCAGGTTGGTTGACACTGTTCTTTGGCAACCATTATAGTCAAATTTAACGCATGCCCCAGACCTACCCGGAAGTCTACTGGCCTGTCCTGCTGCAAGGCCTGATCGCCATGGTCATTGCAGCCGGTATGATCGGCGCTTCCTACATCCTGGGCAAGAAGATTCGCAACCAGGCAAAGGACTCGCCGTACGAATGCGGAATCACCCCAACCGGCAACGCCCGCGAGCGTTTCAGCGTAAAATTCTACCTGGTTGGTATGCTTTTCATCGTCTTCGATATCGAGGCGATTTTTTTATATCCCTGGGCTGTCGTATACCGCGAACTGAAGCTGTTCGCGTTTTTTGAGATGTTGCTCTTCATCGCCTTGGTCCTGGCGGGTTTTTTCTACATCTGGAAAAAGGGCGCGCTGGATTGGTCCGGCGAACCGAAATAACGGCCAAAGTCACATGCTTCCTGAAAGTCTGAAGGAACAGGCTACCGCTGCCGCTCTGGAGGCGTTCGATGCGAGCGCGGTAGTGTCGGGCAAGTTCGACCGGGGCGAACTGACTCTCGAAATCGCACCGGAAAAGATTGTCAGCGTCTGCGGCTTCCTGAAATACGATTTGAAGTTTGTACGCTTGAGTACAGTCACCGGCTTGGACCTCTATCCGGCCGAGCCGCGATTTGCCGTGGTTTATCACCTGCTCTCACTGGAGGGGAACGAGAGGCTGCGGTTGAAGTGTCTGCTCCCCGGCGCCGATCCGCAAATCGATTCGGTTACGGAAGTCTGGCGCGGCGCCAACTGGTTCGAACGCGAGACCTTCGATTTGTTTGGCGTGCGTTTTCGCAACCATCCGGATTTGAGGCGGATTATGCTCCCGGAGGATTGGGAGGGGCATCCACTGCGTAAGGATTACAAGATCACGGGGCCACGAGTGTGAGCGACACGACATTGCCAGACATCGAAGCGCCGCAAGAGCAAACGGCTCCCCGGCCGCGCAGCATGACCCTCAACATGGGTCCGCAGCACCCGTCCACGCACGGCGTGCTGCGGCTGCAACTGGAGCTGGACGGCGAGACCATCCTCAAGTGCCGGCCCGATATCGGTTATCTGCACACCGGGATCGAAAAGGAATTCGAGGTCAAGACTTATCAGCAGGCCGTGACGTTGACCGACCGCATCGACTACCTGGCGCCGCTCTCGAATAATCTGTGCTACTGTCTGGCGGTCGAGAAGCTGCTGGGCCTGGAAATCCCGCCGCTAGCGCAATGGACGCGCGTGATGCTGACCGAGTTCACGCGCCTGAACAGCCACCTGGTGTGGCTCGGCACGCACGCCATCGATATCGGCGCGATGAGCGTGTTCCTCTACTGCTTCCGCGAGCGCGAAGACATCCTGCGCATCTTCGAGATGTACTCCGGCCAGCGCATGATGACGAGTTATTTTCGCATTGGGGGCTTGGCGCTGGAACCGCCGCGCGGATGGCAGCAGCGCGTACGCACGTTCATCGACGCGTTTCCGAGTAAGGTTGACGAGTACGAAGAACTGCTCACCAAGAACCGCATTTGGATCGGGCGCACGCGCGGCATCGGCTACATGACCATCGAAGACATGCTCGATCTGGGCGTGACCGGTCCGATGCTGCGTGCCGCCGGCCTGAAGTACGATGCGCGCAAGAACTTTCCCTACTCGAGCTACGATCAGTTTGATTTCGAGATTCCCACCTGCACGGAAGGCGACGTCTACGCGCGTTACCAGGTGCGCGTCGAGGAAATGCGCCAGAGCGCGCGCATCATCAAGCAGGCGCTGGAAGGCATGCCGAGCGGCCGCTGGACGGCGGATGCGCCGCACGTCGTACTACCCGACCGGGAAAAGATGAAGACGCAGATGGAGGCGCTCATCTACCATTTCAAAATTGTGACCGAGGGCTTCCGCGTGCCGGCGGGCGAGGTTTATCAGACGATCGAATCGCCGCGCGGCGAAGTGGGCTATTACGTAGTCAGCGACGGCACCACGCATCCTTACCGGGTGCACGTGCGCGGCCCGAGCTTCGGCAACCTGCAAGCCGTGCCCCGCATGGTGGAAGGCACGCTGATCGCGGACGTGATCGCGGCGATAGGCAGCATGGATTTCGTGTTGGGAGACTGTGACCGGTGAGCAAGGGGTTGTGGGTTATAGGTGTTGGGTGACGGGTAAAGGCGCACCCGCGATCTATCACCCATGACCCATCACCTTTTCTTATGACTTTTTCACCCGAGTTAGAAGCGCGCTTCGCCAAGTTACTGACCAGCTACCCGCCCGGGCGGCAGCGTTCGGCCGTGATCCCGATGCTGCTCTATGCACAGGATGAGGTCGGCTCAGTGACTCCCGAACTGATTGAGGAAGTCGCTAAACGCACGGGAGTGACTCCGCTGCAGGTGGATGAAGTAATCGGCTATTACTCCATGCTGCACAAGAAGCCCTTGGGAAAGTATCACGTGCAGGTGTGCACCAACATCAGTTGCCTGCTGCGCGGCGGCATGGAACTTTGGGAGCACGCCTGCAAGAAGGTTGGAGTGGGTCACAAGGAAGTGACTGCCGACGGGCAGGTTTCGCTCGAAGAAGTCGAATGCATGGGGGCCTGCTCATGGGCGCCGGCCGTACAAGTGAATTACGATTTTCATCATTTTGTGACTCCCGAGAAACTCGATCAACTGATCGACGGACTGAGGAAGGCGCACTGATCCATGCTGTATAACGAACCGCATCCTCTCGAAACCCGGGTACTGACGCGCCGCTTCGGCCTGGAGAACTCCGCCTCCATCGATACCTACTTGGCGACGGAAGGATATCAGGCGTTCGAAAAAGCCGCGGGCATGAAGCCCGAGCAGATCATCGAGGAAGTCAAAATCTCGAACCTGCGCGGACGCGGCGGCGCCGGATTCCCCACCGGCATGAAGTGGAGTTTCGTGCCGCGCAACTCGCCGAAGCCGAAATACATCGTGGTGAACGCGGACGAGAGCGAGCCAGGCACCTGCAAAGACCGGCTGCTGATGGAGAACGATCCGCATCAGTTGATTGAAGGCACGCTCATCGCCGGCCTTGCCGTAGACGCGCATGCCGGTTACATCTATATTCGCGGCGAATATCGCTACCTGATCGAGATCATGGACAAGGCCATCGCGGAGGCCTACGCGCGCGGTTATCTGGGCAAGAACATCCGCGGCACCGGTTTCGATTTCGACCTCTACACACACACCGGCGCGGGCGCCTACGAGTGCGGCGAGGAATCCGCTCTGCTCGAGTCGCTGGAAGGCAAGCGCGGCATCCCGCGCATCCGCCCGCCGTTTCCGGCAGTATCAGGCGCGTTTCAGTGTCCCACGATTCTGAATAACGTGGAAAGCTACTGCGCGGTGCCCGCAATCATTCGCGATGGCGGCGCAGCCTTCGCCGCGCTGGGTATCCCCAAAGCCGGCGGCACGAAACTGACCTGCCTGACAGGACACGTGAATCGTCCAGGTGTCTACGAATTGAAGCTTGGCTTCCCGGTGAAGACCATGATCGAGGAAGTCGGCGGCGGCATCCTGGGCGGTAAGAAACTCAAAGCCTTCATCCCAGGCGGATCGTCATGCCCCGTGCTGACCGCGGCCGAGTGCGAGGGCTTGACCATGGACTATGACTCGATGGCCAAAGCCAAGAGCATGCTCGGCTCGGGCGGCGTCGTCATCATGCATGAAGATACTTGCATGGTGAAAGCCGCGCTGCGCATCATGCGATTCTACGCGCACGAAAGCTGCGGCTGGTGCATCCCCTGCCGCGAAGGCACCACCTGGATCCGAAAGCTGCTGCAGCGCTTTCACGAAGGGATGGGCCAGCGCGGCGACATCGCGCTGATCGGCGATCTGGCCAAGAACATGTTGGGCAGAACGTTCTGTCCGCTGGGCGACGCCGCGGCACTGCCGACCATCTCGATCGTCGAGAAGTTCTATCACGAGTTTGAAGATCATCTGAACGGGAAGCCGTGCCCTTATGAACACGCAAACGAACTGGTGACGGCATAATGGCTGACTTGGTCAATCTCACGATCGACGGGCGCGCGATTCAGGCGGCGCCCGGCACTCTGCTCATCGATGCCGCCAAGCGCTCCGGCATTGAAGTCCCGGCTTTCTGCTACTACGAGGGGCTCACACTGCAGGCTGCCTGCCGCATGTGCCTGGTCGAAATCGAGAAGGCGCCAAAGCTGATGACGGCATGCACTGTGCCCGTAGCCGAAGGCATGGTGGTGCGCACGGAAACGCCGCAGGTGGCCGCGGCGCGCAAGTCGATGCTCGAATTCCTGCTCTCGAATCATCCGCTCGATTGCCCGGTGTGCGACAAAGGCGGCGAGTGCGAACTGCAGGACATGACCTTCCGCTACGGCGCCGGTGAGAGCCGCTTCACCGAGATGAAGGTCCACGTCGACGAGAAGCAGTGGTCGCCCGTGGTCTTCTACGACAATCCCCGCTGCATTCTGTGCTATCGCTGCGTACGCATCTGCAACGAGGGCATGGGCGTCGGCGCATTGGGCGTGATCAATCGCGGCGTGGTCTCGGAAATCGCACCCAACGAGGGCGATCACCTGGAGTGCGACGAGTGCGGCATGTGCATCGATATCTGCCCGGTCGGCGCGCTTACCAGCGGCATCTACCGCTATCACACGCGGCCGTGGGAGATGACGCATGTGGGCACCATCTGCACGCATTGCTCGAACGGCTGCAAGACCACCCTCGGCACCCGCAACAACGAGATCATTCGCGGTAACAATCGCGACCACTCCGGCATCAACGGCGAGTTCCTGTGCATCAAGGGCCGCTACGCGTTCGATTTCTACAATCACCCGCAGCGGCTGCTCGCGCCGCTGGTGCGCGTGAATGGCAAGCTCGAAGAAGTCTCCTGGTCGAAGGCGATCGAGACGGTGGCGGCCAAGCTCAACGAGGTGCGCGCGCGGCACGGCAAGTTCGGCGTGATCGGCTCGACGCACACCACCAACGAAGAGAATTACTACTTGCAGAAGTTCGCACGCAAGGTGCTGGGCACGGGTAATATCGATCATCACCGCACGGGCGATGTGCCGGCCTTACTCGACGCGCTGAGCGGCAAGACGGGCAAACTCGCCACCACCGCGGACATGTACGAAAAGAAGGCTGTGCTGGTCGTCGGTTCCGATCTGGCGATCGAGCAGCCGTTTCTCTCGTTCCAGATTCGCGCCAATTACCGGCATCATCAGGCGCACGTTTACGCCGTCACCGCCGATCCGGTGCGCGAAGATAAGTACGCAGTGGCGAGCCTGCGCGCGGCCGCGGGCGGCGAACTGGACGCTGTCGAATCGTGGCGCAATCGACTGCAGGCCGAGCCGGAACTGGTGATCATTTTTGGAGATGCGATCAAGGGCGAAGCCGTCCGCCGCCTGGTCGAATTCGGCGAATCGTTGGGGATCCCGGTCGAGTATATCTGCCTGGTGGACGATTCGAATTCACGCGGTGCGGTCGACATGGGCGTGCTGCCCGATGCGGGGAGCCTGGCTCTGCCCGAGATTGTGGCGTCGGAAGATCTCGATGCGTTGTGGGTGGTGGGCGCCGATCCATATCGCGGCGCGCAGTCGCCCGCCGGCCGGTTCCTGGTAGTGCAAGATTTATTTCTGACCGACACAGCGCAGGCAGCCGATGTGGTTCTGCCATCGGCGTCGGCTTACGAAAAATCCGGAACCGTGACGAACGTCTGCGGAGAGGTGCAGCGGCTAACGAAGGCGGTCGGCATGATGGGCGCCAAACCGGATCTCGAGATTATGGGCCTCATAGCGCGCGAAATGGGTGTTACGGCGGAAATGGGCCCGTGGATCCCGGAGGCTGTTTTCGCAGAAATCCGCCAGAACGTGCGCGGTTACAATGTCCCGCTGCCCGTGCTCGAGATGGGTGGAGCGGCCCAGACGGCGGCGCTGAACGGGCGCGTGCCGCTTGACGGACGCCCGGAGTTGATCCGTTCGGCGCACGAAAATCTGTTCACCTCGGGCACTCTGGGGCGCTATTCTAAAGTACTGAACTCCGTGGTGGAGAGCCACGGCAATCGATAAATGAACTTCTTCCTGCTGAGCCTGATTAAGGCTGCGGTGGTGGCGTTTGTTCTGCTCACCACCCTGGCGTATCTGCAATGGGTCGAACGTAAGGTCATCGCGCACATTCAGGTGCGGCTGGGACCTTCGCGCGTCGGCCCGCACGGACTGCTGCAACCACTGGCCGACGTTATCAAGCTCATCAGCAAAGAGGATCTGATCCCGCCGTACGTCAACAAGTTTCTGTATCTGTTCGCGCCTTTCCTGGCGATCACCATGTCGCTGCTCTCGATTTCGGTGATTCCGTTCGGCGGGGAGATCCACATCTTCGGCGACTCTACCTGGATGCAGTTGGCCGACCTGAACATCGGCGTTCTTGTGATACTGGCGATATCGTCCATGGGCGTCTACGGCATCGCGCTGGCCGGCTGGGCTTCGAACAACAAGTATTCCCTTCTGGGCGGATTACGCAGTTCCGCGCAGATGATCAGCTACGAACTGCCACTCAGCATGGCCGTGGCCGCGCCATTGCTGCTCGCCAACACGCTGAGCTTGCGCCATATCGTGCTGCAGCAATCCGGCTACTATTTGGGCTTCATACCGCGCTGGAGCATTTTCCAAGGGCCCATGCCGCAGATCTTCAGCTTTGTGATTTTCTTGATCGCGGCGTTTGCCGAGACCAATCGCATCCCTTTCGATTTGCCTGAAGCGGAAAACGAGCTTGTGGCCGGTTACCACACCGAATACAGCAGCATGAAATTTGCGGCGTTCTTCATGGCCGAATACGCCAATATGGTGACGGTCTGCGCCATGACCACCACGTTGTTTCTGGGCGGATGGCTGCCTTTGTGGCCGGCCTCAGGCGGATCGAGCTTCGTGCCTACCGCGATATTTCTGTTTGCCGGCGCGATCTCGCTCTATCACGGCTTGAACCCCGCGCGCAAGAAAGACCGCATCACGCTGCCGGCCGTCGCCGTGGTGTTCTTCCTGATCGCCGTGCTGTTCCTGATCCCCGCCGCGCAGGCCGCGCTTACGCCGCTGTTCTGGTTCGCGGCCAAGACCGGCGCGCTCTTGTTCATCTTTATCTGGATTCGCGGCACGCTGCCGCGCTTCCGTTACGATCAACTGATGGCCTTCGCCTGGAAGTTCATGTTCCCGGCGGCCATCCTTAACCTGCTGGTCACTGGACTTCTGGTGGCCTTGTTCTCCTGACATGGACGTCATCCTGTTCCTCATCTTCGCGGTAATCGCGGTGGTCTGCGGCATCAACGTCGTCGTCCAGTCGCACCCGATTTCGAGCGCCATTTCGCTGGTCGGCGTGATGGGCTCGTTGGCGGTGCTCTACCTGCTGCTGGGCGCCGAATTCCTGGCCGCCGCGCAGGTGATCGTGTACGCCGGGGCCGTCATGGTGCTCTTCATTTTTGTCATCATGCTGCTGAATGCCGGCGGCGAGATTCGCCACGGCCGCTCGATCATGGCCCAGGTGCTGGGCATCCCGCTGCTGTTCGCCTTTCTCGGCCTGATGGCGTTCTTTGTGCAGCGCCTCTTTCCATCGACGGCCTTGGTGCACTTCGGAGCCTTCCAGCATGGCGGCGCGCAGGATGTCGGCCGCGCCTTGTTCACCCGCTTCCTGCTGCCCTTCGAAGTCATCTCGGTGCTGATCCTGATCGCTATCCTGGGCGCGGTTGTACTGGCGCGAAAGGAGCTCGAATAATATGCCCGGTGTTCCGATTTCCTGGTATCTCATCCTGAGCGCAGTGTTATTTGCGCTGGGTGTCTCCGGATTTCTGCTACGGCGCAATATCATCACGGTGTTCATGTCGATCGAGCTGATGCTGAACGCCGTGAACCTCGCGTTCATCACTTTCTCGTATCAGTTCAAACAGGTGGACGGGCAGATCTTCAGCTTCTTCGTGATGGTGGTGGCCGCCGCCGAAGCGGCCGTGGGGCTGGCCATCATCCTAACCGTGTTTAAGAACCGCCGGACATTGAATATCGATGACGTAAGTACGCTGAAAAACTGATGCAACTCTGGCTCATCCCAATCCTTCCTCTGGCCGGGTTCCTGCTGAATGGGATCTTCGGCCGGCGTTTGTCGAAGACGGTCATTAACGCCATCGCCATCGGTTCGGTGCTGCTTTCCTTTCTCTGGGTGCTGAAGACGCTGGCTGGCCTGGGCGATCTGCAGGTTGCGCACACCGAGCAGTATTTCACCTGGATTCAAAGCGGCATCCTGAATGTAGGCTGCGATTTCACAATCGACCGGCTCACCGCCGTCATGCTGCTGGTAGTCACCGGCGTCGGCTTGCTGATCCACATTTATTCGATCGGGTATATGGCGCACGAAGGCGGTTATTACCGCTTCTTCTCGTACCTGAACCTGTTCATGTTCTTCATGCTCACGCTGGTGCTGGCCGCCAACTATCTGGTGATGTTCGTGGGCTGGGAAGGCGTGGGCCTGTGCAGTTACTTGCTGATCGGTTTCTATTTCGATAAGCAGTTCGCCACCAACGCGGGCAACAAGGCATTTATCGTCACCCGCATCGGAGACGTTGGTTTCTCACTGGCGATCTATCTGATCGTCGTGAATTTCGGCTCGCTCGATTTCGGCGCGGTGTTCAGCGCCGCCGCGAGCAAGCCGGAAGGCACGCTTACCGCGATCGCCCTGTTGCTGCTGGTGGGGGCTTGCGGCAAGTCGGCCCAGATTCCACTGTATGTTTGGCTGCCCGATGCCATGGCCGGTCCGACGCCTGTCTCCGCGCTCATCCACGCCGCGACCATGGTCACCGCGGGCGTCTACATGGTGGCGCGATCGGCCGCCATCTACACGCATGCACCCGCGGCCATGGAAACCGTCGCCATTATTGGCGTGGCCACCGCGTTCTTCGCCGCCACCATCGGCTTGGCGCAAAACGATATCAAGAAGGTCTTCGCTTACTCCACCGTTTCGCAGCTCGGCTACATGTTCCTGGGCGCGGGCGTGGGCGCGTTCTCGGCCGGCATCTATCACCTGGTGACGCACGCATTCTTCAAGGCGCTGCTCTTCTTGGGTTCGGGCAGCGTGATCCATGCGCTCTCCGGCGAGCAGGACCTGCGTCAGATGGGCGGGCTGCGTAAGAAGATCCCCTGGACGTTCTGGACCATGGTATGCGCGTCCGTCGCCATCGCGGGCGTGCCGCCGTTTGCCGGGTTCTTCAGCAAAGATGCGATCCTGGCGGCTGCCGATCGCCACGCGCCGTGGATGTACTGGGTCGGCGTTATCACTGCCGGCATGACCGCGTTCTACGTGTTCCGCGCCATCTTCATGGCTTTCTTCGGCGAATATCGCGGCAAGGCGCATCCGCACGAATCGCCTTTCGTGATGATCGGACCGCTGGCCGTGCTGGGGTTCTTATCGCTGGCCGGCGGATATCTTTTCAAGGTTCCTGAATTTCTGGCGCCGATCTTTCCTTTGGCCGCGGAGAGCGGCGACATCGGCCCCATGGCCATTTCAATCGCCTTCGGACTCGGCGGCATTGCGCTCGCCTGGTTGTTCTACATTGCCAAACCCGAACTGCCCGGCCAAATCACAACGACGTTCAGCGGGCTCTACAAACTGATTTACAACAAATATTTCGTCGACGAAGTGTACGGCGCCGTGATCGTCAATCCGGTCGTCGCAGGATCGCGCGAGGTGCTCTGGAAGGGCTTGGATGTGGCTGTTATCGACGGGGCCGTGAACGGCGCTGGCAGCGTCGCGCGCGAAACGGGCGGTCTGCTTAAACGACTGCAATCGGGCAATATTCGCAGCTATGCCACGTGGGTCTTGTTCGGAAGCGTGGTGCTCCTGTTGGTGCTGGGCGTGATGGGAGGCCTGCGATGAATCCGCTCGATTTTGTCCTGGCCATCCCGCTCGTCGGTTTTCTGGTAACGCTGCTGGTGCCGCGGCCGGCCGAGAAGATGATCCGCCTCGTCTCGCTGGGCTTCGCGCTGGTCGCCTTCATCGCTTCACTCGGCCTGGCGATTGGATTTCAAACGGGCCTCGCGGCGGAACAATTTGCCACCGATGTGGTTTGGATCTACTCGCCTAATATTCACTACCACGTGTCGCTCGATGGCCTCAGCCTCTGGCTCATCGTCCTCACCACGCTGCTGACGCCGATTTGTATCCTGATCTCCTGGGAATCGATCAAAGCCCGTTCCAAAGAGTTTTTTGCCTTCCTCCTGCTGCTCGAGTTCGGCCTCACAGGCGTGTTCGCCGCGCAGGATTTGTTCCTGTTCTACGTGTTCTGGGAAGTCTCGCTCGTGCCTATGTATTTCCTGATCGGCATCTGGGGCCACGATCGCCGCATCTACGCCGCTCTGAAGTTCTTCCTCTATACGTTTGCCGCGTCAGTCCTGATGCTCACCGCTATCATCTACGTCTACAATCACGCGCATACGTTCAATTATTCTGACATCCTGGCCATGCTTGCGAACGGCCGCCTGCACTTCAACAACATGGAACAGATGCTGCTGTTCCTGGCCTTCTTCGTGGCCTTCGCGGTCAAAGTGCCAATCTTCCCCCTGCACACCTGGCTGCCGGATGCGCACGTGGAAGCCCCCACCGCCGGCTCGGTGATGCTGGCGTCAGTCATGCTGAAAATGGGAGCATACGGCCTGTTGCGCTTCTGCCTGCCGATGTTTCCTGGCGCCGCGCGCGCTTGCGCCCCGTGGATCGTCGTGCTGGCCATCATCGGCATCCTCTACGGCGCGCTGGTCGCGATGGTGCAGCCCGACATGAAAAAGCTGGTGGCGTATTCCTCGGTCAGCCACTTGGGATTCGTGGTGCTTGGTATCTTCTCGTTTACCCAGATGGGCATGGATGGGGCCGTTTACCAGATGCTGAACCACGGCATCTCTACCGGCGCACTCTTCGTGCTGGTCGGGTATCTCTACGAGCGGCGGCACTCGCTGGCGATCGCGGATTATGGCGGCGTCGCGACTCCCGCGCCCTGGCTTTCGACGGCGTTCATGATCACCATGCTGGCCAGTATCGGCCTACCCCTTTTGAATAACTTCGTGGGCGAGTTCCTGGTGCTGCAGGGTTCCGCACAGGCCAACTTTCACTGGACCATCTTCGCTACAATCGGCGTGATTCTCTCCGCCTGTTACATGCTGTGGCTCTACCAGCGAGTCTTCTACGGCGAGACTCCCGACGAGGTCCGGCATCATATCTTCGACTTGAAGCCGCGCGAGTGGGTTGCCATCCTGCCGCTGATCGCCATGATGGTCTGGATGGGCATCTACTCGCAATCGTTCCTTCCGGCGGTGCGCCGTACAACCGCCCACATTCTGGACCAGACGCAGGTGAACGTGCAGTTCCAGGTGAAAGCTCCCGCATCTCGCGTCGAGGTGGCCCATGCCCGTTAATTTCGCGCCCGGCGCGGTCGAGTACCTCCGCTTCCTTCCCGAGATCATCCTCATCGCCGCCGGCGCGCTGCTCATGGTGCTCGACGTGATTCTGCGCAAGCAGGCGCAGGAGATCTACGGGCATCTATCGATCGCGGCCCTGGTCGCGGCGCTGCTGGGCGCTCTGTGGGCCAACACTTCGCCCGGGCCGGCTTTCTCCGGCATCCTGATCGTGGATGGCTTCGCGACTTTCTTTCGCGTGCTGGTGATCGGCGTCGGCATCCTGACCGTACTTTCGAGCTATCGATTCCTGCGCCGTGAAGGCGCCGAGGCCGGCGAATATCACGCTTTGCTGCTCTTTTCCGTGGCCGGTCAGTGTGTGATGGTTTCCTCCAATGAGCTGATCATGATCTTCATCGGCCTGGAGATTTCTTCCATTTCGAGTTATGTGCTGGCCGGGTACCTGCGCGATGACAAGCGTGCCAATGAGGCCGCGCTCAAATATTTCCTGCTGGGGTCCTTCGCGACCGCGTTCTTCCTCTACGGCGTCGCGGTGGTTTACGGTATGACCGGATCGACTTACCTGAACGCCATCCAGGCCGCGCTGTCGACGGGCCAGTCGGTTCCCGCACCCGTATTCATCGGCGTGGCCGCCGCGCTGATGTTTGTTGGTCTAGCGTTCAAGGTTTCCGGCGCCCCGTTCCAGGTGTGGGCGCCGGACGTCTACCAGGGCGCGCCCACGCCGGTAGCCGCGTTTCTGACCGCCGCTCCCAAAGCCGCGGCCTTCGCCATCTTTCTGCGCATCTTCATGACCGCGTTCGGGCCGATCTCCCGCGAATGGTATCCGCTGGTGTGGATCTCGGCGCTGCTGTCGATGACCATCGGGAACTTCGCCGCCCTGACGCAATCGAACATCAAGCGGCTGCTGGGTTACAGTTCCATTGCCAACGCCGGATATGTGCTGGTGGCGCTCGCCGCGCGCTCTCAGGTGGGCACCGCCGCGGCCATGTTCTACCTGGCGGCGTATGCGCTGATGAACGTCGGAGCGTTCGCCGTGGTGGCGCATCTTTCGGGCAAAGGCGAGCGCTTCCTCAGCGTCGACGATTTCGCGGGTCTGGGCGTTCGCCAGCCGGCCACCGCGGCGCTGCTTTCCATCTTCCTGCTCTCGTTGATCGGCGTGCCGCTCACCGGCGGCTTCTTCGGCAAGCTTTATATCTTCAAGGCCGCGCTCGATTCACACCTGGTGTGGCTGACTGTGCTGGGATTGCTGAATAGCGCGGTAGCTGCTTATTATTACCTGCGCGTTCTGGTGGTGATGTATATGCGCGAGCCTTCCGCGGCCATGGCCGAGTTAGAGCCGCTTCCCTTCGGGCTGCGCGCCGCCTTGGTCCTTCCCGCGCTCGGCACTCTGTTCCTCGGGATTTTTCCGGCCTGGGTGCTGGACTTCGCGGGCAAGTCATCGCTACTGCTTAAATAGGAACAAAAAAATAGAGCCGGGTGTACAGCACCCCGGCTCTGTAAGGGAAGCTCTAAAACGTTTGTCTCAGCTCTTGTGGCTGGGATTCTCGACGCGCAGGTTATTCGTCACCTGCCCGAAACTCAGCCCCGCCCCGCCGGCCCGCAGCCCGGCAATGTTCTTGTCGGCTTCGGTGTTGACCACGCCTTCCAGAGTCACATGTCCGTTATCCACGATGATGTGAATCGAAGGCAGCGCTCCCATCCCGTAGCGGTAGAGTGATGGGTCGCGATAGATCGCCCGCGCCACCTGCATGCGCAGCCGGTTGTCCATCGAAGACAGCGGCAGAACCTTGATATCGTTGGCCGTACTGACGACGCCCGGGACACGCTGCGCAATGCGTCCCAGGTCAGCCTTCTTATAGGGCTGATTGACCTCGCCGAGCAGTTCCACCCGGCCTTCATTGACCACGAAACTAATGTTATCGAAGATGCTGTAGCGCGGATACATGCGAATCTCATGCGCCAGCTTCTTCGCGATCACGGCGTCCGGCGAAGCCATCGGGCCGCCGGTCGACGCAGCGGCAATTCCGAGACCGAAAACGGCAGCCGCCAACACAAACTTGTTGAGAATCCTTGTTCTCATTCCTTTACCCTCCATCTATACTTACGTAGGCAACGGAGAGATCTCTGTAAAAACTTAGTAAAGCTTAATGCAGAAATTGTAAAGGGTCAGATAGTCTTGTCTTTCGCGTAGCAAATGGGACTGAGGAGACACTCGGAACAGCGCGGTTTGCGGGCCTGGCAAAGCGCCCGGCCATGATGGATGATTTGATGCGAAAACAGAATCCAACGATTCTGTGGAATCGCTTTCATGAGGTCCTGCTCGATCTTACCCGGATCAGTCCGCCTGGTCAGATCCAGCCGGCGCGAGACGCGCTGTACGTGGGTGTCTACCACGACGCCGGCGGCGATTCTATAGGCGGTGCCCAACACAACGTTGGCAGTCTTGCGCGCCGCGCCCGGGATCGTCAGCATCTCCTCCATGGTCTGCGGAACTTTGCCGCCGAAGTCATTCACCACTTTTTTCGCCGCACCCACAATCGACTTGGCCTTGTTATTGAAGAAGCCCGTGCTGCGGATATCCTGTGCCAGAACCTCGGGACGCACGGCGGCAAAATCGCGTGGCGTAGGGTATTTCGCAAACAAGCCCGGTGTCACTTCGTTGACCCGCTTATCGGTGCATTGCGCCGACAGGATGGTGGCCACCAGCAGTTCCCACGGGTTGTGATGGTGGAGAGCGCAGGTCGCGTTCGGATACATCTGATCGAGGCCGCGCAGAATCTGGTCCACGCGCGCGCGGCGTTCCGCGGCGGTCTTAGGGCGTTTCACTTTGGAAGTCACGGCTAGGCTAAGTTGGTAGCATAGCATGCCGTTTCAGGGCGCCTACGGCGAAGTGATCTGCACTTCCGCGGATACGTTCTGCCAATCCGGAAGTTCGTAGGCTTTGAGCTTGGTGCGCACCAGCGAGACTGCATCCTTCGATTCGTAAGGTCCCAGCGACGGCATCTTGAACTGAAAACTGCCCGCGGCTTCCTCCTCCGACTTCGCCGTGCGTCCCCAGATGTTCACCGTGCCCGCCAGATCGCTGATGTCGGCTCCGGAGTGATTGACCACTACGAAGCGCGCCTCGATATCGTGCTTGTCATTCTCGAGGAACCGGATGCCGGTGACTTCCACGTACTTCTGCAGCGGATGCTCCTTGGCGGGCTCCTTCACAGCGGCCGTTTCAACCGGCACTGACGTGCCTCCCGAACCGCCGCGGAAGTAGTTGATCGCCCAATATATGCCCGCGCCCACGCCCACAAAGGCGAAGGCGAAGAGAATGGTGAGCAGCCAGGTCGGCATGCCGGCCCGTGGCGGTGGCGGTCCGTATGCCAGCATCTGTGCAGGCGGCGCCTGGACTGGCGGCGCTACCGCAATCGCCGGCCCGTTTTCGGCAGCGGGAGCAGGGGCTCCTGCCTGGACGACGGGTGGGGGCGCCTGCTCTGGTTTGATCCCCTTGGCTGCACAATCCGGGCATTCATCGTACGCGGGAGGCACTTCTCGCCCGCAGGTCGGGCAGATCCAAGTGAACATGCAATCCTCTCCTTTCATGCTACCGCTGAACCGGATGTTATATTCACGGGCATGCCTGTCTTCGCGCGGCTGGAGAGGTATTTCGAATTCGAGCGGCTGGGCACCAACTGGCGAACCGAGATCGTCGCGGGGCTGACGACGTTCATCACGATGGCCTACATCGTGTTTGTGAATCCCGCGATCCTGCACGAGGCCGGCATGCCCCTCGCCGCCGTAACCGCCGCCACCTGCCTGTCCGCCGCGTTCGGCAGCTTCATGATGGGCGTCCTGGCGCGTTATCCGATCGCGCTTGCGCCGGGCATGGGGCTGAACGCCTACTTCACCTATACCGTCGTGAAGGGCATGGGAATCGCATGGCCGGTGGCATTGGGCGCGGTATTTGTTTCGGGCGTAGCGTTCTTCGTGCTGACCGCGTTGGGCATCCGGCAATTGATCCTGGCAGCTATCCCGTTCGAGTTGTACGCCGCAGTGGCAGCCGGCGTAGGCCTGTTTATCGCATTTATCGGATTTCGCAACGCCGGCCTGATCCAGGCGAGTTCAGCCACGATCGTCACGCTCGGCAATCTGCGCGATCCGCACACGCTGCTCGCCATCTTCGGCTTGCTCGCGATCGCGGCCCTGCTGGCGCGCCGTGTGCCCGCGGCCATGCTGGTGGGCATCCTGCTCACCACCGGCGTGGGCGCCGCCGCGGGTCTTGCTTCCTGGAATCCGCAGCATTACAGCTTCCTCGACCTCTCCGCCACCGCACTCAAGCTGGACGTGCGCGCGACCCTGCGACTGGGCTTCTTCGAAATCATCTTCGTCTTCCTGTTCATCGACATGTTCGACAACATAGGGACGCTGGTGGCCGTCGGCCAGCGCGCGGGATTGTTCGACAGCGCGCATGCGATTCCGCGCGTCAACCGGATTCTCTATGCGGATGCCTCCGCGACGATTGTCGGCTCACTGACCGGCACTTCCACGGTGGTCAGCTATATCGAAAGCGCCGCGGGCGTGGCTGCGGGCGGCCGCAGCGGCGTCACCGCCATCGTCACCGGCGTGATGTTCATCGTCGCCCTGTTCGTGGCGCCGGTGGTCGGCGCGATTCCCGCGGCCGCCACCGCCCCGGCCTTGATCGTGGTCGGCAGCCTGATGATGACTGCCATCGGCGAAATCGAGTGGAAGAATCCGGAGGTCTCGATTCCCGCTTTTCTCACCATGCTGGCCATCCCGCTGACGTTCAGCATTGCGAACGGCCTGGCGTTCGGCTTCATCGCTTACGCAGTGCTGAAGGTCGCGCGCGGCAAGTTCCGCGAGGTGAACTGGCTGGTCTATGTGCTGGCGCTGCTGTTCATCGCCCGCTTTGCGTATCTGAAAGGCGCGTGAGCCGCGCGCCGAGGGCCTGTTCCAGCCGCTCCCGGATGCTGGGGTCCTCCGCATAAGTCGCCAGCGCTGCTGCGGCATCTTCCGATGTGTGCTCGTCTGCATTCCGCACCAGTGCCAACAGGTGATCGAGGGCATTTTCGCGGCGCAGCAGGGCGATAGCCAGTAGCAGCGTACGGCGCACGGAGCGCGCGCGCGTTCGCTCCAACGCGGTCCGCAGTGCGTCGAAAGCACCCTCGACGCGTGAATCGCCTAGCGCCAGTGCCGCGGCTTCCGCGATGGCTTCCTCGGTATGCTCGAGGAACCGCGCTACGAACTCGATCGACCGATCCGGCGTGCATCGCAGTAGCGCGGCGAAACATTCGCCCAGCACTTCCGGTTGATCGCCGCTGAGCGCTTTCAGCCGCAACAGCAGCGTGTCGCCCGGCCGATTGGAGACGGCGATGGCCCGCACCGCGCCGATCCGCGCATCAACCTCCTTATCGAGCAGCAGCGGCACGATCTCTTCGAGCGCATCCGGGTCGTGCGTCTGGGCCAGTCCCATCGCGCTCAAGGCGCGCACCGGCGCGGCGGTATCCACCGGAGGCCCCCATGCCCCCTCCAGCTGAACGTGGCGGATGCCGCGGCGAAACACAGCGGGCGAGCTATATTCGAACCGGCACAGCGCTTTGAGAATCTCGATCTTCGCCTCGCAGCGCTTGTCCGTAGTCTCCGGTTTCACCAGGAAGCGATCGAAGGCGTCCACCAATCGCGGCGCTAGTTCCGCGGCCCCCCATTCACCGGCGATGCGCGCTGCCTTGGCTGCCGGCAGGTTGTGCTTGCCCGCGAGATTCTTGATTAACTCCGCGCATCCCTCGGGCGAAGCGGGTTGCTTGCGCAGATCGGCCAGCCGGTCGAGTTGCGTTTCCAGTGGGGAGACCTTGCGCGCCACAACTATACTATAAGCATGACCATTGATGAGCGGCTGGAGGCTTTGACGCATTCCCTGGAACTGTGGTCGCACATGCAAATGGATGCCGCCAAAGAGTACGAGGGGCGCTTCCGCGAGTTGGAAAAGCTGTTCCGCGCCAATGAGGAACGCTTCCGCGCCAATGAGGGGCGCGTAGCGCAACTGATGGACACCATGAACCGGCTCGGGCGCATCATCGAGATCCACGACCAGGAAATCGACGATCACGGCCGCCGCCTCGATAACCTCGAGAGCCAGTAAGAAGCACGGCGCGATTCCTGCTAATCTCAAGTGTTAAACCCCTTTTGAGAGCTTCTTATGCCTAAACTATCCGTTCGCGATCTCGATCTGAAGAACAAGCGGGTTTTCATCCGCGTGGACTTTAACGTGCCCCTGGCGCCCGGCGGCCAGGAGATCACCAGCGACAAACGCATCAAAGCTTCACTGCCCACCATCCGCTACGTGCTGGAGCAAGGCGCCGGCGTCATCCTGGCCTCGCACCTGGGACGTCCGAAAGGCAAGCCCAATCCGGAGATGAGCCTGAAGCCGGTGGCCAAGCGCCTCGAGGAATTGCTGGGCAAGCCGGTCAAGATGGCTCCGGATTGCATCGGCCCGGAAGTGGAAGCCATGCAGCCCGCGCCAGGCGAGATCCTGCTGCTCGAGAATCTTCGTTTTCACGCGGAAGAAGAGAAGAACGATCCCGAGTTTTCGAAGAAGCTGGCCGCGCTGTGCGATGTGTACGTCAACGACGCGTTCGGTTCGGCGCATCGCGCGCACGCTTCGACCGTAGGTATGATCGCGTACGTGCCGCAGGCCGCTGCGGGCCTGCTAATGGAGCAGGAACTGAAATATCTCACAATGGCGACCAGGAATCCGCCGCGTCCCTGCGTGGCCATTCTGGGTGGCGCGAAAGTGTCCGACAAAATCGAGGTGATCTCCAACCTGGGCCGCGTGGTTGACAAACTGCTCATTGGTGGCGCGATGGCGTACACGTTCCTGAAGTCGCAAGGCGAGCCGGTGGGTAAGTCGCTGGTCGAAGACGACAAGCTGGATCTCGCGCGCAACTTGTTAGTCGAACTGAAAGACAAGCTGGTTCTGCCTGTCGATCACGTCGTGGTTTCGGAAATCAAAGAGAACGCCGACAGCGAGGTGGTCGATCAGATTCCCGACGGCAAGATCGGCGTGGACATCGGGCCGCTCACGATCGATCAGTATGCGCATATCATCCGTACAGCCAAGACGATCATCTGGAACGGGCCGATGGGCATTTTCGAGAAAAAACCGTTCGACCGCGGCACAGTCGCCCTGGCCAAGGCCGTAGCCGTTTCTGGGGCGACCTCCGTGGTGGGCGGCGGCGACTCGGAAAAAGCCGTCAAGTCGGCCGGCGTCGCGGATCAGATCTCGCACATCTCTACCGGTGGCGGAGCTTCGCTCGAGTTCCTAGCCGGCATCGAATTGCCGGGCGTGGCCGCTTTGACCGACAAATAACGTTATTGACTCCGGGGGGACTTTTCTTCTAATCTCTAGTTGATTATGGGAGATAGGTTCGCCCCGGCCGCATGAACATCTCAGTCAAGGGTGAATACGCGCTGCAAGCCATCTTCGATTTAGCGTCGCAGCCGCCCGGCACGCCCGTCAAGATCGGCGACATTGCCAAGCGCCAGAAAATACCGCAGAAGTTTCTGGAACTGATCCTGGCAGGTTTGAAACAGGGCGGCTTTGTCGAATCGCGCCGCGGCGCCGAAGGTGGTTATTTGCTGGTGCGATCGCCGGAAACGCTGACTGCAGGCGAGGTCGTACGTTTCATCGAAGGACCGCCGGGCGGCCGTTCGCGTTCGCGCCGCAAGAGCGAATCGCCATTCGCTGACATGTGGAACCGTGTGGATGAGGCCGTATCCAGCGTTTTGGACCACACCACGTTCGCCGAATTGCGCCGCGCCTGGTCTGCGCGCCAAGCCGCATTCGTCGCCAATTGGGAGATATGAGTTCGTTCTACGCCGATAATTCCTTGAGTATCGGGCATACGCCGCTGGTGCGCCTGAACCGCATCACCGCGGGCGCGCCGGCGACGCTTTTGGCCAAGATGGAAGGCCGCAATCCCGCCTATTCCGTGAAGGACCGCATCGGCGCCGCGATGGTCTGGGATGCGGAGCAGCGCGGCATCTTAGGACCGGGCAAGGAAATCATCGAGCCGACCAGCGGCAACACCGGCATCGCACTAGCTTACGTAGCGGCGGCGCGCGGCTTCCCGATTACCATCACCATGCCGGAGAATATGTCGGTCGAACGCCAAAAGGTGATGCGTGTGCTCGGGGCGAATCTGCTGCTGACCGATGGCGAGCAGGGCATGGCCGGGTCGATCGCCAAAGCCCTGGAACTGGTCTCATCCGATCCCGATCATTACGTGCTCCTGCAACAGTTCGAAAACCCGGCCAATCCGCGTATACATTTCGAGACTACCGGTCCGGAGATCTGGAACGATACCGCGGGCGCGGTCGACGTGCTGGTGGCCGGCGTCGGCACCGGCGGCACGATCACGGGCATTTCGCGCTATCTGAAGCAGAGCCGCAAGAAGAAAATCGTAACCGTCGCCGTAGAACCGGCGGGCAGCCCGGTCATCACGCAGACGCGCAATCGGGAAGCCGTCCGGCCCGGCCCCACGAAGATTCAGGGACTGGGGGCGGGTTTCATCCCCGATACGCTGGATCTCTCCACGTTGGACCGCGTGGAGACCGTCACGGACGATGAGGCTCTCGAAACCGCTCGGCGCCTGGCTCGCGAAGAAGGTATCCTGTGCGGTATCTCATGCGGTGCGGCTGCCGCGGCAGCCTTGCGCCTGGCCCACGATCCACAATTCAAAGGCAAAATGTTCGTGGTGATCCTGCCCGACGCGGCGGAGCGCTACATGAGCACGCCCCTGTTTGCCGACGTGGCGGTCTGACCGGCCGGCCCGTTGCTGGAACGTACGAAAATTTACATCCAAGGTGTTTCCCTGTAACCATCCTCGAAACCGTGGCGTCTTTTCGGGCAAATCCCCGTTACGATAAGCGGGCGCGCTCACCCCTTTCACCCAAAGCGCCCGCTTTTAAAGCGCTACAATCGAGACAATGCGGGCTTCGGTCGCACTAGGCGTGGCTCTGGCGTGGATCGCCATGGCGCAAGTCGAGAAGCCGCCGGAACCGCCCGCCGAAAAACCCCCTTTGCAGAATACCGGTAAGCCGATGGTGGTGGATTGCCACTGCACTGTGGAGGATATTCAGGCATCCGGCCTAACCTGCACCAACGACGATCCCTGCCCGCTGTTTCTGGAGCTCGACGCGGTCGAGACCGTCGGCAATCGGATTTTTCTGGCCGGCAACATTCACACCGCCACAGTCACGCTGTATAGCGCGCTGCTCGCGAGCGAAGATGGCGGCAAAACCTGGGTGGAACCTTATGAGCGCATCCCGGCCGCCGGCCTCGATCGGATCCAATTCATCGATTTTCAGAACGGCTGGATCAGCGGCGAAGTGCAGCGCCCCTTGCCGCGCGATCCGTTCCTGTTGGTTACGTCCGACGGCGGCAATCAATGGACGCCTCAGCCGGTTTTCTCGGATTCTCAATTCGGCTCAGTCTCGCAGTTCGCGTTCACCTCGCCCACCAACGGCACGTTGATCGTCGATCGCGGCGCCGGCGGCGAATCCGGCCGCTATGAACTGTACGAAACCGTCAACGGAGGCGCCACGTGGATGCTGCGCCAAGCGAACCAACAGACGTCCCAGATCAAACACCCGACCGGCAGCGGCAACGCAGACTGGCGACTGCGCCCCGATGCCGCCACCAAAGCGTATCGCGTCGAACATCGCACGGCGGGCGGGTGGCACAGCGTGGCGTCTTTCGCCGTTTCGATCGGCGTCTGCAAGCCGCCCGAACCTGCGCCGCTGCCGGAGAACAAACCGGCGCAGTCTCCTTAGTGCGATTGGAACAGCTGCGGCGCGAACTCCTCCAGGTAGTTCCGCCAGTTGATCCACGTGTGCCCGCCCCCGCTCTCGTGAAACTCCGGCGCGAAGCCGTGCTTCTTCAGAATCTCGATGGTGGCCTTGGTGGTCGGCATCAGGCGATCATCCGATCCCGTGGCGAACCACAGCAGCTTCAGACCGGGCTTCAATGCCGCATCATCCAGCATGCTGGCATGCACGGTTTCCCAATCGGGTGCGCCGTTCGGCTGTCCGAAGCGGAAGACCCCGGCGCTGAACACTCCCACGTAGGCGAACCTGTCGAGATGCGACATCGAGATGTTCAACGATTGCCCGCCGCCCATCGAAAGCCCGGCGATGGCCGTGTCCGCGCGGTCCGTTAGTACGCGGTAATGCTTCTCCACATAAGGCACGATGTCGGTCACGAAATCTTCGGCGAACTCGTCGCGCGTGGGGCGCGCCGCTCCGGGCGCCGGGAAGTTGGCCGAAGTGTGCCCAGCGGGCATCACCACGACCATGGGCTGCGCCTTGTGCCCCGCGATCAGATTGTCGAAGATGAATCCCGCGCGGCCCACCGAGGTCCACGAATCGTCGCAGTCGCCCGCGCCATGCAGCAGGTAAAAGACCGGAAACTTGCCGCCTCCCAATTCATATCCCGGGGGCGTGTAGATGTGCATGCGCCGGAACCGCGACAGCGCCGTTGAGTAGTAAGTGATCGACGCGACCGCGCCGTGCGGCACGTCTTTGGTGTCCATGAAATCGGCGCCCGGCACGTAGACCAGGCTCCAGTCGTTGGTGTTCGATTCGCTCACCGCGGGATTTCGCGGGTCCATCGTGGCGACGCCGTCCACCAGGAACGTGTAACGATAAGCTCCCGGATCGACCGGACCGACGGTGGCCGACCACACGCCGTCTTCGTCCTTCGTAAATGCGGGCCCCTCATGCGGCAGTCCTTGTATGTCGCTCGCCCGCAGCCCGACCGTCTTGGCCTGCGGCGCGAGAATCCGGAACACGATGTGCCGGTCCGCGGTGACCTCCGGCGAGATGACGCGCGGCCCCTGCTGCATAGCTGGAGGCGGCGCCGGCGGCCGCGACTCCTGCGCGCGCGCCCATCCGCCTGCGAACGGCGCGGCCAACAGGGCCGCGATCCATAACGTGTGTCTCATTTTACGATGCTCCTTTCTTACGGGGTCTCCCAGCGGCCCGATTCCGCCGACCGGAACAACGCGTCGATGATCGCCATGTTGCGGATCGAGTTTTCCACTGGCACGGGAACCTCGCCATGGCCGCGCACGGCGCGCGAAAACGCATCTCCCTGGACCGTGTACTGATCGCATGCCGGAATCGTCTCGACCTCAATTCCCGACCCGAACACGTCCGTGCCGGCGTCCACGAAGATGCGGCAGGGCCGGTCGGGCGGCGCGTTGAACGGGATTTCGATCTCGATGCGGCCCCGGGAACCGAACAGATGCATGCGCTGGTAATGCACGATCTGCGTGCCGCACGAGAAGGCCGACTGGCCGGATGGAAAATCGAGGATGCCGGACGCCAGCCGGTCAATTCCCATCTGCGGGTCGCGCTCCACCAGGGCGATTACGCGGCGCGGTTCCTCGCCGAAAATAAAACGCGAAGTGTGGATCGGGTAGCAGCCGATATCCAACAGTCCGCCGCCTCCCCACTCCCGCACGTTGCGGATATTGGCGGGATCAGTATTGTAGTAGCTAAAGAATCCCTGGATGGTGCGCAGTTCGCCGATGCGCCCGCTGTGTGCCAATTCGCGCGCCCGAACCCATTGTGGATGCGTGTGCACCATGAACGCCTCGCCGATCTTGACCCCGGTGCGCTTCTGCACGGCGAGCAACTGGCGGGCTTCCGCCGCATCGAGCGCGAAGGGCTTCTCGCACAGCACGTGTTTCCCGGCCTCTGCGCAGCGGATTGTCCAGGGAACGTGCATGTGATTCGGCAGCGGATTGTAGATCGCCTCGATCTCCGGATCGGCCAGCAGTTCATCGTACGAGCCGTATGCCTTCGGAATCCCCAGCCTGCGGGCGGCCTCCTGCGCCCGCGGCAACGCGCGCGAGGCGATAGCAGTCACTTCGCTCCAGGCGCCTTGCTGCAGGCCCGGGATGACTTTTCCGGTGCCAATCAGGGCGGTGCTCAGCACGCCCCAGCGGACCTTCTCGATCATTCCACCTCCAACGTTCCACCATACAGCATTGCGCGGCATGCGATATTGGTCGTGATTGGCGGACACGCGACAACGCATCGTAGTGTTGGTGGGCCTGCCGGGCTCCGGCAAATCGACCTGGCTCGAGCGCCAGGGCGTCGGGGGAATCTCGTCGGACGCGATCCGCCACTTGCTGGCGGACGATGCTGCCGATCAGACGATTCACGCGCGCGTCTTCCTGACGATGCGCTATCTGCTGCGGCACCGCCTGGCGATCGGCCGGGCCGTGTCGTACGTGGATGCGACGCACCTCACGCCCGAGGAACGCCGCCCCTACATCCAGCTCGCCGGGTGGTACGGCTGCGATGCCGAAGCGCTATACTTCGACGTGCCGCTCGAAGTTTGCCGCGCACGAAATCGCGGCCGTGGCCGGATCGTACCGGACGAGGCGATAGATCGCATGGCTGCCAAGCTGGTCCCGCCGGATGTGGCGGAGGGATTTACGAAAGTGGCCGTGATCCGAGCCTGACCGCTACCGCAGCCGCTCGTCCTTCTCCACCTTTCCATCGCGGATATGAATTACGCGGTGGGCGTGCTGGGCGATATCGTGCTCGTGGGTCACCAGCACGATGGTGTTGCCCTGCTGGTAGAGCCGCTCGAACAGCGCCATGATCTCGTTGCCCGTGGCGGTATCCAGGTTGCCGGTCGGCTCGTCGGCCAACAGGATCGATGGATTGTTCACCAGCGCGCGGGCAACCGCTACGCGCTGCCTCTGGCCGCCCGACAGCTCGTTCGGCTTGTGCATCATACGCGCTTCCAGGTCGACCTGCCGCAGCGCCGCTTTGGCCAGTTCCTGGCGCTTGTCCGACGGCGTCCCGTTATAGATTAGCGGCAGCTCCACGTTGTGCAGCGAGGTCGCGCGCGGCAGCAGATTGAAGGTCTGGAAGACGAAGCCGATCTCCTTGTTGCGGATGCGCGCCAGTTCGTCGTCCGTCATTTCGCTTACCAGCCGGCCATTGATGTAATACTGGCCCTTGGTAGGCGTATCCAGACACCCGATCAGGTTCATGAGCGTGGACTTGCCTGAGCCGGACGGCCCCATGATGGCCACGTATTCACCGCGGTGGATCTCAATATCCACTCCCGAAACCGCGTGGATCTCCTGGTCGCCCATGATGTACGTCTTCCACAGGTCGTAGGTGCGGATCACGATGCCGTCGCGCTTCAGTTGTTCGCCGCGCTCGATCAGCTCTTTCTCTGCGAGTGCTTGTGCCATGGCTGGGGCTCGTTCTCTTGTCGATTGGGATTGGTTGCCGCCTACACCGACTGCTTCAGCGGCGACTTGTTGTCCACTTTCACCTGAGCTTCGTTGCGCAGCGTACGAATCACCTGGTAGCTGCCGGTCACGATCTCGTCGCCTTCCTTGAGACCGTTCAATACCTCAATATCGGTCGCGCCGGTGATTCCGGTGTCTACTTTGCGGAATTCGGCCTTGCCACCCGCGATCACGAATACGCCCTGAATCTCTTCCTTGCGCGCCTTTTCTTCCGCCGGTGTCAATTTGGTAGCCGCCAGGGCGCCGCCGCTCTTAGGCTTCACTTCCAGATCGCCTTTCTGCCGGATGGTCAGAGCCTGGATCGGAATGGTCAGCACCTGGTGGCGCGTGGCGGTGGTGATTTTGGCTGTGCAAGACAGCCCGGGACGAACCTCGTCCGGCGGATTGTCCATGGCGATCACCACCTTAAAGTCCTTGGCTTCCTGGCTCGAAACCGCGCTTTCGGAAGCGGCCAGACCGGTGGACCGGACGATGGCCGTGTCGCCAATTTCGATCACATGCCCTTTGAAAGTCTTGTTGGGAATCGCGTCGATGGTAATGTCAGCCTTTTGGTTCAGCTGTACGCTTACGATGTCGGTCTCGTCCACCCGAAGCTCAGCGGTAATCAGGGACATGTCCGCAATGGTCATGATGTTGCTGCCGGCCAGGTTCGTCACCCCCGGCACCACAGTCTCACCCTCGCGCACGGGCAGGTTCGTCACGACGCCATCGAGCGGCGCATAGGAGTCGTACTTGTTGAGCATGTCTGAGTACTGTGCCAGAACCGCTTTCGCCTGGGCTACGCGGCGTTGACCGGCCGAAAGTTGCGCGGCCGCCTGCTCGCGCTGCGACCGGGCCTGCGACAGGCGCGTTTGCTGTTCGAGCAGAGCCGCCTGATCGGCATCGTAGACCGCCTTCTTGGCGTCGTAATCCTGCTTGGAAAGAAGTTGATCTTTGAAAAGCTGCTGCGCCCGGCCGAAATCCAGCTTGGCGTGCTCCAGGTCGGCTTGCGCATGGTCGATGAGGGCCTGCTGCGTGCGCATGTTCTCGTCCGCCACCTTCAAGGAAGCCTCGGCAGCGCTGGAATCCGCCTCGGCCGCATTCACCGCGGCCTTCTGGGAATTTACCTGGGCCTCCGGCTGGATATTCTCGATCTGCGCCACCAACTGGCCCCGCCTGACATGGTCTCCTTCCTTTACCAGAATCTTCGTGAGTATGCCGACGGCGTTCGCGCCGATGTTGATGTAGTTCTTCGGCTTGATTTCGCCTGAGGCCGTCACTACGCTGGTGAGATCCTCCCGCACCACCTTCCCGGTTTGCACGTCCACAACGCCGCGCTTGCTATACACGGTGCTGGCGTAGACGCCGATGCCCAGCGTCACTACCGCCAAGATGATGATGATGGTTTTCCATTTCTTCACGAATGCAAACTCCTAGTTGGCCGACGATATTTAGACGTAATTCTTAACAGGAGAGTTCAATAAACATCTTAACATCCGCTTGCGGCCGGCTAGTGCGCCGTTTGCCGAGCGAACGGCCCTACTGCGGCCAGCGGACGCTATCCGGCGCCGTATTGTTGCACTGGTTCGAATCGGTAACGCCGGAAGCGAGCATGGCGCAGGCGTTCTCCGTAGCCGTGCGGAGGGCCAAATCGCGGGTTCTGGCGGACGCCACCCGGCAGGCCCGTTGGCCCCGAAATGTGATGCAAACTTCGCAGTGCACACGTCCGGCCCCCATGGTGGAATACACCACAAACCCCACCACAATAAGGACGAACAGGATCCCCAGCCAGACGCTCTTCTTCACGCGAAGAAATTGCCCATGTGGCGGAACTTGATGTAGCGCTGCTCCACCAGTTGATCGTGACTCAGCGGAGCCAATCCATCCAGCGCCTTCTGCAGGCTCTCGCCCAACAGGCGCGCCGCGGCGTCGGCGTCTTCGTGCGCTCCGCCCGGTGGCTCACAGACCACGCCGTCAATCAGCCCGAGCTTCAGCAGTTCTTCGGCGGTCAGCTTCAGGGCGGCCGCGGCCAACTCCGCTTTGGTTGAGTCGCGCCAGATGATCGCGGCACAACTCTCGGGCGAGATGACGCTATAGATGGCGTTCTCGAACATCAGGACGCGGTTGCCGACGCCCAGCGCCAGCGCGCCGCCGCTGCCGCCTTCGCCGATGCAGACCGTTATTACCGGTACTGCCAGACGGGCCATCTCCCGCAGGTTTCTGGCGATGGCTTCGGCTTGGCCGCGTTCTTCCGCATCGATGCCCGGATAAGCGCCGGGCGTATCCAGCAGCGTGATCACGGGACGGCCGAACTTGGACGCCAGTTGCATCACCCGCAGGGCCTTGCGATAGCCTTCCGGCTTCGGCATACCGAAGTTGCGGTAGAGCTTCTGCTTGGTGTCGCGGCCCTTCTGTTCGCCGACCACCATTACCGGATTACCGTTGAAAAACCCGCCGCCGCAAACAATCGCGGGATCGTCGCCAAAGAGCCGGTCGCCATGCAACTCGCGGAAATCGACGATCAGCCGTTCGATGTAATCAAGCGCGTGAGGACGCTTGGGGTGGCGCGCCAATTGCACACGCCGCCAGGCATCCGCTCGTGCTTGTTCAGATGCGGGCATCTGTTGAGGCTCTGGAAAGCCCGTGGGTTCCGGCAACACTTCCACATATCTTAGCAGAGTCAAGGTGGCGCAGATTTCCAGAGAGGAGCGTCGGGCGTGGGCCACGAACTAGTTTCCGAGGAAGGAGTCTTATGGACGAGCGCGAGCGGCGGCATGCCATTGACGTTACGCTTTCACAACTGGAGAAGCAATTCGGCAAGGGTGCGGTCCTGCGCCTGGGTTCCGGCGCGGTGACGCCTGTCGCCGTGATTCCGAGCGGTTCCATCTCGCTCGACTGCGCCTTGGGCGTGGGCGGATTTCCGCGCGGCCGCGTGGTGGAAATCTTCGGGCCGGAGTCGTCCGGCAAAACTACCCTTACCCTGCATCTGATCGCGGAAGCCCAGAAAGCCGGCGGAGTGGCCGCCTTCATCGATGCCGAGCACGCGCTCGACCCAGGGTACGCGCGCAAACTGGGCGTAGATGTCGATAACCTGCTGGTGTCGCAACCAGACTCCGGAGAACAGGCCCTCGAAATCGCCTCGGCGCTCACCGGTTCGGGCGCGATAGACGTGGTGGTGATCGATTCGGTGGCCGCTTTGGTTCCCAAGGCGGAACTCGAAGGCGAGATGGGCGACAGCCATATGGGACTGCACGCCCGGCTGATGTCGCAAGCCCTGCGCAAGCTGACCGGCGTGGTCAGCCGCACCGGGACGTGCATGGTGTTTATCAACCAGATCCGCGAAAAGATCGGGGTGATGTTCGGCAATCCCGAAACCACCACCGGCGGCCGCGCGCTCAAATTCTACGCCTCGGTGCGCGTGGACATCCGGCGCATCGCCGCGCTCAAGGACGGCGATAGTGTGATCGGCAATCGCACGCGCGCGAAGGTGGTCAAGAACAAGGTTGCGCCGCCCTTCCGCGAAGCGGAGTTCGACATCCTATATGGCGAAGGGATCTCTTTCGAAGGCGACCTGCTCGATTTGGGGACCGCGCACAACGTGGTCGAAAAGAGCGGATCGTGGTTCAGCTATCGCGGCGAACGCATTGGCCAAGGCCGCGATAACGCGCGGCAGTACTTGCGCGAGCACGCCGAGGTGTGCCGGAACCTGGATACGGAAGTTCGCAAATCGCTGGGCCTCGCCGAACTGGATGGCCAGCCGCGCAAGTCTGCCGCGGTAGCCACCGGCGGCGACAGTCCCGTCAAAAAGGCCGTTTAACGGGCCTCGCGCGGCCGAAGAGTCGAAAAAAGCCCGAAAATAGGCCATTTTTACGCGTTTTTTCTCTTTACATCCACTTTCGCCTTCCCGTATGATTGATATCGTAATCGAGACCATCGCTCACCACGAGCGTGCGGTCAACGCCTTTATTCGATGGATGGCGATCTGGGCTTCCGCGATCGGCGGCCCGCGAGTTTGAGTGGATGGTGAGAATCAAAGGAGATCTATGGCAAGTCAACGTATGACGCAGACGACATTAGTGAGGACCTTAGCTGAGAGCTGCGAAGTAAACAACAAAGTGGCCCGGCAGTTCCTGGACAGCCTCGCCAACCTGGCTATCGGTGAAGTAAAGAAGAACGGGGTCTTCGTGCTCCCCGGTATCGGCCGCCTGGTGCGCCAGGACCGCAAGGCCCGCACCGGCCGCAACCCGGCCACCGGCGAGACCATCAAAATCCCGGCCAAGAAGGTGGTCAAGTTCCGCGTGGCTAAGGCCGCGAAGGACGCCATCGTTCCGCCGAAGAAAAAGTAGTTTCTGGGACCGGCTGGTCTCGTTGTTAGCCGCTACAAAGCAAAACCCCGCGCGCCTCGATGCAGGCTGGCGGGGTTTCTTAATCTATGCGGATATCTGAAGCCGAATCGAGATCCGCCCAAATTGCGGGCAGCCTCCGGAAGTCTATTGCTTCTTCCCTTCGTCGTTATCGCCTTTCAAAGCGTCCTTGAAGTTACGAATTCCCGCGCCCAGGCCCTTGGCGACTTCCGGAATCTTCTTGCCGCCGAACAGCAGCAAGGCGACCACGAGGACCAGGAGCATCTCCTGCGTACCAAAGCTCCCGATGAAGGCATACATCATATGGCTGGATCCCATGCGGCCTCCTTTCGACTCCCATTGTACAGGAATTTCACGCAGCGGACGTGGCGTTCGATACGCGCGGCTCAAATGTGTAGCCGAAACCGCGCACCGAGTGGATCAGTCCCGGATTGGTGGGATCGGTCTCGATCTTCTGCCGCAGCCGCAGCACATACACGTCCACGGCCCGGTCGGTGATGGCGCGATCCTGGCCCCACACGGCGTTCAGCAACTGCTCGCGGCTGAAAACCACTCCGGGACGGCTCATCAGGAACTCCAGCAGGCGAAACTCGGTAGCGGTCAGGTTGAGCAGCGAGCCGTTCAACCGCACCTGGCAGCTATTGCGGTCCAGTTGCACACCGCCCGCCTCCAGCACGCGGGAAGGTGCGCTCTGATTGCGGAACTGCAACTTGATGCGCGCGATCAGCTCGCGGACGAAAAACGGCTTCACGACATAGTCGTTGGCCCCGAGTTCCAATCCCACGATGCGGTCCGTTTCCGAGGCGCGCGCCGTCAGAAAGATGATCGGGGTGTTGAGCAGGTCCGGGTCTTTGCGCACGGCCTTGCAGATTTCCAGACCGTCGGAATCCGGCAGCATGATATCCAGCAGAACCAGATCGGGCCGCACCTGGCGGCAAAGATCCAGCGCGCCCTTTCCGGTTTGCGAACCGGTCAAGCCAAATCCTTCTTTCTCGAGGTTGTACTTTAGTAGGGCGAACAGATCCGTGTCGTCTTCAATCAGAAGAATTTTCTTCATGGAAGCACCCGGCGTTACGGTGTCGTCCTAATGAGATTAAGCAATGAACCGTTAACAATGGGTTACAGGCGCGTGAACTCGGGATTAAGTTCTCGCGGTGAGCAGGATGCGGGGCGGATTACACTTGCTCTTCGAAACGATAACCGAATCCGCGCACGGTGGTCAGGTGGCGCGGATTGTCGGGCTCCGTTTCAATATGCTCGCGCAAGCGCCGGATATGCACGTCTACCGTGCGCGGCGTGACGAAGCGCTGCTGTCCCCAGACTTCTTCGAGAAGCTGATCGCGGCTGTAGGCGCGGCCGGCGTGCGTCAGGAAGAATTCCAACAGCTTGTATTCGGTGGAAGTAAGGGTCAACTCGCGCTTGCGCAGAAACACGCGGTGCGCGCCGCGATCCAGCTTGAACGGCCCGGATTCGATGGCGTTGCTATCTTCGCCGTCCCGTTCCGATCGCCGCAGATGCGCCTTCACGCGCGCCACCAGTTCTCGCGGGCTGAACGGCTTGGTCATGTAATCGTCGCCGCCGATCTCCAGCCCCAGGACGCGATCGACCTCGTCCGAGCGCGCCGTCAAAAACAACACCGGGGTGCGCGTCAGGACCGGCGACTTGCGAATCTGCCGGCAGAGTTCAAAACCGTCATCACCCGGCAGCATCACGTCCAGGATTACCAAATCCGGCTTGAAGGCTTCCAGGTCCTTCAGTGCGCCGCGGTTGCCCTGTAAAACATGGGTTTGGTAACCGCTGCGGGTCAGATTGTAGTCGAGCAGGGCCGCCAGCTCTGATTCATCTTCGACGATTGCGATTCTCTTGGCCATCCGGTTAGTAGTGCGGAAATCGGCTCACCCTCAGCAGCCATTCTGCATGATGGCACATCATATATGCAACTTCCATGCGCGCGGCGCCAATCGGCTAAACTGGGTATCGCTATGGATCTCCGTTATCCGATCGGCCGCTTCGAATATGGCGGCCCTGGCACCGAAGAACAACGCCGCGAGCGTATCGGCCAGATTGAAAAAGCTCCGGAACATCTGCGCGCGGCGGTCACGGGACTGAGCGCTGAGCAAATCGACGCCGAATACCGGCCGGGCGGCTGGACGGTCCGCCAGGTTGTCCACCATTTGCCCGACAGCCACATCAACAGCTATTGCCGCTTCCGGCTGGCCCTCACCGAAGAGACGCCTGCCGTGAAAGGCTACGATCAGGAGCTCTGGTCGCAACTTAACGATTCGCGTACGGCGCCCGTCGAGGTTTCGCTCGCGCTGCTCGAAGCCTTGCATCGCCGTTGGGTGTTCCTGTTGCGCGCCATGACGCCTCCAGATTTTATGCGTACGTTTCTGCACTCCGAGCTCGGGCCCGTGACGCTCGACCGCAATCTGGCGCTTTATGCCTGGCATGGCGACCATCATGTAGCGCATATCACATCTCTGCGGGAGCGCATGGGCTGGGTTTGATTGCGGCAGAAACAGAATCGTGCGAGCGCGTTTTTTCCACAGGTAGTACACGATTCGTCAACCGTAAAATCAAGAAACTACTCCAAATAAAGATTGAGGAAAACAGTCTTGAAACGCAATTTTCATTTGACTGTAACATGGCCGTGGGTGCATGATGAGGGTGGTTCCAAGAGGTCTAAGGAACAGCAAGCCGCTGAACGCTTAGCGAGCCTGGAGCGGTGATCTGGTGTCGGCCTAGTAAAATAGAAACGATGCCGGGGAGCGAAGGGCGATCGGGAGTGCTCAGACGGTGAGCTTCCTGGTTAGGAATCGGATTGAACGCTTTGATCCGGAAGGGTCCGAAAGGCCCCGAAGGGGAGTGGAGATCCGAGGAATAGCAGGGAGTGCCGGACGCGAGTCAGGCAACGGGATTCCGGTAGCGATCTCGCGCGTAGTGGGGCTAACCATCGCGCGCGGGGGAATCGGGATCTGAACGAGCCAGGCGAACTGAAGGCAGGGTATCGAAGAAGTAGGTCAGGAGCTTCGACCTCGAAATGGTGGCTTGGAGACAGGCAGTCGTTTCGGGAGAGTGAAAGGCCGCTTCGAGATACCGGCTCCGGCCGGAAAAGCTGGCAGGTGAGCCCGGAAGCATTGATCCGTCGTATCCGAAAGGAGATGGCGGGGAGCGGAAGGGATGTCGCCCGGCAATTCCGGCTGCCAAGCTCTATGCCGATGCATGCCGGCGGGGAGTTTAGCTGTGAGATTGGGTCACTTGGAACCATTTTCTTTTTTGGAGTCCGCTAATTCTGCGGACACGGAATTTTCCCTTCAGAACCTGCCGTTCGGAGTTTTCCGCAGCAATCCCTCCAGTATAGGCGTCGCGATCGGCGACCGCATCCTCGATCTGCGCCGCGCCGCACAATCCGGGCTGTTCACTGGACTCGCGCCCGCCACCATCGAAGCCTGCTCCGCCGGCCAGTTGAATCCGCTGATGTCCCTGGGCGTGGCCGCGTGGTCGCCCCTGCGCGCGCGGCTCGTCGAACTGCTGCGCCATGGCAGCCCGAGCCACGCGGCAGTCGACCGGGCCTTGCTGCCGATGCGCGATGCGGAGATGCTGCTGCCGGCTGCAATCGGTGATTACACCGACTTCTACGCCTCGATTCATCACGCCACCAACGTCGGGCGGCTCTTCCGTCCCGACAATCCGCTGCTGCCGAACTACAAATATGTGCCGATCGGCTATCATGGGCGCGCCTCGTCCATTGTGATCAGCGGCACACCCGTTCACCGGCCGCAGGGCCAGATCAAAGATCCTTCCTCTGATACGCCGGTGTTCTGCCCCACCCGTGCGCTCGACTACGAGCTTGAGGTGGGATGTTTCGTCGGTCCCGGCAGTCCGCTGGGCGAGCCGATTCCGATCGCCGGCGCCGAGTCGCACATCTTCGGTTTGTGTCTGGTCAACGATTGGTCCGCGCGCGACGTGCAGGCCTGGGAATATCAACCGCTCGGCCCATTCCTGGCGAAGAATTTCGCAACCAGCATCTCGCCCTGGATCGTCACCATGGGTGCGTTGGAGCCATTTCGCGTGCCGGCATACACGCGCCCCGCGGGCGATCCCGAGCCCTTGCCGTACCTGACTTCGCAGCAGAACCGGGAATGCGGCGGCCTCGATCTGACGCTCGAAGTGCACATTTGCTCGCAACAGATGCGCGAGCGCGGCATAGCGCCCATCCGGCTGAGCCGCGCCAATTTGCGCAACCTATATTGGACGCTCGCCCAGTTACTCACGCATCACGCGAGCAATGGATGCAACCTACAGCCGGGTGACTTACTCGCCAGCGGCACCGTGTCCGGTCCGCAGCCCGCAGAGCGCGGTTGTCTGCTCGAATTGACGCAGCGCGGTGCCGACCCGATCCATTTGCCCACGGGTGAACTCCGCAAGTTCCTCGAAGACGGCGACGAAATCATCCTGCACGGATACTGCGAGCGCGAAGGCTATCCGCGCATCGGTTTCGGCGAGTGCCGCGGTATCGTGGCGGGCTAAGGGAGCCAGCCGAGCGCCTGTAAATCCGCTACCGGTTCGGTGAAGGAGCATGAGCCGAAGCTGTGCGCGAACGCGCGGCGTGCGGCTTCCATCCGGGGCGTCGCGACCGCCTGCGAATTCCAGCGCAGCGTGCCTTCCAGAAACCGGAACGATTCCGGGTTGCCGTCGCTCAATACGTCGAGGACCACAGCCCGCTCCTCGCCCTGCCACGCGAAAGCCGCCGCCGCAAATACGTTCACAAAGCCGTGCATGGTGGCGCGTGGGGTATCGACTGCGTAGGTCAGCGGCCGCATCGATCGCAGCGGATGATGCAGTCCGGCGGTGGCCTTGAATGCCTTCCGCAGTTGGGCCGCGGTGCACAGGAAATCGGCGATCGCCGCGGGAGCCGGAATGGCATCTGGCGTCAGGCCGCCCGTCCGTACCTTCGCGTAGGCGCCCTCGGGAACCGCATCCAGGGCCGTCTCGCAGTAAGTAGGCAGCGACAGCCGGGAGGCCAGCTTGGTCTCCAGCGTCTCGATCTGCGGGGGCAGCGGACCCGGCTCGCCATCCACCAGCAAAGTCACGCGCCAGCCATCGCGCAAGGGTGCGTCCGGCAATTTCGCGGCAGGCAGGACGAGGCGGTTCAACATCCAACCCGCTGGCGATTCCCGATAGCTCTGGTAGTTCTCGAGCACTTCCGCGATCGGAAGTCCGGCGGGCGGATACAGGCCCGCGTAGTCAATCAGGTTTTCTAGCAGCGCGCGCAGCGAGTCCGGGATTCGTGCCATGATGACAAGATCATTGTAAAGGAGGCTCAGCCATATGCACCGACGCGATCTACTGCTCGGAATCGCCGCCGCCGGATTGCCGCTCGACGCGCAGGAGCCGCCGCCGGGATCGCTTTATATCCCGAAGCCGCACCTGGTCGAAGACCGCAAATTCCTGCACGACTTCATGGACGAATTCGCCTTCGCCGATCTGGTGACGGCCGCTCCGGCCATCCGCATCACGCACATCCCGGTCCTGCTCGATCGCGCCGCCGGACCATACGGCACGATCTATGGGCACATCGCGCGCCACAACCCGCAGAGCGAATGCTTCAACGGCCACGATCCCGCGGTAATCGTCTTCCACGGCCCGCATAGCTACATCTCGCCCACCTGGTATGCCAAGCCCGAATCCGTGCCCACCTGGAACTTCGCGGTGGTGCACGCGAGCGGCCGCCTGAAGCCCATCGCCGATCCGGAACCGCTGCATGGGCTGCTCGCGAAGTTGATCACGAAGTTCGAAGGTCCAGCCTCCGCATATGATTTCGCGAAGCTGCCCGCCAGCTATGTGAACGGCATGCTCGGTGGCATCATTGGCTTCGAAATGCAAATCGAGCTACTCGAAGGCAAATTCAAACTCGGCCAGGACCGTAGCGAGGCCGATAAGGAATCCATCGTGAAAAACCTGCGCAACGTGAAGCCCGAACGATCCATCGCCGATCTCACCGCAGCGTTCTACCAGCGCGGCTGACGCTACGCCACCACCGCCACGAACCATTGCCCGGCATGCAGCACTTGCCCGCCGCCCAACTCCGCGATGAGCTGCTCCGGTGTGAAATAGCGTTTGTAGACTTTGTGCCGCGATCCATCCTGCAGCACGCGCTCCTGCGTCTCTTCCGGCTCTACGCCTTCGTGCCAGGCCGCATCCACCAGCAAGAGCCGGCCGGCCACGCGCCGCGCCTCGCCAAGAAACTGCTGCCGCATCGTGATATCGAGATGTCCGTAGAAATGCCCGGCCATCGCATACTCGAACGCGCCGGCACGGAACGGCAGCCGGAAGGCGTCGCCCTGCAGCACGCACCCGCCCGGCAACCGGCCGCGCGCAATGCGCAGCATGGCCATGCTCTGGTCTAGTGCCGTTACACGGCCGGCAAGATGCTGCGTCAGGAAAGCAGTTCCGCACGCCGTATCCACCACCGCGCGCATCTCCAAGCCGCGTAGGCACGCGATCAGCGCCGCGACCTCGTCATGCCAGCCCGGACGGACACGCGCCGCAAATAACCCGGTTCCGAGATACCAATCGTCGTATTCCGTCGCCCGCCGGTCGTAATAAATCCGCTCCGCCTCGTTCATCCTTCCTATCTTGCACTCTATCCGCCGGGAGTTACCATCTAAGTGGCCATGATATAAGAGGACCTTTATGTCAGAATCGAGCCATGACTTCGACTTCATCGTGATCGGCTCCGGCTTCGGCGGCAGCGTCACGGCCCACCGGCTTACGGAGAAAGGCTACCGCGTCGCGGTCATGGAAATGGGGCGCCGCTGGACGCCCGAAAATCTTCCCACCACAAATTGGATCATCTGGCGTTGGTTCTGGCGTCCGCGCCTGGCGCTCCGCGGCTTCTTCAACATGGAGTTTTTCAAACACGTGGTGATCCTCCACGGCTGCGCGGTCGGCGGCGGTTCGATCACTTACGCCAATACTTTGCTCGTCCCCACCGATTCGATCTGGGACCGCGGATCCTGGGCCGGACTCGCCAATTGGAAAGCTGAAATGCCGGGCCATTATGAGAGCGCCAAGCGCATGCTCGGTGTGGTCGAAAATCGCATCTTGGGCCCCGCCGATCACTTTCTGAAACAGGCTGCCGACGCCGCCGGAGTCGGCCATACTTTCTATCGCACCAGCGTGGCCGTTTTCGAGCCGCCCGAAGGCGAACCGGCCGGGAAGACATATCCCGATCCCTATTTCGGCGGCGAAGGTCCCGCGCGCTCCACCTGCATCGGCTGCGGCGGCTGCATGGTGGGATGCCGCTACAACGCCAAAAACAGCCTCGACAAGAACTATCTGTATCTCGCCGAAAAGCACGGCGCCCAAGTCTTCGCGGAAACGCGCGTAGTGGATGTGACGCCGCTGGCGGGCGCAGCCGATGGCAGCGCCGGGTACGAAGTGCGGACGGAAAAATCCACGGCGTTCGTCCGCAAACATCCGCGGCGCTTCACCTGCCGTGCGGTGGTCTTCGCGGCCTCCGCGCTCGGCTCGATGGACCTCCTCTTCCGGCTGAAACTCAAAGGCTCGCTGCCGGCCCTCAGCGATCAGCTCGGCAACCGCGTGCGTACCAATGCCGAATCCTTGATCGGCGTGCGCGTCCCCGGCAGCCAGGAGGATTTCTCCAAGGGCATCGCCATCGGCTCGGGCATCTATCTCGACGACTACACGCACATCGAGGCCGTGCGCTATCCAGCGGGTTCGGACGCCATGGGACCGCTCGCCACCGTGCTCACCGGCGGCCGCCCGGGCAGCGCGCGCATTCTCTACTGGCTGGGCACACTGGCCGCTGCGTTCCTGCGGCATCCGATCCACACCATGCGTGCGCTGCACCCGTTTGGCTGGGCGCGGGAGTCCATCATCTTTCTTTGCATGCAGACGCTCGAAGGCCACATCGATATGCGCCTGCGCCGCCGCTGGTTCTGGCCGTTCCGCAAAATCCTCGCTAGCCAGGGCAAGAAGATCCCTACGTTCATCCCGCAGGCCAACGAATTCGCCCGCAAAGCCGCGCAACTGATCGGCGGCACGCCTATGAGTATGGTGACCGAGATCCTGTTCAACGTTCCCGGAACGGCGCATGTCCTGGGCGGTTGCCCCATGGCCGCAACGCGCGCGGAGGGCGTGGTCGATCGTCGCAACCGCGTCTTCGGCTATAAGAATATGTATATCTGCGATGGCTCGGTGCTGGCCGCCAATCTGGGTGTGAATCCCAGCCTGACGATTTGCGCGGTCACCGAGCGTGCCATGACCTATATCCCTCCAGCCGCCGAGACGCAATGGAACGACGCGCCGGAGCCGTGATACGCTGAGGTCGCAGCACCACGTGATAGAGGAGTACAGCGAATGATCGTCGGCGTTCCCAAAGAAGTCAAAGATCATGAAACGCGCGTAGGCCTTGTACCGAGCGGCGCGATTGCCCTATGCGAGGCCGGCCACCAGGTTCTGGTTCAGTCGACCGCGGGCGAGGGTAGCGCGCTTACCGACCAGGAATATAGAGAAGCTGGCGCGACCATCCTGCCCACCGCCGAGGAGGTCTGGCGCCGCGCCGACCTGGTCGTGAAGGTCAAAGAACCGCAATCGCAGGAATACGGTTTTATGCGGCCGGGCTTGACCCTGTTCACTTATCTGCATCTGGCGCCGCTGCCGGATTTGACTGACCGCATGCTCGCATCGAAGGTCAATGGCGTGGCCTATGAGACCATCCACGATGCCGATGGGTCGCTGCCGTTATTGACGCCGATGAGCGAAGTCGCCGGACGCATGGCCGTGCAAGTCGGCGCGCAATATTTGGAAGCGCCTAACGGTGGACGCGGCGTCCTGCTGGGCGGCGTTCCGGGTGTGGCGCCGGCGAATTGCGTAATCATCGGCGGCGGCGTGGTGGGCACCAATGCCGCCAAGATCGCGCTCGGTATGGGCGCGCATGTGACCATGATCGACCGCAATCTGAATCGCCTGCGCCAGCTCGACGATATCTTCGGCGGTCAGATCGTGACTCTCGCATCGAACGCCTGGACCATTCGCGAAACCTTGCGCCTGGCTGACCTGGTGGTCGGCGCGGTCCTGATCCCCGGCGCCTCGGCGCCCAAGATTGTGCGGCGCGACATGATCGCCATCATGAAGCGCGGCGCGGTGGTGGTGGATGTCGCCATCGACCAGGGCGGCTGCTTCGAAACCTCGCACGCCACCACCCACACCGAACCCATTTACTTCGTGGACGGCGTGCTGCACTACTGCGTCTCGAATATGCCGGCGGCCGTGCCGCACACATCCACGTTCGCCTTGACCAACGCCACTTTCCCCTACCTGCTGGAGCTGGCCAACAAGGGACTCGAACGCGCCTGTACCGAACACGCCGGATTGCGCGAGGGTGTGAACACCTACAACGGCTATGTGACGCACGCGGGCGTAGCGGCTTCGCAACACCGCCCCTGCCACGAGTTCGCCGAACTCGCCGCCGGTGTAGTATAAGAGAAACACCATGCCAGTCAGCGCGCAGGAAGCCGAGATCCATCCCCAGCCTCTAACCGCACTTACGGACGAAGAAAAGCTCTTTCAATCCACGGTGCGCCAGTTCGCGCGCGAGCAGATCGGCCCATACGTCCGCGAAATGGATGAGGCCGGCGTCTTCCGCAAAGACATCATCCGGCAGTTCTTCCAACTCGGCTTGATGGGCATCGAGATTCCCGAGGAGTACGGCGGCAGCGGCGGCAGTTTCTTCCAATGTATTCTGGCCGTGGAGGAATTATCGGCAGTCGATCCGTCGGCGGGCGTGATCGCCGATGTGCAGAATACCATCGTCAATAACGCCATCCTGCGCTGGGCGAATACCTTGCAGAAAAGGAAGTACCTGCCGCGGCTCGCAGCGGACACGGTGGCTTCCTACGCGCTTTCCGAAGCCGGGTCGGGTTCGGACGCATTCGCCATGGCCACGCGCGCAGTGGACGCGGGCGATCATTTCCTGCTCACCGGCCGCAAGCTTTGGATCACCAATGCCGCCGAGTCCGGACTATTTCTGCTGTTCGCCAACGCCAATCCGGATGCGGGATATCACGGCATCACGGCATTCCTGATCGAGCGCGAGCTTCCCGGCTTTCAGGTCGGTAAGAAAGAGGACAAGCTCGGACTCCGCGCTTCGTCCACCTGTGAATTGATTCTCGACAACTGCCCGGTGCCGAAAGAGAACGTGGTCGGCGAGGTAGGCAGGGGCTACAAGATCGCCATTGAAACGCTGAACGAGGGGCGCATCGCCATCGGCTCGCAAATGATCGGGCTGGCGCGCGGCGCGCTCGATCACGCCGTGGCCTATGCGCGCCAGCGCAAGCAGTTCGGCAAAAGCATCGGCGAATTCCAGGGCGTGCAGTTCCAGCTTGCCGTGATGGCCACGGAATTAGAGGCGGCGCGGCTGTTGGTTTACAACGCCGCACGTTTAAGGGATGCCGGGTTGCCCTTCCAAACCGAGGCCGCCATGGCCAAGTATTACAGCTCGGAAATTGCCGAGAAGGTGGCATCGAAGGCCATCGAGATCCACGGCGGCGTCGGTATCACCAAGGACTATCCGGTAGAGAAACTGTATCGCGACGCCAAGATCGGCAGGATTTACGAGGGGACGAGCAATATTCAACTGCTGACCATTGCCAAGAAGCTCCTGGGTAAATAGCCCTCGCGAAACCTCGCGCTTTTCGCCGGCGTCACTGGAAAGAGGGGAAAATGCGTCGTATCGCTGTGTTTGCATTGTTCTCGGCTGCGTGTCTGCCCGTCTGGGCGGATGGCCCGGCCAAGCCCGCGGCGGCTGGCTCTACGATTTCCAGCACCGCACCCGCTGTCGACCCCCAGGAGATCATCCAGAAGTTTGCCGCCAAGGAAAAGGAGTTCTCCGAGGCGCGCGATAATTACACTTACCGCCAGACCGTAAAGATCCAGGAACTGGACGATTCGGGCGACGCGGAAGGCAAATACGAAATCGTGGAGGACATCATTTTCTCCCCCGACGGCAAGCGCACGGAGAAAGTGGTGTATGCCCCAGTCTCGTCCCTGCAGCACATCCTGCTGACGCCCGAAGACGAGCAGGACTTGCGCAACGTGCAGCCTTTCGTGTTGACGACTGATGAAATCGGCGAGTACGACGTCCGCTATCTGGGCAAGCAGAACGCGGACGAGATTCCCTGTTATGTCTTCGCGGTGAAGCCCAAGAAACTTACGCCCGGCAAGCGTTTCTTCGAAGGGCAGATCTGGGTGGACGATCGCGATTTCCAGATCGTCAAGACATACGGCAAAGGCGTCGGTTTCCACCACAAGAGCGATGACAACCAGTTTCCCATGTTCGAAACGCTGCGCCAGCAGATCGACGGTAAATACTGGTTCCCGACTTACACGCACGCCGACGATGTGCTGCACTTCAAGGATTACGACCAGCGAATCCGCATGCTGGTGACTTACAAAGACTATAAGAAGTTTGAAGGTAAGTCGACCATTCATTTCGGCGACGTGATCGACGATCAGAATAAGCCGCAGCCGAAGAAGCCGTAGTCTTGCGTTCGGCGCATGCTACCATCCGGTGGATGGCAAAAATCACTCCACTAAACAACGGGCCGATCCGCATAGAAGGCGAGTTCACCATTCAGGACGCGGAAGGCAGGGAATTCGGCCTGGCCGGGCGCACTGTAATCTCCCTGTGCCGCTGCGGGCAATCCGCCAACAAACCGTTTTGCGATGGAGCCCATGCGCGGACGGGCTTCCAGGATACCTGCGTGGCGCGCGAACTGCCGCCGCCGAAGCCCAAACTCGCCTAGCCGCGCGTTTAGCCGTGTCCGAAGTGCATCAACCAGCCCAGGCCGATCAGCGCCGCGATGAAGCATCCGAACACGTAAACTCCGTAACGCAGCCGTTCGCGGTCATCGCGCTTGGTGACCACGCCCATCACGATCGATGTGAACAGCGCAAACAGCAGCGAAGCTTCCATGTGCGAGAGCGTCATCTTGGGCATTAGCTTTTCCTCCCGGCGGCGATCTCAAAAGCGTCTACCATCGCCAATATATTCAGCAAGCCCGCAGTGACCAGAAACTTGGTGCCGTAGTCGTGAACCAGCCCCGCCATGTCCGGCTGGTTGTAGCCGAACCAAGTAGTGAGCAGGTACAGCAGTCCCGTACACAGATCTCCGATGAATCCGCCGGTGTTGATCAGGATGGTGAGCAGGTCACCGGACTGCGGCTGAAACATGGCTCCCCGCATCATCAGGCCGCACAGGTACATGGCGGTGATCGACACCAGCAACAACACGGCGCGGCCATTGCGTTTGAGCAGAAAATGACCGCCGCCGGGGATCAGCCAACCCAGTGCGACCGGCCCCGCCCAAATCTTCAGAGGGGGCATGGGCTCCTTCACTTGCTTTTGCTTTGCTGCCATTGTTTCGATTTTAGCAGGTCGGAAGATTCCGCTCCCGCAGGGCGTTGATGTATCCTGAATAGCACACGAGACGATGCTGAAACCGATAGGCCAGTTATGTCTGGCGGCCGCGGTGTGTGCTGTGCCGCTTAGTTCGGCCAGCGGAATTCCGCCGCTCGACATCGAACCTGGATTGTGGGAAATCGTCCTGACCGTGCGCACCCAGGGGAAACTGCCGCTTCCCCCCGAGGGCCTCTCCAAGCTGACCCCCGCCCAGCGCGCCGCGGCCGAGTCTCGCATGCATGGCCAAAAAAGCGAGCCGCCGCGCACCACCGTCAAGAAAAGTTGCCTTCGCGTGGATGAACTCGAACGTCCGCTGATGTTCACTCTGGGCGGAGACAACCAGGGCTGCCGGCAGACTTTGGTGGAAGCTACGGCCGCCAGACAGCAGATTCGTGTGGATTGCGGCCAGGGCGGGGAGCATGGCGGCGGCACCGTGCTGCTCCAAGCCGCCAGCCGCAAAGACGTGACTGTGTCTTCGCACTGGCTGGCTTCCGATGGCACACACACGTTGCGGGTCAGTTCCGTGGCCAAACTGAGGTGGCTGAGTGCCTCGTGTGACCTGCCCTCTACGCCGCCCACGCCACCTACGCCACCTAAAACTGCCGCGCGCCCGGAAGATGCGGAACGCTACTACGAAGAAGGGCGCAAGCTGTCCGATCGCAGCGATTTCGAGGCTGCCTTGCGCGCTTTCGACAAAGCCATTGAGCTCGATCCGCGCCGCGCCACGTCATATAACGCGCGCGGGTATGTCCATCTGCGAATGCGGAACTATACGCTGGCGGTGTCCGATTTTAACGCAGCAATCCGCCTGCGCCCGGACTACACCAACGCCTACAAGAATCGGGAAATCGCTCTTCGCCAACTGGCCGGCCGGTAGAGTGGGACACGGGAAAGCCGCAACTCATTGCTGTTCTGACTCAGCTTCGGCTTCTTCCGCTGCTTCGGCGCCGGCCGCGCGCGCGTCCGTGAGGATGCGCTGCGCTTCTTCGACGTCCGCCCGCGGAACCTCGACTCGAAAAGACAACGACGGAATCACGCTCGCGCCTACCACTACCGACTCGATACCGTTGGCCTGGAGAACGCTATTCACTTCCATGGCTTCCATTTCCCCGTCGTGACTGGCGGACTCGAATATGGTGACCATATCCAGCTCGTGAGATGAGTTCCCCTCGGATTCGGCTTCCGGATCTTTCATGCCTTCAGGATATCGCAAGCGGCCGGGATCAGCGGCGCTCCAGCCGCTCTAATTCACTTGTTCAACAAACACCCAAACCCTCCCCGGTAGACTAAAATAGCAACGGAGGACGCATGGCCGATCAGGAAGAAGCGCAAGACCAGTTGGCAAGCAATATCGGTTGGTTCGTGGTTGGCACCGTCGTGGGAATGACGGCGGCCATCCTGCTGGCGCCGCAGAGTGGGAAGAAGACCCGCCATTTCATCGCCGGCAAGACCCAGCAGGGCAAGGACGCCGTTACCGAGACGGGTAAAGATGTCTACGACCGCAGCAAGGAAATGATCGATAAAGGCCGGCAACTGGTGGAAGACGCCGCCGATCTGTTTGAGCGCGGACGCAAACTGGTGCGCGGCGAATAGTGCATGGCGGCAATCGAACTGGGCGGTCTGCGCATCACCCTGGTCCGTGAGGATGTGTATTGGTGGGACGGCGGCGCGATGTTCGGCGTCGTCCCGAAAACCCTGTGGGGCGCCAAGTCGCCTTCCGATGAGCTGAACCGCATACCGCTCGGTTTCAACTGCTACATCATCGAAACCGGCGAGCACACTATCCTGCTGGAGACCGGCGGCGGCGACAAACTGGATCCGCGCCGGCGCGAGCGCATGAAGCTGCCGCCCCAGGCTCCCTCCCTGCTCGATAAGATCGCGGCCGTGGGTATCGATCCCGAACGCATCGACATCGTGGTCAACAGCCACCTGCATTGGGATCATTGCGGCTGGAACACGATTGTGCGCGGCGGCGTGCTACGGCCGGCGTTCCCACGCGCCACTTACTTTACGCGCCGCGGCGAATGGGAACATGCCCATAGCCGCCATCCGCGCGATAGCGTCGCCTACATTGACGCCAATTACGATCCGCTCGTGGATGCTGGGCTAATGCGTCTGGTGGATGCGGATACCGAAGTCGCGCCCGGAGTCTGGATGCGGCCCGCGCCAGGCCACACGGCCGGCATGATGGTGATCACCGCCGGGTCCTCCGGCCGCGTATTCTGCTTCCTCAGCGATCTGTGCCCCACCGCCGCGCACCTCATGCCCACCTGGATTCCGGCCTTCGATCTCGATCCGATCCAATCCATCGATACCAAATTCCAATGGCTCGGCGCAGCCGCGCGCGGGGAATGGATCTGCGGTTTCGCGCACGACCCGAAGATCGACTTTGCCCGCATCCTCGAACGGGACGGCAAGTTCGAGGTGCGCCATGCATAAACTCGCCTCCGTTTTGCCGCTGTTTGTAGGACTCGCCGCCGCGCAGCTATCGCAGAGCACGCCCGAGCTGATCCGTGTCAACGACTACGTCTATTGCGCCACCGGCTATGCGCTCGGCAACGTGATCTTCATATTGACCGGCCGCAGTGTGGTCGTGGTGGATACCACCGAAGGCCAGGCGCCCGCGCGCGCCGCCTTCGACGAGTTCCGCAAAATCTCCACGCTGCCGGTCAGTTACATCATCTACACGCACCATCACGGCGACCACATCAACGGGGCGAAAGTCTTTGCCGGACCGGAAACCAAGGTGATCGCGCAGCGCAACCACATCGAGGAGATGCGCAAGTATCGGCTGATGCAGGCATACAATCGCCGCCTCAACCAGGTGCAGTGGGCCGCGCACGTCGATCGCGGCCAGCGCGGCACGACCCTGGGCGTGGACCTGCTGCATCCCGGCGCAAGCGGCTACATTGCGCCCACCATCACCTTCGACGAAGAGTACAAGTTCACCGAAGGCGGCGTGCGCTTCGAGCTGTATCACACCGAAGGCGAAACGGTCGACCACCTCATGGTCTGGCTGCCTGACTTCGCGACGCTGCTTCCGGGCGACCTGTTTTACTGGAGCTTCCCGATGCTGGCCAGTCCCGGCAAGCCCGACCGGCCGGTGCTCGAATGGGCCGCGTCGCTCGACCGCATGCGGCAACTGCATCCGGCATACCTGGTGGGATCTCACAGCCGTCCGCTTACCGGCCGCGACGAAATCGATGCGGCGCTCGCCAACTACGCGCGCGCCATTCGCTACGTACACGATGAAACGGTGAAGCGTATCAACGAGGGCGAGCCGCTATACCAGATCCAACAGGAAGTGCGGCTGCCGGCCGATCTCGCCGCGCTGCCTTATTTGCAGCCCGTCTACGGGACCGTGCCATGGGCCGTCAACGGCGTGTTCCGCCAGTACACCGGCTGGTACGATTTCGACCCGGCGCACTTGAACCCGGGCGATCCGGCATCGCTCGATCGTGCGCTTGTGGAAGCCGCGGGAGGTGCCACGCACATCGTGGAGCGAGCCCGGCGGGCCTCAGCGGCAGGCCAACTGGAACTGGCGCTGGAGCTCGTGGAAGTCGCCCTGGCCGCCGATCCGGATGCGTCTGCTTATCGTCTGCGTGCGAAGATTCTGGAGAAAATGGCCGCGCATACCACCAACGGCGTCGCGCGCAATATCTATCGCGAAGCCGCGATGGAAGAACACAAGTAAGGCGCGCTCACCAGGCGTTGCGCCCGCTCCAGATTTCGGGCAAGGTCCACAACAGAATCTGGCAATAGAGTTTCAGCGAGCGATTGCGCACCAGCGCCAGGTCCAGGTTACGGCGCTGTTCATAGGTCAACCGGCTGCGTCCCTGGATCTGCCACAATCCCGAAAGGCCCGGCTTCACCTCCAGCACCTCCGCCGCCTGATGATAGTGCAGTTTCCACTCCCCCGCGGTGATCGGCCGCGGCCCCACCAGCGCCATCTGCCCCCGCACTACGTGCCACAATTGCGGCAATTCATCAATCGAATGCCTGCGGCAGAAGCGCGCGAAATTGCTGGTGATCCGCAGATCGCGCGCGACTTTTTGGCGCGGACCGCGCTCGTCGACGATGTGTTCCACCAGCCCGAAGGAGCCGTGAACGCGCGCGCCGTGCGGCCACATGGTGCGAAACTTCAACACCCAAAATGGCTTGCCATGCCAGCCCAGGCGGCGATGTGCGATCAGCGGCGCGCGGCGCGATAGCATGACAATCGCGGCGGCCACCAGCAGCAGCAACGGCGCCAGCGCCGCCAGCATCGCCAGCGCCGCCACACGTTCGAGTACGCTCACTACCGGCCAAAAAGCCGACTCACGCATCGCGCAACCTTTCCTTTCTGATTATTCAGCAGGGAATAGTGCCGCGCTAGACGAAACCTGTAAACAGTTTGTGAATTCAGGCGAGCAGACTGGCCGTGCGCCGCCGCAAGCGTTCTTCGCGCGCGCGCCATTCCGCAGAATCCTCCAGCCTGATCGCGTTGCGCGTCGTCTCGAGTGCCTTGCTGTAATTCCGTTCGCGCCGTTCGTAGTGGATCGCCAGCGCCCGCAGCGCCCGCACCCGGTACGGATTGCGCGACGCCGCCAGGTCCGTGAAGACCTCCAGTGCCGCATCCGTCCGCCCCAATCGCCGTTCCATGATCGCGATATCCCACAGCGTGCGAAACAGCAGATCGTCTGGCAGCCCCAGATCCACCGCGCGGCGATACAACCGCAACGCCTGCTCGTCGCGCCCCGTGCGCAGGACCCAGCGTGCCAGCCCGATCACGTCCGCGCCATGCCGGAAGACGGTCTCTTCCGGCGAGCGAAAGGCAAACGGCACAACCGCAGTCAGACACGCCAGCGACAGAATATCGATGGCGTTGTGATGGAAAACCGGCACCAGGCGAAACGCCTGTTGCGTGCGCAGATACTCGAAGTAGTAATACGGAATCATCTCGCCGGGCAGATCGCCCTGCCGCTCGACGCCTAGGATCTGGTTTTCGAGTTCCATCAGCCGGCAGCTATCCAGGCGCAGCTTCCACAGCCGCCGCGCGCCGAACAGCAGGTCCAGGTGCTCCAGCCGCTCGAACGGATGCCGCGCGCGCGCCATGCGGAAGCGAGTTTCGAGCAGCGGTTGATCGTACGTTTTGCCGTTGTAAGTGATCAGCACGTCGAACTGCGAGAGGTGCTCGGTGAGCCGCCGCAGCAGCGAGGCTTCTTCGCCGTAATCCCGCATAAAGAACTGCCGCAGCCGGAAACCCTCCGGCTCGATGTTGCCCACGCCGATCAGGAATGCGTACGTGCCCGTGCCGCCCGCCAGTCCCGTAGTCTCCGTGTCGAGAAATGCCCATTTCGTGGGAGGCGCCGATGGAATGGCGCCGTCCGAAAGCGACGCCAGCAGATCCGGCGGCAGTTCGTACAGATTCGAGATATCCATGCTGCCGTGCCGCCGATGCCGCTCGAACAGCTTCTCAGTTTCGAAGTGCTCGCCGCAGGCCGTCTGCACTACCGACCCGCTGATCAGGTTCTCGACGAAGTAGCGCGCCGGGCGCAGGTCGCGTGCGTGCGGCCTTTCGGGAGGATCCGCGGTCCACTTTTTGTCGATGCCCGCGATGCGCCGCCGCAGGCTGGCGAGCTGTTCCTGGATATCTTCCACTATTCGCCTTTTATTTGCCCCCGATAACACCAATAATAGAACCAATCGGCGGGCCGATCAAGTTACCATAGCGTGTTCCTGTGAAATACAAGCGCCTGTTTTGGCCGGCTCTGTTCGCCCTGGTGTTCGCGGCGCGCCTCTGCCACATCGACATTCTGTGGGCCGAAGAGACGCTGCCCCTGGCTGCCGCCGCGCAGATGCTCCACGGCAAGGTGATCTATCGCGACATCTGGTTCGACAAGCCGCCGCTATTGCCCGCCGCGTATATCGCCTGGGGCGCGCGCGACGGTTTTCCGCTCCGTCTAGCCGGAGCGCTCTACGTGCTGCTGGCCTGCTGGCTGGCGTGGCGTTTCGCGCGCGGCCTCTGGACCCGTCGCGAAGGATTCTGGGCCGCTGCGTTACTGGCGTTCTATCTGACCTTCGACATCCCTTCGTCCGTGATGCCGCTGGCCGCCGACTTGCTGATGCTCGCGCCGCATCTGGCCGCTGTCTGGCTCGCTTGGCGCGGCCGCAGCTTCTGGAGCGGTGTACTGGCGGGCGTCGCATTTCTGATCAATCCCAAAGGCCTTTTCGTATTGGCGGCCTGCGCCATCTGGAACTTCAGTGCGCTGCCGCTGCTGCTCACCGGGTTCGCGATCCCGAATGCGCTGGCCGCCGCGTGGCTATGGCAGCAGGACGCCCTCGGCGCCTACTACGATCAGGTCTGGAAGTGGGGACGTATTTACGCGGGCGGCACATTTGTTACGCATCCGCTGGTCAACGGCATCGCGCGCACGGCCCACTGGATGGGCTTCCATGCCGCGATCGTGCTTGCGGCAGCTTGGTTCTGCCTCCGTGATTCGAAGGCCGAGCGCCTGCGCTGGATTCTATGGGCCGCGCTTTCCTTCGCCGCCATTGCCCTCGGATGGCGCTTCTTTCCGCGCTACTATTTCCAATTACTCCCGATCGTGGTGCTAGCCGGCGCCCGCGGATTCGCCCTGCTGCGGCCGCGCCACGCCGCTATTCTGGCGCTGCTGCTGCTCATCCCGTTCGTCCGCTTCGGCCCGCGCTATGCATTGCTCGCCTACGACCTGGCGGAAGGCCAACCGCCCCACTGGATCGACGTCGGAATGGATCAGGACAGCCGCGCCGCCGCGGCGTTAGTGCGCCAGATCTCCGCTCCTGGCGACACGCTGTTCGTCTGGGGATTCCGTCCCGAGTTTTACACTTACACGCGTCTGCCGGCCGCCTCGCAATTCCTCGATTCGCAGCCGCTCACCGGCGTACCCGCCGATCGCCACCTGACCGAATCGCACCCGGTCGAAACGCAATCCACACGCGAACACCGTGCGGAACTGGCGCGCACCCATCCAACATTCATCCTCGACGGGCTCGGGCCGTTCAACCCGCATCTGGCCCTCAGCGCCTTTCCCGATCTCCAGCCCTGGCTGGCGCAATATCGCGAGGTGACCCGCACCCGCCTGACCGTGATCTACAAACTCGCTCGCAATTAGTTAGAATCCGGGTTACCTATGAGAAACACTCTGTTCGCGCTGTTACTCGCTGCTTTCTCCTGGACCTTGTTCGGCCAGGGCGCGCCGCCGCAATCCAGGCCGGACCAACCCTACACCATGGAGTATTACTACAAGGTGCAGTGGGGACATCAGCAGGAGTTCCTGAATCTGTTCCTGAAGAATCACTACCCGTTGCTCAAGAAGATCGCCGAAACCGGACGCATCGTTTCCGTCAAAATCGAAACGCCGTCCAATCATATGACCGAGGATGCCCGTTGGGACTATCGCGTCACGATCCGCTTTAAGAACTCTGCGCTTGCCACCACGGCGAATCCCGACGAAGAGCGCCTCATCACCGAACTCTGGCCCGATCAGGCGACTTACAAGCGCGAGGAACAGCGCCGCTTCGAAATCCTGCTGGCCCACTGGGACCTGCCCGTCACCGACATCACGCCCGCCCAGCCGTAGCGCGATCAAGCTCTGCCGCGAAAACGATTGATCTGCCGCCGATCGCGCTTCGATGGCCGGCCTTCCGCCAGCGCGTCAAAATGCGGCATCGCTTGGCGCTCTTCCGCCAGCTTGCGGCGCAGTTCCCGGCTCGCCTCAGTCTCCCGGTAAAGCGTCTGCGCCACCGCGGCCGGTCCGCGCATCTCGCTCAGCGCCAGTACTTCCACCTGGAACTCGCCGCTGTCATTCTTCACGCGCAGCATATCGCCCACGCGCACCTCGCGCGCCGGTTTGGCATGTTGACCGCCAGATTCGATGCGGCCCAACTCGCAAGCCCGCGCGGCCAGCGACCGCGTCTTGAAAAACCGCGCCGCCCACAGCCACTTATCGATGCGCACGCTAATGACCTTTGCAGCCGGTGGTCTCCGCCGTGTAAGCGATGGCCGCGATCTTCCAGCCGTCCGCGGTCTTGAACAGGCTCACCGAGTCCACGCCGCAATGGCTAAACTGGCCGTCGTGCAGGAACTCGTATTCGCCCCAGATTTGCGCCATGCGTCCGCGAATCGAGACCGTCGGCTCGCCCGTGAAGCGCTCCAGCAGAGATCCCTGCGCCGTAGCGATCCTCTGCAGAAATTCATCGATAGACACGCCCGCCGGCGCCGCGTCGCCGCGCACCGCGAATATCCGGGCATCCGGCAGCATCGTGGATCGGATCGTCGCGGCGTCCCGGGCGGCCAGTCCGTCGAAAGTCTTTTGAACCACCGCCACGGCATCCTTCTCATCGGAGGCCATCAGGGCGAGCGGCGCCAGCATCATCGCCAGCAGGATTGCGGATAGGTGCATCGTTCCATTATCCATCGCGCGAAAACGCACGGAGTTAGCGCCAGCTTGTCTGATCCGCTACAATGTCGAGTGGCCGCACGAGGATAAATGCGTGGTCTCGGGGGGGAACGATGGGATCTCCTGCACCGGGAGAAGTAACCGGACTGCTGCTGGCGTGGAGTGAGGGAGACGAGAATGCGCTGCAGCAACTAGTCCCGATCGTCTACAAGGAACTCCGCCGCCTTGCGCACCTCTATGTCAATCGCGAACGCGCCGGCCATACCCTGCAAGCCACCGCGCTGGTTCACGAGGCCTATCAGAAGCTGGTGGATACGCCGCGCGTACACTGGCAGGACCGCGCCCATTTCTTCGCCATCTGCGCCCAGTTGATGCGCCGCGTCCTGGTGGATTATGCGCGTTCTCGCAACTACCAGAAGCGCGGTGGCGGCATCGCCATCGTGCCGCTCGAAGAGGCGTTCGGAGCAGTGCAAGATCGCGGTAAGGATTTGCTGGCCATCGACGAAGCCCTCAGTGCCTTATCGGCCATCGACCCCCGCAAGGGGCAGGTGGTGGAACTACGGTTTTTCGGCGGGTTGACCGCCGAAGAGACCGCCGAGGTCCTGAAGATCTCGCCCGATACCGTCCTGCGCGATTGGAAGATGGCCAAATCCTGGCTGCTGCGCGAACTCAAGGGAGGGGCGCGGCATGACGCCTGACCGATGGCGCCTGATCGAAACACTCTATCACCAGGCCCTCGCCACCGATCCGGCTGTGCGCGGCGCCTTTCTACGGGACGCCTGCGGCGGCGATGAGTCCCTCTACCGCGAGGTGGAAGGCTTGCTCGCGCAAGCCTCCGAGGGGAAACGCTTCATCGAGACTCCGGCCATACAGGTCCTCGCCGAACAGGCGGGCGTCGCCGAGCCGGTCGTCGGTGGATGGCTCGGTCCCTATCAAATCGAGAAATCCCTGGGCGCCGGCGGCATGGGCGAAGTCTATCTGGCTCGCGATCCCAAGCTCGATCGTGCCGTCGCCATCAAGGTGCTGCCCACCCACCTGGGTGACGATCCGGTGGCCCGCGAGCGCCTCCGCCGCGAAGCCTTCGCCGCCGCCGCGCTCGACAATCCCTTCATCTGCAAGATCTATCAGATCGAGCAGCACGAAGGCCGCCTGTTCTGCGTCATGGAGTACGTGCGTGGCGAAACGCTCTATGATCGCATGCGCACCGCGCCCCTCTCCCGCACCGAAGCTCTGCGTATCGCCGGCGAGATTGCTGAAGCCCTGGAGGAAGCCCACGCCAATAAGTTTGTGCATCGCGATCTGAAGCCGGCCAACGTGATGATCACGCCGCAAGGCCGCGCCAAAGTCATGGATTTCGGTCTGGCAAAGCGGATCGAGACCGTCGAGATCCCGCCCAACGACGCCGGCCTCACCTTCACCGGCGCGCCGCTGACCGCGCGCGGCCTCGCCATCGGCACGCCCGATTACATGTCGCCCGAACAGGCGCGCGGCGCGCCGCTCGATCACCGTTCCGACCTCTTCTCGTTCGGTATCCTGCTCAGCGAGCTGCTCACTGGCGTGCATCCGTTCCGCCGCGGCGCGACCGCCGAAACCCTGGCGGCCATCCTGCGCGATGCGCCCGTGCTGGCTGGCCCACACATGTCCAACCTGCCCCTCGGCCTGCTGCTGCTCCTGCGCCGGTTGCTGGCCAAGTCCCCCGATGAGCGCTACCAATCGATGGCCGAAGTGCGCGCCGATCTCGCAGGCATGGTGATATCGCCCGCCGGTGGCGTGCTGCCGGATGCGGCGGCCGCACCGGAGATTCCTCTCATCGGCCGCGCCCAGGAACGCGCCGAATTCCTCCGGCTGCTCGATGGCATGCTGGCCGGACACGGCGCCATGGTGGTGATCGCCGGCGAGGCGGGCGTCGGCAAGACCCACCTGGCGCGCGCCATTCTCCGCGAAGCCGAGCGCCGCGGATGCCTCACCCTGGTCGGCCACTGTTCGGAGATGGAAGGCGCGCCGCCCTACATCCCGTTCATCGAGATGCTTGAATATAGCGCGCGCGTGGCGCCGCACGAATCCTTTCGCCACGCCATCGGCGACGCGGCGCCGGAAGTGGCCAAGCTGATGCCCGAGCTGCGCCGCATGTATCCCGATATTCCGCCGCCGCTCGAATTGCCGCCGGAACAGCAGCGCCGGTTTTTGTTTAATGCCTGCCGCGATTTTGTGGAGCGCTCCGCGCGCGTCGCTCCGATGGTGGCCGTTTTCGAGGACTTGCACTGGGCCGACGAGCCGACGTTGTTGCTACTCCAGCACATCGCGCAAGTCGCGGCTGCCTCGCCTATCCTGCTCATTGGCACTTATCGCGACACTGAACTCGACCTGGCACACCCTCTCGCCCGCATGCTCGAGAATCTGCTGCGCCAGAAGCTCGCCACGCGCATGCCCCTGCGCCAACTGACGGCCGCGGAAGTTGCCGGGATGCTCGGTGCATTGGGCGGACAACCTCCGCCCTCCTCGCTTGCCCGCGTGGTCTTCGAGGAAACCGAAGGCAACCCTTATTTCGTAGAAGAGGTCTTCCGCCATCTCTCGGAAGAAGGCAAACTGCTCGATCCCAAAGGCGCCTGGCGATCCGGATTGCGATCGCGCGAATTGCAGCTTCCCGAAAGCCTGCGCTTGGTGATCGGACGGCGTCTGGCGCGCTTGGGCGACGAAGCTCGCGGTGTGATGACGGTGGCCGCGATCATCGGCCGCAGCTTCAGTTTGCGCTGGCTCGAAGACCTCGCCGGCGGACATCCCGACGCCGCCCTTGAAGCTATCGAGGCGGCCGAGCGCGCCCACCTGGTCACGGCCGAGCCCGGCGGACGTGAGCCGCGTTATCGCTTCGTCCACGAATTGGTCCGCCAGACTCTCGCTGAAGAGCTTTCCCGCCCCCGGCGCCAACGACTGCACACGCGCATCGCACAGGTGATCGAGGAACTCAGCGCCGAAGATCTGGAAAGCCAAACGTCTGCTCTGGCGCATCATCTATTCCACGCCGGTCGCGCCGTTGATCCGGAGACGACCGTCACGTGGCTTACGCGCGCCGCGCGCCAGGCCGCTGCTTCCACGGCTTTTGAAGACGCCCTCACCGCGCTGGATAACGCCCTGTCGCTGATCGAAGCCGAGCAAACCACGCGCGTCGCCGAATTGCATGCCGAGCGCGCGACCCTACTGCGCAGTCTGGGCCGGCCCTCGGAAGCGCTGGCCGCGTACGAATTGGCCCTGCGCCTGTTCGCCGCCAATGGCGAAGTCGGCCGCTTCGCCGAAACCAGTGTTCCGTTGGTGTTGATCCGTAACTGGGCCGTTCAGTTGGCGGAAGGCCGCGCCGTCGCCAGCCGTGCGCTCGACATGCTGGGATCCGAAGTTTCCCCGCGGCGCATCGCCTTGTTGTGCGGCGAAGCGCTCTGCGCCGCGTGCGCCGGCGACACGGATGCCGCCCTCGCGCTCGTCGCAGAAATCGAGCAGATCCTGGGACCTGCGCAGAACGGCGCCGTCGCCGGCATGATCTGGCAGTTGCGCACCCACCTCGAGTGGCACTCCGCCCGCATCCCCTTGGCTGCGGAGGCCGGAATGCGCGCCTCGGAAATCTTCCAGAAAGCCGGCGACGTGTGGGGCGATGTGGATGTGTGCGGCATGCGTGCCTGCGCCACGGTTCTGACCGGAAAGTTGCATGCCGGGGAAGCCCTTGCGCATCAGACCATCGCCCAAGCCGAGCGCGTTGGCCATTGGGGATCGCTGTGGCTGTGCAAGTCCGTGCTGGCGGAAGCGGCGCTCGCCAGAGGCGATATGGAAAGCGCCGATCGCTTCGTGCGCGAGGCCGTGGATCTTGGCGCTGCCGTCCAGATCGGCTGGAATTTCATCGGCGAGGCGGAACTCGCCAATATCGCGCGTACACGTGGCCTGGTGCAGGACTCGCTCGAGTGGTCGCGCCGCGCACTGGCCTCCGAGCGTCCGCGCAATTCCTATACCGGCTATCCGCAGGCCTCGTTGGCGCTGACCCTGGCCCAGACGCACGACCCGCAGGCGCTCGCCGCGCTACGCGAAGCCATGCGCCATCTGCCGGCGCCCGGCCGCCGCGCGCCCACCGGCGCCTGGCAATCGCTCGTCCTGGTTATCGAGGGCTTGGCCGCCATCGGCCGGTGCGACGAAGCCGCCGCTCTGCACCCCGTCGCCGAGCATCTGGCGCAAACGGGCATTCTCCTGTCGTTTAGCTCTACACTGCCGCGCACTGCCACCGGTATCGCCGCTGCGTGCGCGGGAAACTCGACACGCGCCGAAGAGCATCATCGCGCGGCTATCGAATTCGCGGATTCCATTTCACACTGCGTGCTGCAAGCGACCGCGCGTTATTGGTACGCCGTCATGCTGCGCGATCGCGGCGACTCCCAGACAGCCGTGCGCGACCTGCTGGCTGACGCCGCCGCCCGCTTCGATGCACTCGGCATGCCCCTGTATGCGCAACAGGCCCTGCTCGCGCAAGCCGCCGGAGCCCGGTAGTATCATATCCATCATGCACCGCGAGGAACAGAGGATCGCCGCTGACGTTTCGCGCCGCGGTTTCATGCGCGCATCTGGAGCCGCCGCACTGGCCGCATTGACCGGTTCGGAGGCGCGCCTGATCGCCAGCCCTACGAAAATCGCGCCGCGCGCCGACAGCATGATCCTGCTCTGGATGGCCGGCGGTATGGCCCAGACCGAAACGTTCGACCCCAAGCAATATACGCCTTTCGAGCCAGGTTTGGAATCGAAGCGCGTGCTCAGTACCTTCCCCTCGATCGACACCGTGGTCGATAACATCAAGATCTCCGCGGGCCTCGAACGCATCGCGAAGATCATGGACCGCGGTACGCTGATCCGCTCCCACCGCGTCGGCGATCTCGGTTTCATCCTGCACTCGCGGCATCAGTTTCACTGGCACACCGGCTATCCGCCGCCGCAATCCGTGGCCGCGCCTCACATGGGCGCGGTGGTATCGCGCACCCTGGGCCCGCGCAATCCCGAAATGCCGGCCTTCGTCGATATCGGCCAGAATCTCGAAATCGGCGGCGAGAGCGACGCCGTCAAAGCGTTCCACACGGCCGGTTTCTTGGGCAGCGAACACGCCCCGTTCCTGATCACCGACCCGAGCGACGCGGTCGCGCGCGTGCGGCCTTCCGCGCACATCGGCCCGGCGCGATTTGCGAATCGCTACGAAGAGTATAAGAAGTTGGTCGCCGCCAGCCCCATCGGCAAGTACGGCAGCGATTTTCAGCGCCAGAGCCTGCTGCGCTCCTTCGATAACGCGCATCGCCTGCTCACCTCGCCCGCCGCCAAGGCCTTCGATCTGAGTCTCGAGCCCAAGGCCAGCTACGACGTCTACAACACCGGACGCTTCGGTCTTGGATGTTTGCTGGCGCGGCGTCTGGTCGAATCCGGCGCGCGCTTCGTCGAAGTCACCACCGAGTACATCCCCTTCCGCTATTGGGACACGCATGAAAACGGCCACAAGCGTACCATCGGCATGAAGGAAACCGTCGATGCGCCGGTGTCGCAGTTGATCCTCGATCTGGAACAACGCGGCTTGCTCGATCGCACACTGGTCGTGCTGGCGAGCGAATTCGGCCGCGACATGATGACCGAGGGCAAACCTGGCGCCAAGGTGAAAGAACAGGTGAAGCAGCCCGACATCATGACCGAGCCGAAACACTACGGCATGCATCGCCATTTCACCGAAGCCTGCTCCGTCTTGATGTTCGGCGGCGGGTCGCCGAAGGGCAAGCTCTACGGCCGCACCGCCGACGAGCGCCCTTGCAGCATCGTCGAAGATCCCATAAAGATTGACGACCTGCACGCGACCATTTACACCGCGCTGGGCATCCCGCCCGATACGGCTTATGACGTGGAGAAACGCCCGTTCTACGTCACCAAGGATGGCAAAGGAAAAGCTGTCGCGGCGCTGTTGGCATGACCCCGCACCACGTCAACTAAGATTTCGAGCGACTCCACCAGCCGCGGCCCAGGCCGGTTGAAATATTGATTTCCATCCGCCACGTACACGCGCCCTCGCAGCCGCGCCCACTCCGGTCGCTCGGTAAGCCAATACATCTCGCTCACCGCGCGCTCTAAATCGAAACCGCAGGGCATCACGAGAATCACATCCGGATCAGCGGCCACCAGATCGTCCCACGTGTGCCACGCGACATGCTCCGCGCCGGCCATGGCGATCAATTCCGGCATCCAGTTCGCCACCGGCATGGGCGGCTCGATCCACTCAATGCAAGCCAAGCGCGGACGCGCCGCCGCAGCACAAGCGCCTTCGGAAATCGTCCGCATGCGCGCCTGTAAGCTCGCGACCACCGCATCGCCGCGCGCCTCGATTTCGAGCGACCGCGCCACCCGCCGGATGTCTTCCCAAACCTCCGCGAGCGACCGCGGATTCAGCGGCACCACGCGCGGATGGCGTGCCAGTTGCCCCGCGATAGACCGTTCCACATCGCGCAAGCTCACCGCGCAAACGTCGCAATGCACTTGCGTCAGGATATGCGTGGGCTGCAAACGTTCGAGCACATCGTCGAAAATCTGGTAAACCGAAATCGCATCGGCCATGCTCTGCCGCACCAGCCAGTCGATCTCGCGGCTGTCGCCATCCACAGCGATGCGGGGCGCTGTACACACCGGCAGCGCACGCACTTCTTCCGGATAATCGCACTCGTGCGAACGGCCCACCAGCCACGGGAGCGCGCCCAGCGCGTGCACGATTTCCGTGGCGCTTGAAATCATGGAAACGATGCGCGGAGTCATGCCGCTACCAGATCCGCGAACATGAAGCCATCCGCCTCGCGCAGTTCGCCCGCGGCGACGGCAATCGGATGCCGGAACATCGGGCCGTCGTACGCGAACGTGTGGAACTCGCCGTTCTCCCCGCACGGATCCGCGCCCGCCGGCAGATCCGCCAGCAGCGCTTCATCGAACTCCCGCCCTGCGAAACTCGCATCGAGCTGCTTCTTATCCACGCACGTGATCCTGGCCCGCAATCCGCCCTGCATCATCTCGCGCGCCAACTCGTGCGTCGGAATGTCCCAAAGTGGAAACAGCGGATCGAGTCCGCTGCCGGCCAGCTTCTGTTCTCGGTAGGCGCGGATATCGCGCAGGAACAGGTCGCCGAATACGATCGCTTCAATGCCTTCCGCCACAGCGGTGCGGCAAGCCTCCGCCATCCGGGTTTCGTATTCTTCGTTGGAACACGGCCAAGGCAGCTCGACCGCGCGCACCGGCAAACCTGCGGCCGCAGCCTGTGCCTCCACCAGTGTACGGCGCACCGCATGCATCGCCACACGATCGGCAGCTTGATTGAAAGTCGTCAGCAGCCCGGAAATCTCCACATCCCGGCTGCGCATCAGATGCAAGGCCCAGGCGCTATCCTTGCCGCTCGACCACGATAGTAGCGCGCGCTTCAAGCGATTGCGGGAACGCGCTCGGCGGTGCGTAGCGTGCGGCTCAGCCACGCATGCAGGCCGAACAGAACGCCGCTGTACAGCAGGTCGGCGGCCAGCGTGCGCCCGAAGAACGGAATCGCCTGCGTGTAGCACAGCGCCAGTCCTGCCCAGGTGTGCGCATACCAGCCGATCCAGGTGCCGAAATTGGAGATCGCAAAGAACTGCGCGCTGCAAGCCAAACAGACCCCGCCGATGCGCATCGGACTCTCGCTCGACCGCAGCAGCCGGCGGCCCATCCACACATTGATCATGAAAGCGAGATACACGAACGGCGTCGCGATGGAATAGCCTCCCAGAAGCGGGTCAGTCACTGCCATCAGCAGCAACGGCAGCGCGAAGGCTTGCCAGCCGCGCAAACGCGCGCCTGCGTACAGGCTCATACCGCCCACCGGCGCGAAGTTTGGAGGATGCGGCGCCAGGCGGAGAATCGCGCCTGCCACCGTAAGGCTCAGCGCCAAAGGCCGAACAGTCTTTCCTTGATCCATGTGTTCTCCCTTATTCCGATAGTGTACCGCCGCTCGCCGCCTGGTTGGGTTCCCACAATGTTTCCGCGGCGCCGCAGCGATGGCTGGCCCAGCGGCTCCAGACAAAGAAGGCGTCGCTCAACCGGTTCAGATACTTTACCGCTTCTTCCGGCACGGACTCCTCGCGCGCCAGCGCCACCACGGCTCGCTCGGCGCGCCGGCACACCGTCCGGCAAACGTGCAACTCGGCGTTCAACCGCGATCCGCCCGGCAGCACGAACGATCGCAGTGCCGGCTGATCTTCGTTCATCCGGTCCATCTCGGCTTCCAGGCGCTCGATGTCCGCTGCTGTGACGCGCGCTTGCCGCGGATGCACGTCTTCGGGTAGCGTGGCCAGGATCGATCCCAGGTTGAATAGCTCGTGCTGCACCCGCAGCAGAATCTGGACCAGCGATGCAACCGCCGGAATCGCCGCCGCCGTATCGCGCGCCAGCCCGGCGAACGCGTTCACTTCGTCCACCGTCCCGTACGCTGCGATGCGCCGCGAGTCCTTAGCCACACGCTGCCCGCCCGCCAAGCTGGTGTCGCCCGCATCGCCGCGCCGCGTATACACGCGATTGATGGCCAGCCGTGGTTTGTCGAACTTAGCGTCCATGGCCGATCATTTCCCCTTTGCCAGGCTCCATTTCAAACCCGCCACAAAATTTAGCTTTGGGGCGGGGAAGCCCAATACTTCCTCGTACGATTCGTTAAGCGCATTACGCAGGTTGCCGTAAGCCGTCAGTCCGCCCGCCAGCCGCACATTCAGGTTGATCCCCATGTCAAAGAAGCCGGGACACGGATAAAGTCCAGCTGATGCTCCGTAAGTCGGATCTACGTCCAGATCGGTACCGCGGAAGTATCCGGTCACATTCGCCGTAACTCGCCCGCGCGTGAACGTGGAAACAAATGAGCCGGAATTGGCCGGCCGCCGGATCAATTCCTGGCCCACGGTAAACGGAATCGGCGCCAGACCGCTCGATCCATTCAACGAAAGCACCGCAGTATCGAGATACATGTAAGAGGCTCGCAGCGACATCCAGCGCGTAGGCCGCAAACGCCCTGATAATTCCGCGCCCTGCGCGCGCGCATTCGACAAGTTGTCGGTTTGATAAGCGCTCAGTACTGCCAGGTTGCCGCCCAGCGAGACGATCAGGTCGTAATACCGGTTGTAGAAGTAGGTCGCGTCCAATGACAGGCGGTCGTGAAACACGCGCTGTTCCAGGCCGAAGTCAAAGCTCGCCGTGCGTTCGGGTTTCAAAGCCGGATTGTTGGTGAACGCCAGCTCGAGCCCGCCAGGCGGCCGAATCCCGGTGCCAAACGAACTATGCAGACGCGTCCCCGCGCGCAACACATAAGTCGCGGCGAGCTTGGGATTCACCCGGCCGATCGTGTTCGCCGGAAAGGCCGGCCGCCCGTCCGATATGTTCTCGGGAATATACGGCGTGCCTATAATCTCGCCGCGCACTCCCGCATTGATAAAAAACCGGCTGCCTATCTGAAAGCGATTCTCCCAGTAAATCCCGGCGTCGTCGCGCTTGATCGGAAACGCATCGAAGTTATCGTCACTGATGTAAGTGTTCTTAACTTCTTCGCGCGTGAGGCTGACTCCCAGAGCCATGGTGTACCAGGGCGCAATACTGATGATACTGCGCGTTTCGAATTGTCCGCGTAGATCCTTCTCGTAACTGAATCCATAAGGACTTGTGTAACCGCTGTTCTCGAGAAAGAAACTCCCGAATGTCTCCTGCCGGAATTGCGGCGAGACATCGATCTGGTAATGCACGAAGTAATCGGAGAAATTGTTCTTGTCGCGGCTGATCGTGTCCAGGCCCGGAAAATCGTGACCGGGGTCGGAGCCATAAGCGCCAGGGTCGCCCACGTCGTTGGCGTCATAGTCCCCGCCGAAGGAAAGGCTCTGCCGGCCGAACGTGCGCGTCACATGCAGCGACACATTGTCGTTCCGGTAATCGCTATTCTCCACCGGCCCGTTATCGCCGAATTGCGAAGCGAATGCCGCCACGCCGAAGCCCGCCACCGTGCCTGAAGCGCCGATCGCGAAGCGGTGCTCCTGATAGGTTCCACCTTCCGCCAGCACGTCCAGGTAAGGCGAATCCTCCGCCGAACGGGTCACAAAGTTGACCACGCCGCTATTCGCGTAAGCGCCATAGACCGACGATTGCGCGCCTTCGATGACTTCCACGTGATCGAGCCAGTCCGTTGGTATGTGCGCGAAGTCAAATGCTCCGCCGAATGAATTCACGGGCACGCCATCGATTTGCACCAGGTTGAAATCGTAGTCGCCGCCGCGCATGAACATGCTGGCCGCGCCGCCCGGACTCCCCGTTTGGCCGATGGTAATGCCTGGTATGTCACGCAGTAGATCCACGGCTAAACCTTCGTTGCGTTCAGCGATCTCCTCGCGCGGCACAATCGAGATACTGCTGCCCTGCTCGCTGAGCGGCACATCCATGGCGGACCCCGCTACATTTACCGAGTCCACTTGCGGCGCAATGTTCAGATGCACGGTGATCGGCGCGGTATCAGGGTTGTTACTCAGTGAAATGTTCTTGGTTTCAAAACCAGGGGCCGTAACCGTGAGGTGAATAGAGCCCGTCGCCGCAAACTTCAAGGCGAAGCCGCCGGCAGGATCGGAGTTAGTCTGGGCGGCCACGCCCAACCGGTTGACGACGGAAACCTGTGCTCCGGAGATAGCCGCACCGGAGGGGTCTACCACAGTCCCGCGAATACTGAACGTCGTAGCCAAGGCTGCGGGCAACAGCCCGAGCCATAAGATAAGAAAGCGCATTGTAGGCTCCTCCCTCGAGAGCCGCAATTACGGAGTCTTACCGGTCGGTCTCCTGACTTTGCGCATCTACGGGGCGGTCAGCCTTCCCATCCCTTAGGGACAGTGGCTTATAATCGACCGCTCCTCCGCGCTTACAGTGGCGGGGCCGTGCTGGAATCACACCAGCTTCCCTTAAAACACCGGCAATCTTCGAACAAAATCAGAGTAACTGCATACGGAACAAAATGCAACTACGCTTCAAAGGTGGATATTGAGATTGTCCACGGCCAGCTTTATGGTTCCGGCCACGGCATAGCTGCCCGGCTAGCCGAAGACGTGGCCACGGTCAGCCGTAGGTATGTTGTGGCTGTCAGAGGCAGCCGGAGTCTGGTCGATGGATCTCGATCCTCTCCAGCACGTCCGACTCGCTTTGATGATCATTCTCTACGGCCTCGAACTCAAATGCCACGTAGACGTATTCTTCGCTGCAATACCAGGGGGCGGCCTCTTCGCCGATCTTGACGAGATCGGCAAACTGGCTCCCAGTCGCGCTGCTAAAACCGCCGAACACCCAATTGAACCGCGTATTTTTCGAGCGCAGGTAATCCTCGACTTGCTTGCGGGTCATCCCCGGGTGGAGGGCCTGTGCATACGCCTGGAGCGTCTTGCTGTAGCCGGTTTCGCGTTTTCTCCTGGCGGTAGCTCGAATGCTGCTCCGGACGGCTACTGCCAACAGCAAGCCGGCCATGGCCACCGACAATACCAGCCAGCGGTTCACACGGAAAACCCCCCCGGTGTAAAAGGGTGAGAAATTCAAAGGATGGTCCATCCGCGCCAATTACTCCGCAGCTCTTCCTGATCGTCCTGACTCAACCTCCCTGCGCGCTTCGCGATCAGCCGGTTATCAATAGTAAATAGCTTCATGCGGACAATGCAATCCTCGGGCAATCCAGCCTCCACGTGCTGAATCTGGACGTCGCCCGGCCAACTGGATTGCTTTGCCTTCGTAATCTGGGCCATCAATGTATTACCGCTCGCCTGGTTGAATTCCCGTGTGCTCAACACCAGCGCCGGGCGCCGCTTGCTGACGGGCGAATCGGTGAACGGAAACGGAACCACCACCACATCCCACGGTTCACAAGTCACCGAAGGCCTCTTCATCCTCGGCGGAATTCCACTCGTCGGCTAGCGTGCTCGCGATGGCCCGATGCCAGCCGGCGTCGAGCGCCTCCACCCTGTGAATGGCCACCTTGCCGTCTTCCAGGAACTCGTATGCGATCACGTCGCCCGATTGTACGCGCAGGCGCGCCCGAACTTTCTTTGGAATGGTGACTTGGCCTTTGGCGGTTACCTTACTAGCAAACATCAATGCCTCCTGACTTCCTTACTTCCAGCATAACATCATCCCGCAAAATCCAATTCTTAAAAAATTAGTTGACAGCCCATGCCCCTTCACGGTACAACTGAAGTAGAGCAATTCTTAATTCTTTAAGAGAATCGCCCATGGCACGCAAGCAATCACCTACGCTGACCGAAGCCGAACTCCCCATCATGGAGATCCTCTGGGAGAAGGGTTCTGCGATCGTCACGGACGTGGCCGCAGGCTTATCCAACCAAGCCGTAGCCTACAATACAGTCCTGACCACCCTCCGTATACTGGAACGCAAGGGATACGTTCGCCATACCAAAGTGGGCCGCGCATTCGTCTATCATCCTGTGGTGGAACGCGGCGAGGCGAGCCGCAAGGCAGTCCGCAACATCATGAAGCGGTTTTTTCAGGACTCGCCTGAGTTATTGATTCTAAATGTCCTAGGGGATGAGGACTTGGATGCACAAGAGCTCGAGAGGCTGAAAAAGCTGATCGCGGGTGAGGAGGGGGAAAAGCAATGAACTGGCTTTGTTGGGCGGATTTCCTGTCGGCGGTAGCCGTCTCCGGCGCCTTCAACAGCCTGTGGAGCGGGTTCCTGCTGGTCGCCTTGGCCGCCGGCGTTCTTCGTCTGACGCCCCACGTCAACGCCGCCACCCGTTATGCCGTTTGGTTCACTGCCCTCCTGCTGATCGTGGCGATGCCGGTAGTGCTGATGACTCCTCGCCCAGCGATTGCCGTGGCTTCGGTCCCAGCTCAGCCAGCCCCGCTGGCGATCCCCGTTACCGCCGCATGGCCCGTTTATCTGGCATTGGCTTGGCTGGCGACTACCGGGCTGCTCTTGGCGCGCGTCGCATGGAGTCTCGTTCACATTCACGCGCTCAAGCGCCGGGCAGATCTGTTTTCGGTGCGCGACAACATCCGCGTGCTCGTGTCGGGCGATATACAGGTGCCCATGGCGGCCGGCTTCCTGCGGCGCGCGATCGTGTTTCCCCAAGCCCTGGTCAACGACCTCACCTCCGAAGAATTCGAACAGGTGCTCCGTCACGAAATGGCGCACCTGCGCCGTTGGGACGATTGGACGCAACTCATCCAGGCCTTGGCCCAAGCCGTGCTTTTCTTCAACCCGGCGGTCTATTGGATCGGGCGCTGCCTCAAAGTTGATCGCGAGATAGCCTGCGATGATTGGGTGGTGGCCGAGACGGGGGAAGCGCGGCCATATGCCGCCTGCCTGACGCATCTGCATGAACTGACGCGCCGCGCCTCGGCGCCGCAACTCGCGCCCGGCGCTATCACCCACCGCCGCCGGCAGATCAGCGCGCGGGTCGAAGCACTACTCAGCCCGGACCGCAGTTCGACGCCACGCTTTTCGCGTACCGGATGGATTGCCGCCGGCGCGATGGCCAGCGCAGTTTTACTGGTCGCCGCCAAGACGGTGCCGCCCGTGGGTGTGCAGGAGCTTCCGGTGTCGGTTATGGCCCTCGCGCGAATCGCTCCGCCTGCGGCGCCGGCCATCGCACTGACATCCCCGGCGCGCAGGCATGTGACACGCTTCCGCCAGCCGCTTACTCTGGCGAGCCGTATGGCGGCGCCCGAACTGCCCACGCCGCCCGACCTGACCGGCTCGGTCATGGTCGTGAGCGCCTGGCAGTTGCGAGCTTCTCCCACTTATTACGTGATCACGGTGGTCTTCTTCGAACCGCCGCCGCCGATCGTATTGAGCGGCACTTAAGCAACTAACTCCGAAATCTAAAAGGACAACTATATGAAGCTAAACAAAAGCCACGTTACCCTTGCGCTCTTACTCTTCTGCGCGGGGTTACTTACCGCAAACTTGTTCAACCGTAATGGGATCATCGCGCGCGCGGCCGGAGTTACTCCCGTCGCGCTGTCGATACCCAATCCGGTGCAACTCTCCACCTCGTTCACCAAGATCGCCAAGGAGGCCGAGCCTTCCGTCGTGCAGATCCTCAGCACGATTAAGGAAAAGCAGCCGCAGAATATGCAGTGGTTCTTCAACGGCAATCCTTTCGGTGGCCAAAACCCGTTCGGCGGCCAAATGCCGTTCGGTCTCCAGCCTCAACAACCGCAGAACGCCATGGCCCTCGGTTCCGGATTCGTCGTGGACCACAGCGGCTATATCTTGACTAATAATCACGTGGTCGATGGCGCCACGCGTGTTCGCGTCAAACTGCCCAATGACTCGACCGAGTATCCGGCCAAGGTAATCGGCACCGATCCTGAACTCGACCTCGCCGTGGTGAAGATCGACGCCAGCAAGGAACTGAATCCCCTGCCGCTCGGTAACTCCGACGCTATGCAGACAGGTGACTGGGTGGTCGCTATTGGCTCGCCGTTCGGGCTTGACCAGACCATGACCGCCGGTATCATCAGCGCCAAAGGCCGCGATTTAGGCGATCCCGGCCACCAGTTACAGCGCTTCCTGCAGACTGACGCCGCCATCAACCACGGCAATAGCGGCGGCCCGTTGCTGAATATCGATGGCCAAGTCATTGGCATCAACACGATGATCGCCAGCGGCTCCGGTAACTTCGAAGGCATCGGTTTCGCTCTGCCCATCAATCTTGCGGTCAACTCTTATAACCAGATCGTCAAGACCGGCAAAGTCTCCCGCGGAGCGATCGGGATTAAGTTTGCGCGCGGCGAGAATGCGGCCCTGCTGAAAGCCTACGGCGCCTCGACCGGCGTCTTCGTGCAGTCCGTGGATTCCGACGGACCGGCTGCCAAGGCCGGCATGCGCGCCGCTGACATCATCGTGGGCGTGAACGGCCAGCCCGTGAAGGATGGCGACCAACTCGTCACCATGATCTCCGATACGCATCCGGGTGCCACCGTGAACGTGAAGGTGCTGCGCGACGGCAAGACTCTCGAACTGCCGGTCCAGATCGGCGACCGCGCCGCGCTCCTCGCGGACAACGGCAACGGAAACAGCAACTCCGAAGGCGAACAAGGTCCCGCTACGCATGCGCGCCTGGGTGTCTCCGTCCAGAACCTGACGCCCTCCGACCGTCAGGATATGGGAATTACTTCCGGCAGCGTAGTCATCGCCTCGGTGCAGCCAGGCTCGTTCGCCGACGATCTGGGATTGCAGCGGGGTGATGTCATCCTCGAGATCAACCGCCACCAGATCAATACGGCCGCGGATGTGCGCAATATGATGCAAACGGCCAAGCCCGGCGAAGCTATCGCATTCAAGTTGATGCGCAATGCCGGCAACAACTGGAGTGTCATGTTCGCGGCCGGAACAGTACCGGCGCAGTAACGGCCGGACAGGGCAGGCTTTCCACCCTCCTGTAGCCTGCCCTGTTTTCACCTTCTTAGTCCCACTCCCGGCGCGACTCCTTCGACCAGTTCCCCGCCTTTTACGACGAATGTGCCGTTCACCAACACATACGGAATCCCGTCTGAATACTGCGCCGGATTCTCGAATGTTGCGCGATCAATCACGCGCGCCGGATCGAAAACCGTGATATCCGCGTCGGCGCCCACCTCGATGCGGCCCTTATTGCGAATGCCCAATCGCTGGGCGGGCATGCTCGTCATTTTGCGCAACGCGTCCATTAGAGTCAATACATGTTGCTCGCGCACATAGCGGCCCAATACACGGGCGTAGGTTCCAGCGGCGCGTGGATGGCCCTTGCCATTTTCCAGGATGCCGTCGCTCGCGATCATCACCATCGGATCCGCCATCGCCAGCCGCACCACATCTTCGGGAATCGAATGCACCGCCACCATGCCGCCGATCTTGCGGTAGCGCGCGAATGACTCCGCAGTCAGACGCTCGCCTGTGAGCGCCCACTGCAGATCGGCATATGAGATGCCGCCCTGCTTAGCCTGCCAACCCGTGTCAAAAATGGCGGAGCTGATATCCGTCATGCCCGCCGTGTACGGATACATTTCCGTAGTCACATCCAGACCGCGCGCCCGGGCGCCGCGAATCATATTGAGACACAATCCGGTTTCGCGCAGCCCCATGCTGGTGATGTGCACCACGTGCAGCGACGCGCCCGTCACCGCGGCATCCGCGATCACCTCCTGTAAAGCGTCGATCACTCCGGGCTCGACCGGCCCACCATTGCGCATGTGGACGTACACCGCCGTCTTGCGTTCGGCCGCGAGTTTGAATATGTTCAGGATCTCGGCGCGCGTAGCCAGCGGCACGTACGCGATTCCCATGCCGATACCCAACGCCCCTTCGTCCAGGCCGCGGCGGACCAGGTCGTAAGTCTGCTGCTGTTCGGCGGGTGTGGCTGCGCGACTAGCTGCGGCGCCGCGCGGCAGAAGCTTGCCCGGGTCATGCATTACCGCCATGCGCGCGGGAATATGGCCGGAACTCGCGCCGAAGTTGATCAACGCCTTGCCCTCGCGCGCCCGATACCATTCCGGGACCGGTGAAACGCCTACCTCCATCTCGAGCGCGGTAGTTACGCCGTCGCGAGCCTTGAAGCGGTAATTCTCCGGAGTCTGGCCGTGCGAGTGCAAATCAATGAAGCCGGGCGCGACCACCAGGCCGGCCACGTCCACCACCGTGTGTCCCGCGAGTGGCGCCTCGGAAACGGCTGCGATCTTTGTGCCGCGGATACCCACATAGCGCGCCGCATCCAGCCCTGAAGCCGGATCCATTACGCGTCCATGCGCCAGCACGACGTCATACTCCTGGGCCGCCGCGCCGCCGGCGGCCAACAGGCAAAAAAGGAATAAAAAGGTGCACCTCATGATTCTCTAATAGTACTCCGTATGATTCCGTACGGCGGGTGCAGCCCCGAGGAACCTACTTGAAATGACGTATTGCTCTTGGCGAGTTGAAGGGTATATACTGCCACTCACTGGGGTCTTAATAAGCCAGGAGGGCCGAATGACATCGCGTAATGTCTCGTTTGGTACACTGCTCGTACTAACACTAGCCTCCCTTGTTCCGCTAAGAGGGCAGGTAACAACTGGCACGATTGTCGGAACTGTAACAGATGCGACCGGAGCTGCTGTACCGGCGGCATCAGTTACGATTGTAAACAGCGATAAAGGCACCTCGGTAACTTATCAGACCGACCAGGATGGCTACTATCGCGCGCCTTTCCTGATCCCGGGTACTTATCAAGTGCGTGTGGAGAAGTCCGGCTTCCGCGCCGAAGTTCATTCGGGGATTATCCTGCAGGTGGATCAGCAGGCCAGGGTCGATTTCGCCCTGAGCGTCGGCCAGGTGACCCAAACCATGTCAGTAACGGAGGAGGCGCCGTTAGTCGAAGCGCAGAGCGCGTCCCTTGGGCAGGTCGTCAATCAACAAGCAGTGGAAGCCCTGCCTCTGAACGGGCGGAACTTTGCGCAACTGGTTTGGCTCGCGCCCGGCGTAACAACCGGGCAGGTCGGCGAGAACCTTTCGGGATCCAGCAGTTTCAATCCGCGCGCCGCATCGGACTTCAATGCCTTAGGCAGCCAGGCGAACGCCAATGCCTGGCTTGTCGATGGCATCGTGAACAATGAGGAGACCTTCAATACCGTTATTGTGCAGCCATCCGTCGAGTCCATCCAGGAATTCAAAGTACTCACGGGGACGTTCTCCGCGGAATTCGGCCGGGGCGCGGGCGTCGTCACGGTTTCGACCCGCTCCGGCAGCAACGTCTTCCACGGCTCGGCGATGGATTTCGTCCGCAACACCGTGCTCAACGCCCGCAATTACTTCGCTTCTCCGGCCGTGCCCAAGCCGCCGTTCCGCCGCAATCAGTTTGAAGGCACGTTCGGCGGGCCGGTCTTGATCCCCAAAGTATACAATGGAAAGAATCATACATTTTTCTTTGTGGATTACTTCGGCGAGCGGCAAGTACAGGGCCTCTCATTTGTTAACTCCGTCCCTACAGCCGCTGTGCGCACGGGCGACTTCAGCAATTACACGAACGCCGCGGGAGCTCTGATTCCGATTTACAATCCACTGACTACGGCCTCCACAAATGGCCAGACCGTGCGCACGCCATTCCCCAACAACATGATTCCCGCCAGCATGCTCAATCCGGTGGGCTTGACCGTGGCCAGTCTTTATCCGCTACCGAACCAACCGGGTAACTTCAATAACTATCTGGACACGGCGGACCGCACAATTAACGACAACGGCGGAAACATTCGCGTGGATCACACCTTCGGCGCGAAAGATACGATGTTCGCGCGTTATAGCTACGAAAGATACATCCTAGTCGCGCCGCAGGGTCAATCCGCGTGCTGTTTGCCATCTAACCCATCACAGGTACAGCAGTTCGACCTCGGGCCTTATGTGGCGGGCGTGCAGGACACCACCCTCAACACGCAAGGGCTGGCATTCGATGAGGTCCATATCTTCCAGCCTAATTTAGTAAATGATTTTCGCGCGGGCTATGCCCGTACCGATCCGTTTACCGAACAGTCCGATTTTGGAAAGGATACTGCGACGGCGCTGGGCATTCAGAACATCAATGTCACGCCTTATACCACAGGGATTCCCAATATCACTCCGCAGGATTTTACCGGTCTGAGTGGCGGCCCGGCGTTCCTTCCGGCAAATCCCCGGCAGGATCTGGAGCAGCTCGAAGACAGCGTCTCCTGGGTGAAGGGCACTCATCAGTTGAAGTTCGGTTTCCGCGCGGTACACTTGTTTTACTCGCCGTTCACCAACACAAACACCCGCGGTACCATCAATTTCAACGATAACTTCACCAACAATCCGGAGACCAATTCCGGCGGGTCCGGTATCGCTACTCTGCTGCTCGGCTATTCAACCAGTGGATCCCGCGGATACTTGATCAGTCCTTATTACCTCTCGTCAAATGAGTTTGCGGCCTTCGTCGAGGACGATTGGAAAGTAAGCAAGCGGCTGACGGTGAACCTCGGTATCCGCTGGGATCTGTTTACCGCGCCCACGGAAAAATACAATCACATCACGAATTTCGACCCTAGCACCGACGCACTGATCTACGCCGGCGTCGACGGAACCTCCGATACGGTGGGAGTCGAGACGCCCGACCATAACTTCGAGCCTCGTATCGGCTTTGCCTATGACGTTTTCGGCAGCGGCACCACGGTCGTTCGCGGCGGCTATGGCATCAGCTATTTCCCTTTGATGCCCTCCGGCTCCAACTTCCTGGGGCAAAATGTTCCCTGGACGGTCTCTCAGAACTACAGCCCGGCTACTTACCCGTTGGCGAGCCAGATGTCCGCCGTGCCGACCATCGCGAACCCGTTCGGTCCCCCGGTCACCGTGCAGCCCACCACTACGGCGCAATTGAACGCGGCGAACCCGCTGATCGCCAGTTGGGCGTATGGCAATCAAACCCCCTATATGGAGAGCTATAGCCTCAACATTGAACACGAGTTTGCCGGCAACTTACTGCTCCAGGCCGGGTATGCCGGCAGCCGCGGGATCCACCTGCAGGAAGGCTTCAATATCAACGAAGTGGAGCCTGGGCCTGGTTCGCCGGCCTCCCGCCGCCTGATTCAACCGCTAAGCAATGTCTCCACCGTTAACTATTACTTTCCGGGCAACATGTCTAACTTTAATAGTCTGCAGCTCAAATTGCAGAAAAATTTCTCGCACGGCGTGCAGTTCCTGGCCAGTTATACCTACAGTAAGAGCCTCGATTATGCCGGTTCGAGCGCCAGCGGTGGAGGCGCTGTCGGTAATCCGCAGACTTACACAGATCGCAAGGCAGGCTACGGACCTTCGGGATTCGATCTCGCCCAGCGATTCGTGGGAAGCTGGGTCTATCAGCTTCCTTTCGGCAAGAGCACCACCAACGCTTTCATGAAGCGCGCCATCAGCGGTTGGGAGATCGATGGCATCTCGACACTCGAAAGCGGTCTTCCATTCACTGTGACGCTGAATCAGGGAGTGAATAACGGTGCGCCCAGTTGGCCCAACCGGGTCTGCTCCGGCACGCTTTCCAACCCCGGTCCGTCGCTCTGGTACAATCCGGCTTGCTTCGTGGCGCCGCCTGCCTATACTTATGGCAACTCCGCGCGCGGCGTCTTATTTGGTCCGTCTCTGATCGACTTCGACGTCTCATTCGTGAAGAATACGCCGATTCACGAAAGCGCCTTACTGCAGTTCCGGGCCGATGCTTTCAATTTGTTCAATACGCCGTCGTTCTCCGTGTCTGGCATCAATACAGCTATTGGCTCGCCTACCGCTGGAGTCATCACGAGCACCAACGTCGACAACCGGGAATTCCAATTGGCGCTGAAGCTAACGTTCTAACGCGCAGCCGAAGATGGCTTCAGTTCGATAGTCTGCTCCGCGACGGACTCGACTTTGGCGCGCGAGAAGAAGATGGGAAAGTATTTGCCGCGCGCCCATAACTCGTACAGATCGCGATAATGCGGGTTCGCGACATCGCCGGATTGGCCAGGATTGTTCAGGCCGACTGAGTTATCCCAATCTTCGGTATCCACAATGATCTTGAACGATCCGCCACCAGTCTGGTTATCGGCGCCTCCAGTCGCCGTCACAGTATAGCCGTCGCCGCCACGCGGCTGCGCGCCTACATCGAACTGACTCCGCAGCTCTGGTTTCATCGCCTCGCTGAGCGGATGCGGAATCGTGGCGTGATGATACGCCCCGAGCTTCCATTTCTCCAGGTCCGGGCCCAGGCGCTCAGTCAGTTCGGTCACCGCCTGATCGAGGCTCTTCGTGAGTAGCGCATTGCGCCCGGCGATGGGGTCCGGACCAAACCGGCCATCCGGAGCTTCGAGCCAGGCGATGATCTTGGTCATTTCCGGCATCCCAATATACTCCAGCGCTGCATGGGGTACCATAAGGTCCCGCACATTCGCCATGAGCTTGCGCTGCCACATCTCGTAGATACCGGCTTCTACCGAACCCTTGTCCAGGATGTCACTCCAGGCGAGCACGCGCGCGGCCGCACGTTGGGCAACGGGATTGGCAATCGGCAGATCGCGCAACAACGGCACCAACGACCGCGCAGGAATCGATAAGTCGTTGTTCTGAAGTTGAATCATGTCCGATACACTGAACATACGGCCCGACCGCAGAAACTCAGCCACGCTATCCGCGCGATACGGGTCCGCCCACAAGTAATGCAGCGCGTCGGTGTAGGGCCAACCCGGCGGGATCAGGTAATTATTCGAGGTATTGAAGAACCCTTTCTCAGGGTTGAGTAAGTGGGGTAGGGCTTTGATCGGCAGGTAGCCGTCCCACTCATAGCGCCCGTCGCCCGGCACCGGGACCAGTCCGCTCCAGTCGCGCCGCTGCGGCGTGATGCCCACAGCCTGATATCCGATGTTACCGTCGCGATCCGCCCAGACCATATTCTCAGACGGCATGCGGCTGTAAGTGCATGCGTCCTCAAACTCCTGCCAGCTATGCGCCTGGTCCATCCGCAGACTGGCCAGATAGGGCGCGGCTCCGGTCTCGAGCCAAGCCGCACGCACCGCGTAAGCCTTATGATGCGCCGCATCTTCGAAGATCACCGGTCCGTGCCGCGTGTACTTCAGTTCAACCGCTGCCGGCGCCTGGCCTTTCACCGGGATCGTATCCTTGATAACCGTCATCCGCTCCCAATTGCCGTTGTACTTATACTCGGACGGATTAGCCGGATTCGTGTCGTAGACATAGAGATCCTCGCTATCGGTCCCGAAGATGGTAAGTCCCCATGCCCCGAAGTCGTTGTGCCCGATTGAAACGCCGGGCAGCGCCGGCTCGCCGCCCCCGATCACGTTCCAGCCGGGCGCCACCAGGTGCACCCAATACCGTAGTGACGGCGCCTCCTGCACGCGATGCGGATCGTTCATCATCATCGGAAAGCCGCTCGCTGTCAGCTTCCCGCTCACCACCCAGTTGTTGCTCCCGATGTCTTCGCGGCGCGCGCTGAGGTCGAGGGCCGAGGGCCGCGGGGCATTTCGATCGAGCTGCGCCACCGTTCTGGCATCGTTGCGATACGCTGCTACGAGTTCATCCGCCGTGAAGCGGATCGGCTCGCGGAAAGCGGCATAAAGATCGAGAATGCTCTTCGAAAGCAGCGACGCATCGATGGCTGAATCCAACTCGAGTTGCGGATTGGCGGGTTGGAAATGATAAAGGTCTTTCACCTTGGCGGAGCCGAGGGTCCGCACCGCCAGCGCCATGTTCAACTCCTGATACAGATTGCCCGCCAGGCCGTTGAATCGCGAGATCACGACGGCCGCCGTCCAGTCACCCGGCTTCAAGCCAAGCACCTTGAACTCCGGCGTCAGCAGCGTGGGATTGCGGCGGGTTTCGGCAATGTACGCGTTAATCCCGGCGACAAAAGCCGCGACGATCGCGGCGCCATGCGGGTGATACCAATTCAGTTCTTGCTGCAGATCGCCGCGATACATAAACAGCCGGTTGCCGATATCGCGATTGAGTTCCCGGGGGCCAAGAATTTCGGAAACCGTTCCGGTGGCCTGCCGCCGCCACATCTCAAGCTGAAACAGGCGGTCGCGCGCCACGTTGTAACCCTGCGCGAAAAACAGGTCCGCCTCATCCTTCGCATAGATATGCGAAATGCCCCAATGGTCTTTGATGATCTCGACAGGCTGGCAAAGTCCGGGCCAAGCCGCCAACGCCACAACAAAGCAGAGCCGGCGAAACATAGGTTGATCCTACCATCTGCCGCGGGCCTACAGGCGCAGTCTTGAAACGATCAGGGTTTCCACTTGCCGCCAAACGTTGGGATCCGATTCGATCTCGATGTGCGGTTTCATGAATAGCTTTGCGTACCACGGATAGCCATCGCACCGAACCGCGTGGTGCATGTAATTGAACTCGAAATTCCCAAGGATCCGTGTACGGGAAGAGTCCGCCGCGTGGATGCGCGCCCGGCCGTGCAAGAGTCCGTGCCGCTGGTAGAAATTGGCCGCTTGCGCGACGTTCGCCGGGATCGAGTTGTCATTCTGGCCGAACTTCGCAATACTATCTACCTGCACAGTGAGCAGAACGGGAATGCCCTCCCGGCCCAGTGACCTCGCTAACTCCAACGTCTCCGACGCGCCCCAACTGTGGCCGTAGATGGCGATGCGCGCGACTTGCTTTTCGGCATTAGAAAGCGTACCGTCGTGGTCTACGTCGAGCAGACGGATCACCTCGCGCCGTGCCTCCGGGCCGCGGCGATTCTCGAACATCCTGACTTGCACGTTCGGGGAATCGTCTCGCAAACGCGTGGCGAGCCGCACCTCGCCGTGGACCGTGTCATCGGCATGCACCATCCCTCCTGCGAATCCGATGACGATGGGTTCCGGGGCGGGTTGCGCGGCCGGCGCGGATTGGCTGAAAGAAAGAAGAACAAACAGCGGTGTACTGAGGCACTTACGCACGGAATTCCTTCGCGTTGTAATTGCATTGTACCATCGCCTACTTCCCGGCTTTGGCGCGCTTATAGATAAGGATCACCGCACCCGGCCGATTAGGGATCGATACCGGCAGACCGTTGTCCAGCAGTTCGCGCCCTGTGTAGCTCGCTTCGCCCGCTGCGTCCGCATTCGTGACCACATAACGCGCCTGTGGATCGAGGCCGCGCAGCCGAAAGCGTGCCACTTCAAAAGAACTGTCGGGACGGCGAAATGCTTGCACCACCCCGTCCCCATTCGCGGGGCGGTCGAATTGCCACGCCAGCCAGTCCGTGCTCTCGGTACGATACGGCGTAAGCGGATAGTAGTCGCCGTAATAATAGTCCGCGACGCGGCGCCATTCGGCGATTCGCGCTTGCAATCGCTCGTAGCCGTGTTCGTAGCGCCCCGCTTCGAGGCCGATGCCGATCGCCGGCGCCATCTGGCTGCGGAAAATATATGGATCGAGCGAATTGAAAGCCGTGCCGAAGTAAGGAATCCACAGCGCCATACCGTAAGTGAGTTGCTGCATGGCGGCGGGCTCGTAGGCGTAGTCGCTGCGCCACAGCGGCACCGCGCGGCGGAGTGTCTCCAGGTCATTACGGCGCCCGCCCGACGCGCACGTATCGATGGGCAAGTTTGGAAAGCGCCGCCGCAGTTCATCCCAGTAAGCCAGATAACCCGTGACGTGCTTGATCTCCGTCATGCCCTGCCGGTCTTCGGCGTCGTTGGCGCGCCAGATGCCGAGTGGTTCGAAATTGAAATCCTGCCGGTACAGATCGATGCCCTGCGTGCGAATCAGATTGCTCACGTGATCCACCAGCCATTGGCGCGCTTCCGGATTGCCCAGGTACAGCAGCTTATCTTTGCCAGCCTTGCCCAGCAGCCATTCCGGATGATGCTGGTCGAGCCACGATCCCGCCGTGACGCGCTCCGGCTCAAACCACACGATGGTCTTCACGCCACGGGCGTGGGCGGCCGCCGAGATGGGCGCGAAGCCGTGTGGAAAGCGCGCGGGATCCGGGTCCCAGGTGCCCGTGTTCCACCAACCGGTCTTGAACGGATACCATCCGGCGTCCATCCACCAATAGTCGAGCGGAATGCCGGCATCCAGATCGCGCTTCAAGAATTCGATTTGGTTCTGCTCGTTGGCATCCTGCATCTCGATGGTGTGCCGTCCACTGCCGCCGGCCAGTTGCGGCGGCATCAGATGCCCGCCCGGACGCGGCAGATTGTCGGCAATCATCCAGCGCCGCCACACATTTTGCGCGCCGATCCAGTCGCCGTTCCAAAACAGCAGCGCCACCAGAGGCGTACGAATCTCTTCACCAGGCAGCAGGCGCAGATGCGTCAACTCCTGTCCGGCGCGCACCCGCAAGCCGGTCCCGGCGTCGCGGCTGAAGCGCGCGGCCCACTGTCCCGGCCAGCCGATCGCCATAATAACGCCGCTGCCGGCCCGCTCGATGTTGAAGTAGCACAGGTCGCTGTCGGTCGGCCGTCCGCCCGTGGTCGCGATGTGCGTTTCGGATTTCGGCTCTAGAACCGTTTCGAGCGGCCGATAATCCGTCGGCGAATTCGGGCTGCCCTTGGCATGATGCAGGAGAAACTCGCCCTCCGGCGTACGTTCGAAGCGTGTGTCGATGGCTTGGATATCTTCCAGGATCGGCGTCGGCGCAGTGCCGCTGTTCTTCAAGTAGACTGTCCATTCGACTGCCGGGAAGTCGCTGTATGCAACGGCCACGCAGCGAACGACGAGTCCTGTTTGCGGGTCCGTGTAAGTCGCCAGATACTCGGTGCGAAGCGCATCGAGTGGACGGCTGCTGCGCTCCACGCGCCAGCGGGGCCACAACTCCGACGATGGCCGTCCGTCGTATCGAAACGAAAACGGCGGATCAGCGTTGTACGCGCCCGGCAACGGACCCAGCGGCAGATCCGCCAGCCAAAGTGATTGTCCGTTCACCAGCGTGACGCGCGCTTCCGCCCAATCGGCCTGATCCCACTCCGCCTGATCGGTACGCGCGCGCTCACCCACCGCCGTCAGTTTCAAAGTGAACTCCGAAGCGCCGCCCAAGTCCGCCTTCACCGGCACACCCGCCAGACCTTCGTGCAGCACGCCGGACCGGAAGCGCTCGACGCCGCCCGCTTCCACCGACGCGATTACGCTACCGCGCCCCGCGTTCGAGTAATAACCCAGATCGTTGCTGTCTACACCAACAACGCCTTCGAACGTCGCCGCCGGTCCCGGCAGATGCACCACGATCTCGCCAGGTTGCGGCATCGCCAAGCCGCGTTCGTATTGCGTGCCGGCGATGCGAAACGCGCGGTCCTGCCGCCGGTTCCGCCCGATGCGCCCGGACTTCGTGTGCACCAGCAGATACGGGACAGCCGGCCGGATCTCAGACGTTCCGGCAAACTTCGCGGCTACCCATTGGCGCGCTTCCGCAGACGCGTCTCCGGCTCGCGCGGCCGCATCGCCGGAAAACAGACACAACGCGGTGATGATGACTCGCGTGCTGGCAAGTTTTCCCATAAACGGACCCCCTTATGATATACCAGGCTTTCAAGCGCGAAGGAGTTTCGATTTGATCTCGAGACGGCATTGGATCGCATCCGTGGGCGGCGGATTGGGACTGGCTGCGGCGGCGTCCGCGCATGCGGAAGCACCGGCGAAAACAGACTTCCGATGTTCGCCATTCGATTACCAGACCGCCTTCTGTATGCCCGACGATCCGCACAAGAGCCTGGTGCGGCAGGATGGCGCACTGCTGTATGGCTTTGCGGCAGGCCACGATCTGCGCTACTTCTCAACCGTCGTACGTTTTACGCTCGGCGGCATGGAGCCGGATCGCGTGGTGCGGCAGGAACTGGAATCGCCGCAAGTGCCGATCGTCCACACGCACATCGAGCGTCCGGCGGCAGATTTGCTGCTGACCACGTTCGCGACGAACCGCGGGGGCGAAGGGAGAATCGATAACGTGCTCGTGGAGGTGCGCCCGCGATCGCCGAAAATACGCCACGCTGTGCCGCTCGCGATCATCGACTCGCGCGCGGAACTGTCGGTCGAGAAGGCGGGCGCCGCAAGCCTGGTCTACACCGGCAAACAAAAAGACGCGCTGCTGTTTTCGGTCGATCGGCATGTCCATCTGGAGGACAACGGGCACAATTGGGCCGCTATGCTGCGGGACGAAACAGCGAGCGCCGATCGTCCGCTGCGCTGCCTCTTTCGTTTTCCGCAGGAAAGCCAGAACGCCGGCCAGATCGATACCGCTGTTCCACCCGAAGAATTGCTCGAAGAGGCCCGCGCTTTCTGGCATGGGTGGCGCGCGTTCGAAGGCGACATCTCATGGGAACTGCCGCATCCATACTGCGACTTCCTCACCGCTTGCGCGCGCAATATCCAACAGGCGCGCGAGGTCCGCAACGGCAAGCTTACGTTCCAGGTTGGGCCCACGGTTTACCGCGGACTGTGGGTGGTCGACGGCAATTTCATTCTGGAAGCCGCGCGTTATTTAGGCTACGATGCGCAGGCGCGGCAGGGCCTCGAGACCACCTGGAGTTATCAGCGCCCCAACGGCAGTGTCATCGCCGGCGGCGGCGAGCAGCACTGGAAAGACACCGCCATCGCGATGTTCTCGTTGGTCCGGCAAGCCGAGCTCAGCCAGGATTGGTCGTACTGCGATGCCATGCAGGGCAGCGTATTGCGCGGCGTCGAGTTTCTCGATCGGCTTCGCGCGCGGGCGAAGGAAGAAGGCAGCGCCAACGGCAAGTACGGACTGCTGGCACGCGGCTTCGCAGACGGCGGACTGGGGTTCGGTGCGGAGTTGACGAATACGCTTTGGTCACTGGCCGGATTGAAGGCCGTCGCGCAGGTCCCGCACCAGAACGGATCGGCCGTTGCGCCGGCGCGGAAGCTCCACGATGAATTGCGCGCCGCGCTCGATAACGCCGCGCGCCACGAAATGCGCCGGCATCCCGAGGGATTTGAATACCTGCACATGTTTCTGCGCGACGATCCGGTGTGGTCGGCCAGCGCGTGGGAACAGCCGCGGCCGCAGTCGGCGCAATGGGCGCTTTCGCATGCCATCTATCCCGGCTTGGTCTTCGACATAAACGATCCGATCGTACGCGGCCACATCGCTCTGATGAAGGCCTGCACAGAGGAAGATGTACCTATCGAGACCGGCTGGATCCATCACGAAGGACTGTGGACCTACAACGCGCCTTTCGTCGCCCACGTCTACTTGTGGGCCGGCATGGCCGATTGGGCGCGCCGCACTTTTCACGGATTCCTGAACCATGCGTCCCCGCTCTATTGCTGGCGGGAGGAGCAGCCTCTGCGCGGCTCGGTGTTGTCAGATTACGTGGGCGACATGCCGCATAATTGGGCTTCGGCGGAGTGCATCCTGTTTCTGCGCCACATGCTAGCGCTGGAGGATGGCGGCACGTTGCGGTTGCTCGCGGGGATCGGCGGCGGCGAACTCGCGCAGCACGATCCGTGCGTGATGCGGGGCACGCCCACGCGATTCGGACGCGTAAACTTGGCGCTCGAGCCGCGTGGGCAGGAATGGCGGCTGCGCTTCGAACGGGGTCCGGGCCCGGCGCCGCGTGCAGTGGAACTGCCGGAGTCACTCGGCGCGCGCGCGGACTTCAGCGGTGTTGCGGGCGCTGCTGCGAAATCCGCGGGCGGGCGCGTGCAGATCGATCCGCGGGCCGCCTCGTGGACGGCTACCTGGAAAGTCAGTTAATCAGGCCCGTGATGGGCACGCGGATAAAGCGCGGCATGTAGTCGTTCGCGCAGACCAGGTCCTGTGAATCGCTGGCGTTCACGTTATAAGAAATCACCACGCCGGTACTATTCGTGAATTCCGGATGGTCCTTCGGGTTGTAAGTGTAGAGTGTGCCCACGCTGCATCCCGGCGCGCCGGATTCTGGCGTGACATAGACAATCGTGCGATCGGTCCACGGTCCTACCGGAGAGCAGGAGTAATAAGTCACTACGTTTTTCCAGTCGGGATAGCCTGGCGACCAGGTTTCCATGCCGGTCATCATGTAGAACGTGCCGGCTGCGGTCGTGTGTTTTGTGACGCTGTACTCATTAGTGATAGCTGGAACTCCCGCCATCGGCGTGGCGTCGGACTGGCTGCTCACCCAGGTTTTCGACGTCGCATTCCAATATTGCCAGGCGGCCGGATTCGTCAGGTACGCGTAGGAAGACATGCGCGCCACGTAGGGCAGCTTCTCCCAGGTGCCGGGATCCTGAATGCCGTATAGATACACATAACTCCCAAGCTGGAGCAGTTGCGCGCCCCATTCGATGTTGAGATTCGGCAGCGTCACTGGCGTGACGGAGACCGTTGACAGGGACGGCCAGGAAAGCGTGGCGACCGAGTTTCCCTGAAAGCTGAACGAGCCGGTCCATTCAAGCAGCATGATCTTCAATTGATACACGCCGGGCGATTTCTGGACCACCATGCCGTCACCCTGGCAGAACCAGTCATTCGGATTCGACGGCACAAAATAAGATGTAGTCTGCGGCGGATAGCCGAGTGTAGTAATCGTGTCACTTCCGGGTGTCGATCGAGTCAACGAGTTATGCGCCGTAAAAAGCCATCCGGAACGCAGACGTGTCGCCGGATTGACAGTCCCGATATAAGAATCCGACCACATCCATAAGTCAGTCCCGTCCGGAAGTTTCAGCGAGTAAGTCCCGTCGGCGCCGGTCCAGCCGGGGCCATTTTGAGTCACCAGGGTATTGTAAGTGGAGTCGGGCGTACCCTGACCCGGGACAGACGGAAGCTGGCACGTCTGGGCTGCCAGAGTTGCCAGCGAAAAGCAAATAAAGGCTAATGAAGCGGCTCGCACGAACATCCCATCATTGTAGCGTGCGCCCGCAGCCGGCGCCAGATTACCGAAGTGAGTCCTCGACCTCGCGCAGCCAGTCCGGCCGCTTCAACACTTCGCGCGGCTTGCTGCCGTCCGGGGGGCCGATGATGCCGTCGCGCTGCATCATGTCCAGAATGCGCGCAGCGCGGCCGTAGCCCAGCCGCAGCCGGCGCTGCAGCGTGGAAGTCGATGCCTTGCCCATTTCGAGCACGATGCGCACGGCATCCTCATACATCGGATCGTGCGAGCCCGCGGCGGCCTCTTCGCTGTCCGGCTCCGGCTCGTCGGATGGCGGCGCTATCAGGAACGACTGATCGTATTCGGGCGCGGCCTGTTCCTTCCAGAAATCCACCACGCGGTTGATCTCCGTCTCGGTCACGAACGCGCCGTGGACGCGGATCAGCCGCGACGATCCCGGCGGCAGGAACAGCATGTCGCCCTTGCCCAGCAGATGTTCGGCGCCCATCACGTCGAGCACCGTGCGCGAGTCCACACGCGTGGCCACGCGGAAACTGATGCGCGAGGGGAAGTTTGCCTTGATGAGTCCCGTGATCACATCTACACTGGGCCGCTGTGTGGCCAGCACCAGGTGCATGCCCACGGCGCGCGCCATCTGCGCCAGGCGCGTCACGGACTCCTCTACGTTGCGGCCTTCGAGCATCATCAGGTCCGCCAGCTCGTCGATCAGAATCAGAATGTAAGGTAGCGGGCGCAAGTCTTCGGCGGTGGCCTCGTCTTCCTCAAACAGATTGCGCGGTTCTTCCTGTTTTTTGCGGATCTTCTTATTGAACTGATCGATGTTGCGCACACCGAATTCGGCCAGCAGGCGCAGCCGCCGGTCCATCTCTAGTACAGCGTTGCGTAGCGCGTTGGTGGCCTTCTTCGGATCGGTGATCACCGGCGTGAGCAAGTGCGGAATGCCTTCATACATGCCGAGCTCGACGCGCTTCGGATCCACCATGATCATGCGCACTTCGTCCGGCGTGGATTTGTAGAGGATCGACATGACCATGGAATTGATCATGACGCTCTTGCCCGAACCGGTCGAGCCGGCGATCAGCAGGTGCGGCATGGACTCGAGCGCCGCCACCTTGATACGGCCGTTGATGTCTTTACCCATCGAAATCGTCAACCGCGATTGCGCCTGCGCGAACTCATCGGATTCGAGCATCTGCCGCAGCGCGATCACTTCGCGTTTGGTATTCGGCACTTCAATTCCGACCGTCGGCTTGCCTGGGATGCGCTCGATCAGGATCGATTCGGCCTGCAAGCCGAGGCACAGGTCTTCGGACAGGGTGGTAATGCGGCTGTACTTGATGCCGGCTTCCGGCTTGAATTCGAACGTCGTCACCACCGGGCCGGGATTAATCTGGACAACCGAACCCAGTACGTTGAACTCTTCGAACTTGGACTTGATGCGGACGGCGATGTCTTTCAGTTCCTGTTCGTCGTAGGGGCTGCGGCCCTGACCTTCGAGCAGCAGGTCGGTGGATGGCAGGCGGTACGTTGTGTGAGTAGCCGGGATGGCGCTGGCGATGGGCGCAGAAATCTCCCAGGGCGGCGAATCCGGCGGCGCCGGCGGTGTAGGCGCCATGATGGGTTCTTCGATTGGACAAATGGGGATCTCATCGCCTACCTCGGAAACCACGTCAATTGGCTCGTTGCGCGAAACGGCCGCCTCGGAGCGGGCCCCGGCCATTTCCGGAGCAGCCTCAGTGCGGCGGCGTTTCTCGGCTCGCTTCTCCTCGCGCTGACGGGCTTTCTCTTGCTTGCGCCGGCGGCGTTCCTCCCGCCAGGAATGCCAGGCGTCGGCGATGGCCTGCAAGTATCGCAGTGGTCCGGCGAACCACACCGCCAGCTTCGACATGGTGAAGGTCGAGACCAGGTAGACGGAAACCATCAGGGTGGTCACCGTGAGCAGTATCGCGCCGGTGGGATTGAGCGCGTGCATGAGGTGGCGCGCCAGCAGCAGGCCGAACAACCCGCCGATTGGGATGACGCCGCCAAACAGAGCGAGATGCGGCACGAAGGAGACCGCCGCCGTCAAGCTCAGTAACAGCAGCACGGCGCCGCACAATTTGATGGCGCCGGCATCGATTTCGTCCGACCGGACCCATTTCCAGGCCAGCCCGAACATCAGGATCGGCAGCACGAACGCACCGATGCCGAAGCCTTCCAGCAGCAGGTCGGCGAACCACGCGCCAGGATAGCCAATCAGGTTGCGCGGCCGCGCGGCCGACGCAGTGTTCAAAGAAGGATCCTGAACATGGTACGACGCCAGGCTCAGCAGCAAGACCAAGCCGAGCGATAACAGCAACAGTCCTACCAGTTCGTTGATGCGCTTCTGCGGAGTTGGAGATAAGAGCTTCATCCCGCTGGCCGGCGGAAGAAAGCCAGAGCAAGCACTATTATGCCAAAAATGATGCGATAAATCACAAAGGACCAGACCGAACGCCGGCGCAGGAAGCGGAGGAACCAGGCGATCACGATCATCCCGGTGATCGCGCTCACAGCGATACCGACCAGCATCTGGGTCTGCATGGTAGGGTCGAAGGTCTTGTGCTTGAACATGTCCCACAAGGCTTTGCCGGCTGCCGCGCCGATGGCGGGCGTCGAAAGCAGGAAGGAGTACCGTGCGGCCGTCTCCCGATTTAAATCACGAAACAAGCCGGCGGTGATAGTGATGCCGCTACGCGAGACGCCTGGCACCACGGCCAGCGCCTGGGCTACGCCGATGACGCCGGCATCCACCGGGTTGACTCCGGAGATATCGCGTGTGCGGCGCCCGCGCCATTCGGCGATGCCCATCAGCACGCCGATGCCGATGAGCATGCTGCCGATGATTATCGGGTTGCGCCAGGGGCCCTCGGCTTGTTTGTTGAAGAGCAGGCCGGCGATGCCCACGGGGATCGAACCGAGGGCCAGCAGCCAGAGCAGGGCGCGGTTGCGCGCCAGGTCCTCATCGCGTCCCCACTGGATGCCGAAGCCGTGCGCGATGATCTGCACCCAGTCGCGGAAGAAGTAGATCACCACTGCCAGCAGCGTCCCGATGTGCAGCGAGATATCGAATGTGAGGCTCTCGGTTTGCCAACCGAGCAGCCAGGAAGTCAGATACAGGTGCGCGGTGCTCGAGACCGGCAGAAACTCGGTCAGGCCTTGCACAATGGCTAACACGATCACTTGATAGATGGGCATGTGAGCTAAAGGGCATGGTAGCCGATTTTGAGTGGGATACCAAGGCGAATGAAGTGTGGACTTCCATACCTCCAGCCGGAAGTGGTGGGCGCAAGGCTTTGCAGTAAATCTGTACGATTACCTCAAAAAACCGGGAAATATTACAATGTTTTCTATTGTAAGCGGTTACAAACTGGGATAGACTAGCTCCCATTAGCCCTCAACCAGGGGGCCAGGTGAAAAGGAGGTTGAATGTCTAAGCTCGTTCTGGTGCTGTCTCTCCTTGTACTGACTACTGTGGCCGCGTGGGGTCAAACCGCGACGGTTCTGGGTACCGTCACCGATCCTACCGGCTCCGTCGTACCGGGCGCGAACATCACCATCACCAACACCAGCACGAACGTCAGGCGCGTTCTGCAAACCAATGCCGCCGGCAGTTACATTGCTCCCGAGCTGCCGATCGGCCCCTATTCCATCAAAGCGGAAGCTGCCGGGTTCAAAGGCTACGAACGCACCGGCATCGTTCTGAATTCGAATGACACCGTGCGCGTCGACGCGGTTCTCGAAGTTGGCCAGGTTACCGAGAGCGTCACGGTTGAGGCGGATGTCGTCAAAGTGGAATCCGATACAGCCGAGGTGAGCGACCTGATATCGGGGTCGCAGGTGGCCGACCTGGCGATCAACGGACGGCACATGGCGGCGCTGGCCATTCTGACGCCAGGCGCATCGTCTGATCTGCCCGACTTAAACCTGCCCGTCTCGGTCGCGGGCAGCACCAATATCAGCTTCAATGGCCAGCGGGAGGAACACAACGTCTGGATGATCGACGGCGGCGAAAACTACGATCGCGGCTGCGGCGGGTGCGTCACCATGATGCCTTCGGTGGACGCGATTGCGGAATTCAAAACCCTGACCAGCAACGCGCCGGGCGATTTCGGCATCGGGTCGGGCGGCACCATCAATATGGCCATCAAGTCCGGCACCCGCGATTTTCATGGCGAAGTCTACGAGCACTTCCGCAATAACGACATGGACGCGAATAACTATTTCGCTAACCTGTCCGGATCGCCCATACCGGAACTGCGGTACAACGTCTTCGGCTGGAACCTGGGCGGTCCGGTATTTATTCCCAAGGTCTACAATACGAGCCGTAAGAAGACCTTCTTTTTCTGGAACCAGGAATGGCGCAAGTTTGTGGTGGGCACGGAGGTTTATGCGAATGCCATTCCGCAGGCCGAGCGCAACGGCGATTTCAGCGCGCTGAGTGCGCCCATCACCGTTCCGAACACCAATGACCCGGCGATGAACGCGAAGTATGCCGCGTTGGGACTGACTCCCGGCCAGCCGTTTCCGGGGAACAAGATCCCATCTTCGCTGATCGATCCAAACGCCGCGCTGTTTCTCTCATCGGGCGCCATGCCGCTGCCGAACGCGCCCGGTAATTTCTTCTCCGGCGCGCCGGGTGCGCCCACCAGCGTCCCGGAAACAGTTTTGCGATTCGATCATTACTTCAACGATAAGTTGTCGATTTTCGGCCATTACATCCACGACAACACGGACCAGGGTTATGCCACGTCCTTGTGGAGCAGCGACACTTATCCCACGATCGGAACCAATTTTAAGAATCCCTCCTGGGGCGGCGTGGCGCACCTGACTTATGCCATCAGCCCGACGCTGCTCAACGAAGTAGCGTTCAACTTCAACGGCAATTGGATCGACCTGACCCCCACTGGTGTTTACCAGAAACCCGCCGGCTGGAATGTGGCGCAGCTATTCGGCAACGACGCCGACAACCGCATGCCGACCGTCAGCATTGGGGGCAGTTATGGCGTGAATTACGATCCGGCCTCCTGGCCCTGGCGCAATGCGGCCTTCGACAAGCAAGTCCGCGACGATGTTTCCTGGACCAAGGGCAAGCACAACCTGAAGCTGGGCGGGCAGTTCATGCGCTACTCGAAAAATCAGGATATTTTCGGCGACACGCAAGGAGACTACACCTTCAGCGGCATTTACACTGGAAACGCGGTCGCTGACTTCCTGCTGGGCTACGCGGCGAACTACAGCATCCTCGACCTGGAAGATCGCACGCACACGCGCACCTCGACACTTTCGTTTTATGGCAATGACAACTGGCGGCTGAGCAGCCGGCTGACCCTGATTCTGGGCGCGCGCTGGGAAATCGTGCCGCACGCTTACGACGTGCAGAACCGGCTGGCGAACTTCTATCCGAACCTGTACGACCCGTCCAAGGCCGCGCAATTCAACTCGGATGGCAGTCTCAACACATCCGGGCCGGGCTTCACTACGGTTCCCGGTGTGCCGCTCGGCAATGTTCCGTTCTACCTGAATGGCGTGGTTATTGCCGGCCAGGACGGTACTCCCCGCGGGATGGTGCAAAACCAATACGGAACCATCGGACCCAGGGTGGGCTTTGCTTACGATCTGACCGGTAAGGGCAAGACCATCATTCGCGGCGGTTATGGCATGTTCTACGAACGCATCCAGGGCAACGACGTTTACAACATGGGACCGAATCCACCGTTCGGATTCAACCCCGGCCTGAACAACGTGTTTTTCTCCACGCCAAACATCAGCTCCCTGAACGGACAAGCAGCGACCGTGCCCATTTTCCCGGCCAACATCACCGCGCTCGCCTATACGGACTACAAGCTGCCGGTATCGGCGCAGTGGAATTTCGGTATCCAACACCAACTCTCTGAGGGATCTGTGTTGGGCGTGCAGTACGTCGCTAACGCCGACTACCATCAGCGCGACGAGCGTGAGATCAACGACGTTCCGCTGACGGATCCCAACCGTCTGGGAATTGCCGGACTGGTGGGCAACTACAACGCGAACCTCGACCGAACGTACCTCGGCTACGGCAACATTGTTTTGGGAGAGAACGCCGGTAACACGCACTACGAGTCGCTGCAGGTGAACTACCGCTTACAGAACCAGCATGGGCTGACGTTTCAGGCGGCTTACACCTGGTCGCACAGCCTGGGAATCGCGCCCGGGGGCGGCGGCGACTTTAACACACTCTCCGATCCATACAGCCGCGCTTACGACTATGGCCCGACCGGGCTCGACCGGCGCCAGATCCTGGTGCTGAACTACATTTACGATCTGCCGATCTTCCGCCACAGCAACGGGTTCGCCGGTGCCGTGCTGGGCGGCTGGGAGATTTCAGGCATCACGCTGATCGAAAGCGGGCTGCCGCTCAATCCGACTCTCAGCTACGACAACCTGGGTTTGGGCGGCAACACCACCGACCGGCCGAATATCGCGAGCGCGCTCAGCTATCCGCAGACGCGCCTGGAGTGGTTCGATACGGCCGCTTTCAGCGCGCCGGCGCAACTGGCCTTCGGCGACGCGCAGGAAGGCGCCATCCGCGGCCCCGGCCGCGTCAATTTCAATCTGAATATGTACAAAGATTTCCGGCTGTGGAACGAAGGTTCCAAGATGCGCTTTGGAGCGGACTTCTACAACGCCTTCAACCACACCGAATTTCACGATGTGAACACTTCGTTCGGCAACTCGGCTTTCGGGCAAGTTACCGACACCTACGATCCACGGACGATCGAATTGTCGCTGAAACTGAGTTTCTGACGGCTATGGGCGGGGCGGTCCCGGAACCGCCCCAACCCGCAGCTTTAGCGTTACAGCGGCGGTTATTGCTACGATTGAAGGGTAATGCACCGCGTGACGTGCTTTCCACCCCGGGAAGGGGCGCTCTCCGCAGGAGCGGTTTCCTAGCAAGGTGGCGAGCCAGATGAGCCTCACTGAAGTCGCGAAGCGCGCGGGTGTTTCCACCGCGACCGTCTCGCGCGTATTAAACCAGGCTAGTGTCGTACGCAATTCGACCCGGCAGCGCGTGATGCGGGCTGTATCGGAGTTGAACTACCATCCCAATCTGCATGCCCGATCGCTGGCCAAGGGGGCCAGCCGCACGATTGGCATGATCGCGTCGAATTTACAGAATCCTTTCTTCTTCGACATTTTCCGTACCCTGGAAGCCGACGCTCACGCGCACGGGTATGAGGTGGTGGCCGCCAACACGGATTACGATGCCGCGCACCTGGTGCGGAGCGTGCGGCTGATGATCGGCCGGCGGGTGGCCGGTTTGGCCGTCATCGTTTCCGAGATGAACAAGGATCTGATCAGCGAGTTGGCGGCCAGCAAGCTGCGCGTAGTCTTCTACGACGTGGGAACGCCGTGCCGCACCATTTCGAACATTCGGGTGAACTACCGGCGCGGCATCGAACGGGTGGTCGAGTACCTGCATAGCCTGAACCACCGGCGCCTGGCGTTTGTGGGCCATCACGCCGCGCTGGGCCCGTTGAGCGAACGCGAGAAGGCCTTCATCGAGACGGTTTCCCGTTATGCGCCGGATACGGAATGGCGCACCCTGGCTACGCACGATGCGCTCGAAGGCGGCCAACAGGCCGCGCACGAGATTCTGTCCTCCGGATTTAATCCCACGGCGATTATCTGCGTCAACGACATCATGGCGGTGGGCGTGCTGCGCGAAGTGCGTGAGCGCGGCTTTCGCGTGCCGCAGGATATTTCCGTCACCGGCTTTGACAATATTAAGCTATCGGAATTCGCCTATCCGTCCCTGACCACCCTGCACATCCCACGCGACCGGATCGGCCATCTGGCGTTCAGTATGCTTGTGCCGGAGTCGGCGCGCGGGAAGGCGCCGGGACGGGAAATCGTGATCGAGCCGGAACTCGTCTTGCGCGATTCCACTGGGCCGGCAGCCAGAGCGACGGCATGACTCGTGGCCGTACCGGGTGGTGCACCCTGTTGGCGATTTGCGCCGCGGGATGCGCGCACGGCGAGACTGGCTGCCAGTCGATGCCGGCGCGTTCGCGGGCGGACATTCCAGCGCTGGCGAATGCGGGTGTGGAGTTTTCGCGCGCACAGCACTACCAGGAGGCGGCCGCGTGTTATCGCAAAGCGCTGGCGATCGAGCCGGGCATCCGCGATATCCAGTTGAACCTGGGCCTGGCCGAGTTCAAGATGGGCCATTTTCACGCGGCGATCGGGCCGCTGTCGGCGTCTCTTCAGATCGATCCGCGAAACCTGCAGGCGCGTGCGCTGCTCGGCATGAGCTACTACGGCGCTGCCATGTATGCCGAGGCCGTTCCGGAGCTGGACGCGGCACTGGCCGCCGATCCGCGGAATTCCCAGTTGCACTTCGTCATTGCGCAGAGCTGCTTGTGGGCGGGAGAGAACGATAGGGCGCTCAAGGAATTCACGTGGCTGCTGCGCGAGCACCCCGATTCGGCTCCGACCCACATGCTGATGGGCGAAGCGCTCGACGGCCTGGGGCGCGAACCCGACGCGATCGCCGAATTCCAGACGGCCGCCGCGGCGTCGCCCGCAGAGCCCGGCGTGCACTTCGGCCTGGGATATCTGCTCTGGAAGGAGCATCGCTACGAGGAGGCAGAGCGCGAGCTTCGCCGTGAACTGGCGAATGATCCCTCGCACCCGCAGGCCAATGCCTACCTGGGCGATGTGCTGTTGCATCGCGACGACGCGGCAGCCGCGCTGCCCATGCTCGAGAAAGCGCGGCGGCTCAACCCCACGATCCGCATCACGCACCTGGATTTGGGCATCATCTATAGCGACCGGAAGCAGTACGCCGCCGCGGCGGCTGAGTTGCGCGAAGCCATCCGCCTGGATGCCGCAAAGCCCGATGCCCATTACCGCCTGGCGCAGGTGGACCGAAGCCTGGGCCGGACGGCGGAGGCCCAGAGTGAGTTGGCCGTGGTGAAGCGCCTGCACGCCCAGCGCAATGAAGATTTGTTGCGGGAGATCTCGGGCAAGGCTCCGACCCTGCCCTAGGCCGGTCCCGATTTTGCGGAACACACCCGGCGCGCATCGCGTATTCTCTGGGGTAGAGGCTATTGTGAACCGAGCGAAACTTGAAACGATCGTCGTGTTAGCCGCGGCTCTGCTGGCTCCGGCCTGTTACGTCACTACGGACGACTCGCGCAGCGTGACCGAGCACGCGGCACAAACCGTCGATCTGCGGGGCGCGAAGTCGGTCAACGTGCAGGTGGACATGGGCGCGGGCGAACTCATCATGCACGGTGGCGCGGCGCCGCTGCTGGACGCCGATTTCCAATACCGTTCGCGCGACGGCAAGCCCGCAGTGCGTTACGACGTAGCCGGTACCCGCGGCACGCTGGAGGTGCGCCAGCCCGAACACCACAGCATCGGCAACAACGAAAAGAACCGCTGGGACCTGCGGCTGAACGACGAAGTCCCCCTGGATATCCGCGTTCACATGGGCGCGGGCGAAGGCCGCCTGACGCTGGGCAATACATTACTGCACAGCCTGGACGTGGAGGTGGGCGCGGGCGAGCTCAATATCGATTTGACGGGGCATCCGCGTGGTGAGGTCGACGTGCGGGTGCGCGGCGGAGTGGGCGAGGCGACTTTGCATCTTCCCCGGCGCGCCCGCCTGGATGTGGAAGCGCACGGCGGCATCGGGGAAATCAGCACACGCGGGCTGACTAAGCGCGGCGATCGCTGGGTGAATGAGCCGGAGGGCGAGACGGATGCCACCATGCACGTGAGCGTGAATGGCGGCATAGGGAATATCAATCTGATTTGCGAATAGCGGACTCGTCAGACTGCACCATCGCCACCGCGCGCACCGGAGAACCGTCGCGCCCGGCCAGCTTGAGCGGCAGGACGACTAATTCGAAAGGGTTCGTGCCGATGGCGTCCAGGTTGGTCAGATTCTCGACGATCGGCACTCCCGCGCCCAACAGAATGCGATGGGCGGCATACGGTGCGCGGTCGATCGAGGGCATGTCCGCGCCCACAAGCTGCACGCCGCAGTCGAGTAGGAATTGCGCGGCATCGCCGGTCAGGCAGGGATGGTCCGTAAAATAATCCGGCGTGCCCCAGTGTTGAGACCATGCCGTATCGAGCACCGCGATGCGCGCCTGGTGCAATGCATCGGCGTGCGGCAGCAGGTGCGCGCGGCCAATCGCCTCACCCGCGGTAACGCCGCGCAGATCGATCCGCCGCGCCGGCCCGATGCACCGCGCGAGGGGCACGCGGTCAATGGTCTGGCCGCCGCCGCAAAAATGAAACGGCGCATCCATGTGGGTGCCGGTATGCAGGCTGAGATCCATGCGGCTCAAGTTGATTTTGCCGGCGCTCAGAATCGTCACGCCCACCGGCCCATCGCCCGGAAACACGGGCGTATCCGCACTGACGGGATGACTCAGATCCACGACGCGCATCAACTCGCCAGGCGCCGCATGCTCGCGTGCGCGTGCAGATTCGCCACGCCCGCGGTATAGCGCGTGTCCGCGACGGCGAACGCGATAGCGTCCTCCAGCCAGTCGTGCCAGACGCCGTCGGGGTCGTGCGATGCGACCGTGAGCGTGTACTCGCCGGCGCACAGTTCACAGCGGAGGGCGAAGTCCAGCTCGAAAGCATCGCCGCCCGCGCACGGCCCCAGCATGATGCCTTCGAGTTCTGTGTTGGTTCCGTAGACGTTCATGCCGGCGCGGCTGCGGATCATCAGCCCCACCACCGGGTCGGCCACCGCGCAGCGCATGCGCAGCGTGACACGGGCGGTCACCAACTCGCCGCTGCGCACCACGCCGGCCGGCTTACCCGATTCGCCGAGCAGTTCCAGATTTTCGATCTGTGCCCGGCCGTCGCCTCGCCGCCAGCGGGGCGTCAACGGCGCCGCGCCTTCGCCCAATTCACGCACGCGGCAGGCGATGTGGCTGTTATAGGCGCGCAGCATCACTTCCGGATCGCCGCGGCCGGCCAGCGCCCCACGATCGAGCCACCAGATTTCGTCGGCTAATTGCAGCAGCAGCTCCTGTTCATGGGAAACGAGCAAAACCGTCGCGCCGGCACGCCGCAGCCGTTCGAATGTTACTGCCGTGCGCTGCCTCTCCAGGGCGTCGTGCCGCGCCAGAGTGTGTTCGATGGCCAGGATGGCCGCCGGCGAGAGGTCGAGCACATCGCCGGGACCTAAGAGACGACGCGGTTCACCGGCCTCCACCGCGCCAGATGAGGGCTTTACAAGGCCCGCGGCCAGCCGCAACAGGCTGCCCTTACCCGACCCGTTCTCGCCGATGATCCCGATGACCGCGCCATCCGGCGCCGCGGCGTCCAGTTCCATGAGCGGCGGACATGCCGCGTGCCGAAAAACAATTGCCATTATGGATAGAATACCGATTAGGCATGGCCGACTCCAACGTACTCGATCGCATGCGGCAGGACTGGAACGATCGCGCCCGCGAGGATGCCCACTACTACGTCGCGTTCGGCCGCCGCGAGCAGGACGATGCCGAGTTCTTCGCGACGGCGGCCGATGTTGTGCGGGGCCTGCGGGCCGAGGCGAAGCATCTGCGTGACGCGGGCCAGCCGTTCCCACGAAATTTGAAGGCGCTCGAAATCGGCTGCGGGCCGGGACGCATCCTGCGGCCGCTGAGCTCGGATTTCGCGGAGATCCACGGCATCGATGTGTCGGACGAGATGATCCGGCTGGCGCGCGAGAAGCTGCGCGGCGTTCCGAACGCGCAAGTGCACCACACGCGCACGTCGGATCTTTCGCTGTTTGCGGACGAATCGTTCGACTTCGTCTATTCGTACGCCGTATTTCAGCACATTCCGAGCCGCGAAGTCGTGCTTGGGTACCTGAAGGATGTGCGGCGCGTGTTGAAGCCCGGCGGGATTCTGCGGTGCCAGATCAACGGCCTGCCTGAGACATCACAGCGCTACACCACGTGGGACGGCGTGCGCATCTCCGCCACGGAGGTGGCGGAATTCGCCGTGCACCACGATTTCCAGCTTTACGCGCTCGAGAACATGGACACGCAATACCTGTGGACCACCTGGCGCAAGCGGCCCGCGGGCTGGCGCGGCCGGCTGCGCGCCGGGCCGTCGCCCGCGACGCGCATCCGGATTATCAGCAACGCGCTCACCGCCGATCCGTTGGTGCCGGCTTCCGGACCGCGGGCGTTCGCCGCTCTGCGCATCGAGTGCCTGCCGGCGGATTGCGATCTGGCCAATCTGGAAGTGCGCATCGACGGGCAGCCGGGCGCACTTTCCTACCTCGGGCCGCCGGAGTGGGATGGCGTGGTGCAGTTGAATGCCGCGATACCGGCGGGGACCCGCACGGGCCTGGTGCCGGTGGAAGTGCTCTGGCTGGGCGTGCCTCTCACTTCCGCATGGATGCGTATCGTGCCGCCGGGGCCGGTGGTGCCTCGTCTTTGCGCGGTGCGCGATGGAGATAACCTGCTCTCCGGTACGCGCATCATCAGCGGTTCTGTGAAGCTGGTGTTCGAGGAGACGCTGCGGCCCAACATGTTTCACGCCACCGTGGACGGCGTCGAAGTGCACAGCGTGCTCACCGTGTGTACCGATCCGGTGGAACAGCGCCACGAGATCAACTTCGCGCTGCCGGAATCGATCGGGCGCGGCGCGCACGACTTGCGCATCTTCATCGGTACCCGCGCATTTCCGCCGGTTGCGATTGAGGTTGTTTGAGGTGAGGCGGACCGCCGCTGCCGCCATGCTGCTGTTGTTCCTTGCGGGATGCGCGCGTGTTCCGGACTTCTCGCGGCACACCGGCACGATCTCTCTACCTGCGGGGACGATCGTCCTGCACCACGAACTCACGATTGCCGCGGGTGCGCACCAGTTGGAGATTCGCGGCGATCCTTCGGGCACCACGCTGCGCGCGGCTGCGGACTTTAAGGGGCGCGCGCTGATTTACGCAAAGGGTGCGACGGACCTGCGGCTGGCCAATTTCCATATCGACGGCAATCGCGCCGCTCTCGCCAAACCCGTCGGCCTGCCCACGGGCGATATGCCCTTCGCACGCTATTACAGCGACAACGGCATCGTGATCGAGAACGGAACACGGATCTCCGTGCGCGGCGTTTCTTTCACGGGAGTCGCTAATTACCCGCTGATCGTCAGCGGGTCAACCGGTGTGCACATCGAAGGTGTTCGCATCAGCGATTGCGGATCGCTATTGCCGAATGGCCGCAACAACGCGTCCGGCGGCATCCTGCTGGAAGAAGGCACGCGCGATTTCGATGTGCGGCTGTGCACCATCAGCCGGGTGCGCGGCAATGCCATCTGGACACATTCGTTCTACCACTCGCCGCGAAATTCGAACGGTGTCATCGACGAAAATGACGTGGAAGAAGTAGCGCGCGACGCCATCCAGGTGGGCCACGCGAGTCACGTCACGGTGCGCGGAAACACAGGCCGCCGCATCGGTTATCCGGCGTCCATTGTGGACATCGCCAGTTGGGCGGTGCCCGTGGCGCTCGACACGGCGGGCAATGTGGACCAGTCGGCTTACACCGGCAATCGGTTCTATGACATCAACGGAAAGTGCATGGACCTCGACGGGTTTCATGATGGCCAGATCCGCGATAACTCCTGCATCAGCCGCGGGCCGTATGAGAAGTACCCGTACGCGCAATACGGCATCGTCTTCAATAACGCGAATCCGGATGATGACTCGGCGAATGTCGTGATCAGCGGCAATGTGATCGACGGCGCCGGCTATGGCGGTCTGTATCTGCTGGGCTCGCATCAGGTGATCACGCACAATCGTTTCCTGGGGCTGAACCGCAACCGCTGCACGGACGACCGCACGCGGCCGCGCTGCGATTACAGCTCGGGCGATCCGGCCCTGTTACACAGCGGCATCTACCTGGTACCCGGCGCGGCGCGGCCGGCTAAGACGGCGCACAACGAAATCAGTGACAATGAAGTCTCCGGCTTCGGCATGAGTAAGTGGTGCGTCGAGGCAGCGCCGGGAGTTACTCTGGCTGCGAATCAAGTCACTAATAATCGCTGCTCGGAAGGCGCGCCGCGTTGACGCCGTTCCGCAATCCATTGCCATGCACGGACGGCGGTGTAGAGCAGCGCAGCATCCAGCAGCAAGTTGAACAGATACTGGTGCTTGATGAAGTCGAAAGCATCGCCGTAGACGGCGCTGAGCAGAGCGCCGAGGCAGGCGATCGGCAGCAGTATGAGTAACTCGGCGCGGCGGCGGCCAATCCGGTCCGGCGCTCGATACCAGCTCCACGCGCACCATAGCGGCCATCCTATCAGCGCAAAGACAATCCACTTACTCACTCGCGGTAAGACGTGTTCATGAAAGCCGCTCCACAGAGAAAACGCGTGGCTCTGAGTGCTGGGCGGCAATCCGGCGGCGGGCTCGAAGTTACCATAAGGCGGCCGCACCAGGGTGATCTTGGGCAACAGATTATGCAAACGCCGCCACATTCGCACGGGGCGGAACAGGTAGAAGCGCACCACGGCGAATGTATTGACGCGCGCCAGTTCGCCCGAGTAGACCATCGCGGGATAATTGGTGCGCGGAGTCCAGGCGCCGGTTCCCGCGTACGCCGCGAGTTTCGGATCGAGGCCCAGCGCCCGCAGATCGGCTGCCGGATCTTTTGATTCGGCGAGGATGCCCGAGAAGATCACACCGTAAGTATTCGCCATTCGCCCATAAAGAGGCATGGCCGCCACATTGTAAATGGCGCAGCCCAATAACGCGGCCGCACCTGCGACGGCTACCGCGCGAGTGCGCCAGGCGTGCGTCCACATTGCCAGCCGTAGCGTGAACAGGCCCAGCAGCAGTCCGATGGGCGCATTCTGCGGCTTGGCGAATATCCAAAGAAACGCCCATAGCGACCAGCGCACCAGGCGGGCGGGCGTGATTGCGGTGTCGCGCCCGATTTCGAGAGCTTCGGCCAGCAACAGCAGAAAGAAGAAGCAGGAGGCCGGCTCGGCGTACCAGGAGTTGAAGTAGACGGCGTAACCCGCGTCGGTCAGCGCGATCAGGGCGGCGACCCATAGCAGCACATGGCCGCGGACGCGCCGCGTGACCCAGAGCAGGCGGGCGAAAACCGCCAGGAACGCCAGTAAATGCACGATGCCGGCGACCGTAATATCAAGGTTGCCGTCTTTCGAGAGCAGCTTATTCAGCAGTATGGCCGTGCCCACAAACAGGTATTCGCTATTGGCCTGTTCCCAATACGGCGAGCGGAAATGCGAGTCCGGGACGTACTTCGGCTCGACGAAAAAATACTCGAGGCTGCGTCCGTGCTGCGGGCTGTAACCGAAGCGGAAGAGGGTCCGCACGAAATCGCCCTGATCGGCCAGTCCGGTCACCGGCGGTATGAAGAGTTGCCAGGCCAGAGCGGCGGCTGCGGCGGCCAGCACCGCGACATACAATCTGCTGCCGCGGAACATGCGCTATAGCCGCCGCGCGGCGATCAAAGTAATATCGTCAGCCTGCGGCGCGCCGGCCGCGAAGTCCGTTAGTGCCTGGCTCACCGCCGCCACAATTTCGTTCGCGCTCTTTTGCCGGTTCGCGCTCAGCACCGCGGCGAAGCGTTCGTCGCCGAACTCCTCTTCCTTGCCGTTGTTCGCTTCGGTGACGCCGTCGCTGTAGATGGCCAGCAGATCGCCCGGTTCCAGTTTCACCCGGTACTCGGAGTAAGTGGCGATCGAGAGGATGCCCAGCACCGTTCCGCCGCCTTCCAGATACTCGACCGATCCGTTGGCCCGCACGACCACCGGCGGATTGTGACCCGCGTTACAGTACGCCAGTTCGCCCGTTGTGGGATCCAGCACGCAAAAGAAGAATGTGATGAAGCGATTGCTGGGGCAATTCTTGCATGTGATCTTGTTCAAGCGGGTGATGACGGCGGCCAGGTTTTGCGGCTCGTCGGCGAGCACCTGCACGCGCGCTTGCAGGCCCATCATCATGAGCGAGGCGGGCATGCCCTTGCCGGAGACGTCGCCCAGCACCATGGCCACGCGCCCGTTTGGATAAGTGAAGAAATCGAAGTAATCGCCGCCCACCGTGCGGCACGGCGCATTGTATCCGGCCAGGTCGGCTCCCGTGACTTGAGGCGCGCCGCCCGGCAGAAAACTGCGCTGGATCTCGGCGGCCTGCTCCAGTTCGCGCGCCATGCGGCGCTCGACTTCCTCAACTTCGGCCAGGCGCGCATGCTCGATGCGAATGGCCGCCACGTTAGCCATTACCGTGAGCAGGCTGAGATCGTCCTTGCTGAAGGCGCGAAACATGTTCGGCGAATCCACGTAGATCAGCCCAATCGTGCGGCTGGCCGTCTGCAGCGGCACGGCCATGAGCGTGCGCACCTTTTGCTCCACGATGCTCATGCGTTCGCGAAACGCTTCATCCATCTGCGCGTCGCGCACCAGCACGGAGGTCTTCTCGTTGAGCACGCGATCGCGGACCGCCGAGCTGATGTGGAAGCCTTCGCCCTTATTGGCCTTCACTTCGAGCTCGCTGCCTTCGAGCGTCATTACCACGCCGCGCTGCGCGCCCACGCCGTCGATCGCCAGGTCGAGGATCAACGGGAAAAGATCGGAAAGTGTACCCCGGCCGGCGAGTTCCTGGCCCGCGCGGATGAGCGCCTGCACCTGCTTGACACCGTGCTGGCCGGGCCGGTCCACGATGGTCTGGCTGGAAAGAGCGCCTTCCAAACTGGTCAGGATGGTGGCGGTGCTGGGCGGGTCGGGTTCCCCGGCTTCAAAGAAGACGACATCGTTGGCCGGCCGCGCGTCCGAGGCGTTGGGATCGAAAATGATGGCCAGGTGGCCGGCGGTGACGCGGTCTCCGGATTTCAGCCGCAGACGGGCGCGTAGCGGAATGTTGTTGACCAGCGTTCCGTTCTTGCTGCCCAGATCCTGGACGCTCCAGCTATCGCCATCGCGCTCCATGACCAAGTGCTGCCGTGACAGGCCGGCGTCTTCCGGAAAGCAGAGTTCCGCCGTGCTGGAGCGGCCTACGACGTAGCGGTCACTCCGCAGCGCAACCGTCTTGGTCTGTCCATCCGGACAATGAATCAGAATTTCCGGGATTGGGGAAGGTTGGGGATGGGCCACACAAGTGATTATACGACGTTGAACCGCTGGGACTGGGCGCGGGGTGAGCGTTTGCGCCCACCCCGCACTTCAAAAAACCTAGAAAGTCAGGTGCAACGACAACTGCAGGAAGCGTGAGCTGCCAATGGTGTGCTGGATGTAGCCCAAGCTGCCGTTTGGCGGGATCGTTGGCGGTCCCTCGTAATACGGGAAGAACACCACATCGTTGTTCGGCGCGTCGAAATCGGGGTGATTGAACAGATTGAACGCGTCGAACTCGAAGCGCAGATGATAGCGTTCGTAAAACTGAAACTCCTTGGCCAGGCTCATATCGAAGCGCACCTGGAAGGGCGCGCGGAACAGGTTGCGGCCCGTGCTGCTGTAGAGCGATTCGTACTCGTCGCAGCCCGAGGAATCGCAGGGCGGCACGCCGTTGGTGCCTGGCGCTACGAACTGCGGACCGAAGTCAGCGGCATTCAACACCGGGTTGTTGGCATTCACTCCGGTGGTTCCTTGTAGCTCCGCCTGCTTCGCACTAACGCCCGGCGCCAGCGGCACAATCGGGTTGGTGATGTAGTCACTCGATCCGTAATACAGGCTGGCCACTGAACCCGAGAAGTCATAAACGCTGTAGGGTTCGCCGCTCTGTGCCACGGTCTGGCCGCCGAGAGTCCAGCCATTCACCAGGTAACCCAGTGACTTATCCGAAGTTACTTTGGGAAAGGTGTAACTGTAGTTAATCAGGAAAACATGCGTCTGATCGAAATCGGCCGAAGCGTAGTTCGATTTCGGGTTCAATGGGTTATTGCCCGTGAAGAATAGGCCCAAGCCGCTCTGTTCGTCCAGCGCATGCGACCACGTGTAAGAAGCGGTGAATTGCAGGCCGTTCGAGAGGCGCTTGCGCGCCTGTACCTGGAGAGCATTGTAGTTCGAAATGCCTTCCGCTTCGTATAACACCGAGTTCATGTCATAGCCGATGTAAGGCACACGCCCCGGAGCATTACCGGCATACTCGGGAGCGGGATCGTAGGGTTCCTGATTCAGATACAGCGGAGTGACTCCACCATAGGAATACGTCTGTCCGTTCACCGGATTCTGCGGGGTGGCGATCTGCGGCTGATTAAACGGAATCGGCAGCACCTCGTGGACGCCGTGATTGCCCACATAACCGACGTCAAACAGCCAGCTATTGGAAGGCTGATACTGAATATCGAAGGTCCAGTTCACGGTGTAAGGCAGCTTGTTATTGGGGTCATAACCGCCGATCAGGAACGGACCGAACAAATTGCCGGCCGGATAGTTGCCGTTGAGAGTGTCGTTGAGATTTGGCAAAAGCGCGGTAAAGGCAGCGGCGCTTTGCGGCGGGGCCCCCGGCAAGGTGGTGCCGAACGGCGTCTGAAGAGTCGCTCCCTTGCCGGCGAAAATAGCTTGCACGAACGGCTGTTCCAGTGTTACACCCAAGGGCCCGTTGAACCCGAATCCGGCGCTGGGCGAGAATTCACTGAACAACTCGCCGCGGTCGTAATACATACCGAAGCCGGAACGCACCGTGATCTTCGACATCGGAGTCCAAGCGAGTCCGATACGCGGCGCTACGCCCCATTGCCGGGCATTCATCAGTGAGTCACTCGCGCCGGCGGTACCCAGCAGGGAATTGTTCCCGGCGATCTCCAGCCCGGAATTGGTGATGGTATCGGTGCCGGCGTCGTAAGAATACAGGCTCGGATTGAAGGTCGCCAGGCGCCCGTACTTCTCGGAAAGTGGACCATCGAAATCCCAGCGCAAACCAGCGGTCAGTGTCAGGTTACTTAGAATCTTGTAATTGTCGTTGATATAGAGTCCCGCTGTATCCGAACGATAATAGCGGCTGGCGTTCGCGTTGGGGAAAGCCGCCGAATCGCTGCCGGTGCGCACCGCGCCCTCGACAAAATTCAGGAAGCTCTTAAAGCCCAGAGTGTCGGACTCCGTGTTGTTGTTGATGATATTCAATTGGGTGTGCGCCCAGTTGCCGCCGATGGATATCGTGTGGCGGCCCTTCACCCAGTTGACCGAAGACCCGAGCTCCCACTGGTTCTGGTACATGCCGGCATTGCCGAAACTGACACTCGGCCCGAATTCCAGGCCGTTGCTGCCGAGCACATCGGAAATCTCGAACTGCGGGAAGCTCGTGGCGCCCAGCAGATTCATGCCGAAGTCACCGGGCGAGTACGCTTGCGAGGTCTGCGAATAAGCATGCAAGCGCGTGAATCCTGCATGCTGCTGCCAGGTCAGGTTGGGGCCCAGGATCGTCGTGTTATTGACCGATGCCACGGCGCTTCCAGCCTGCAGTTGCTGCGGAAAACCTAACAGATCGCCCACCGCGCCGAACGGATTCGTGGTGGGGTCGTTCTGATAGTAAGCTTTCACCGTCAGGCGATCCATGTCGTTGACGTTGTAGTCTATGCTACCGATTCCCTGATCCACTGACGACTTGGCGTTCGGGCCTTGCACAATAGCGTCATAGCCGAGTTGCTCGGCCACGGACGAGTCAGTGATCTGCGCGCTGGGGAAGAGATACTGTCCGTTGGACCCTTTGGCCTGCAACATCGCCAATGCGACCGGGCTGATTTGTCCCGCGGTGATGGTTTTCCCGTAGCTGGTCTGGACGGCGTTGATGATGCCCTGCGCGCTACGGTCGTCTGTCAATCCGATCGGCACGCTCACTTCCTTGGTCGCGTCGGAAGCATCCGCCAGCCGCATACCCTGGTAAGCCACGAAGTAGAACAGCTTGTTCTTCTTGATCGGTCCGCCCAAATTGGCGCCGAACTGGTTGCGGTTCAGGAACGGATCCTTCACCAGAATGGCCGGCGACGAGTTGTAGAAAAACGGCGCGGCATTCATCACGCTGTTCTGAAACTCGTCATAGACCATGCCGTGGAGGTCGTTGGTGCCGGACTTGGTAATGACGCTGATGTGCGCGCCAGAATGCGCGCCCTGCGTAGCGTCGTACATCGCGGCGTTGACCGAGATTTCCTGAATCGTCTCGGGCGGCGGCGTAGGCAGCGCCTGGCCGATTGCGCCGTAGACTGACGTGCTGGTTTGGATCGCGCCGCCCGCGCCGAAATTCTCACCGATGTTCAGTACGAAGCGGTTCTCACCCACCTGGCTGGTGGAATTCCCATTGAACAGATTGTTGGTATCGACGCCGTTCAACGAGAAGCTGTTGCTGGTGTCGCGGTTGCCGTTGGCGAAGATGGCCTGGTTGCCCAACCCGGTGTTGCTGCCGGCGCCGCCCAGCATATCCGAGTGCACGCCGGGACTCAGGATCGCCAGTTGCGTGAAACTGCCGGTCCCCAGTGGCGTCTCCTGAATGGTCAGTTGATCGACCACATAGCCGTTGGTCGTGTCCACCTGGTTCATCAGAGGCGTGGCAGTCACCTCCACCGTGGTGGCCACCGTACCCACATGCAGATCACCATCGACGGTGGTCGTGCGGTTAGCATTCACCAGGAGCTGCGTGTGCGTCTCCGTCTCGAAGCCGTCCTTGGTGAATGTCAGTGTGTATGTGCCGGCGGGAATGTTCGGCACCAGGTAACTTCCGTTCGCTTGCGTATGTTGCACCACCTCGAGATTGGTGGCGATATTATGGGCGCGAACGGTGGCGTCCGGCACGGCCGCGCCGGTAGAGTCTTTCACGGTACCGGTGATGGCGCCCAAGGTTTCCTGCGCAGCTAGCGGAACGCACAGCAGGAAACTTGCGAGAAAAAGAAAAATGGCAGTCTGCTTGAGATAGCGCGATAGTGAACTCATTCTGGAAATGTCCTCTCTGGACACACGACAAGGTGCGCGCCCGAACGGCGCGCTGATTGCCCTTCCGGGCCTTTAAGCTATGGCGATACCTGCCCCGAAGCCGGTCCTGTTACTGCGTACACCGGTACGCAAACGTGGCGCCCCTATGGCGTTCAAGACCGGTTTAGCCTATGATAACCTCAAATCTGTTTAAATCAAGATTAAAATTGCATTACATCGGGGTATCGGCCGGACACCTATGACGATCGAAAATACACGCCATTGCAGCTTCACAGCCCGCCTGGATTGCCGTTACCTGGTGCATGCTCCCGACCTTGTAGACGACCGCGCCTGGCTGGCCGTGGCGCTGCACGGCTTCAGCGCGAATCCGGAGGTGATGCTCCGCTTGACTACCCTCATGCTCGGCACCCGGCATGTGATCGCCGCCCTCGAAGGGCCCAACCAGTTCTACCTCTCCGCCGGATCGAACGAGGTCGGCTACGGCTGGGCCACGCACAAGCATCCTGACTCGAGCGTGCGTCTGCATCACGACATGCTGCTGCACGTGCTGAACGGCGCCGGACGGGAGTACGGCATTCCACCGTCGCGCCGCCTGCTGGTGGGATTCTCGCAGCCTGTGGGCATGAACTACCGGTTTGCGGCCACGCATCCGGACGAGGTGCGAGGCGTGATCGGGATCTGCGGCGGCATACCGCGCAATTGGGAAGAAGGCCCTTATCGCCCGGTCACGGCGTCGCTGCTACACATCGCCCGGCGGGAGGACGAGATTTATAAACCAGAAGTCACGGAACGGTACGCGGAACGGCTGCGGCTGCGCGCGGCGGACGTGGAGTTCCATATGCTCGATGGCGGCCACCGGTTTCCCTCGAAGGCCAAGCCGATCGCGGACGCTTGGCTGCAGCGCATTTCCGCGGCTTGACCCTTTAGTGGAAGATTTGTACACTATAGTAGATTGTCCGGCGAGGCCTCCAACCTCAGTTTGTCGGTGCTCGGCCAGCGCATCCGTGACGAGCGCATGGGCCGCGGCCTGTCGCTCGAGGAGTTGAGCGCGCGGGCGCGCGTGAGTCGTAGCATGTTGTCGGCCGTGGAGCGCGGCGCCAAAGCTCCCACGGTGATCGTGCTCGACCGCATTGCGACAGGTCTGGGAACCAGCCTGGCGCGCATCCTCGGCGAGGAACGGCGTGCGCGGTTGGTGTTGTTGCGGCGGCGCGATCAGCAGGTGGCCCGCGATCCCGCGGGATGGGAAAGGCGCATCTTGTCGCCCGTCCTTCCCGGCGTAGAGTTCGAGTTCATGCGTACGACCTTGGGCCCGAAAGTGGATGCGGGCGAATTCCTCCCGCATGCCCGCGGATCGCGGGAGTATGTCGCCGTGGAACGCGGCACGCTGCGCCTGACGATCGACGGCGCGGAGCATCTGCTGCACGCGGGCGACGCCATCTACTATGACGGCGATGTGCGCCATGGCTTCGCCAATCCAGGCGCCGGCGGCTGCGTCTACTATCTGGCCATGGATGTCAAGGGAGAGGGGCATCGGCGATGAACGACTGGGTCTGGCCAGCGGAAGAAATACGGCGCGTGGGCTACCGCGTGGTGGATCAGATTGCGGAGCATCTGGCCAGTCTGCCGGGGCGGCCAGTCTGCCAGCCGTTCCCAGCCGAGCTGGCCGCGCGCCTGCGCACCTCGGCGCCACCCGAAGAAGGCGCGGATGCCGGCGCGGTGCTGGATGCTTTCGCGCGCGACATCGAGCCGTATCCGTTCGGCAACGGGCATCCGCGCTTCTTCGGCTGGGTGAACTCGCCGCCAGCCGTGATGGGGATTTTCGGCGCCGCGTTGGCTGCGGCCATGAACCCGAGTTGTGCCGGTGGCAACCACGCCGCCATCTGGATCGAACGGGAAGTGACCGGGTGGTTCCGCCAGATCGTAGGTTTTCCGGCGGAGTCGATTGGTCTGCTGGTAAGCGGAGGTTCGATGGCGGCGCTCACGGCCTTGGCGGTGGCCGCCACCGACAGTGCGGCTTTGACGTGCGCACGTACGGCCTGCAGTCCTCGCCTTCGAAGCTGACCTTCTATCGCAGCCGCGAAGTGCATGGCTGTTATCAGAAAGCGATCGAATTGCTGGGCGTGGGGGCGGAGAACCTGCGCGTGATTGAGACGGACGCGGCTCTGCGGATGTTGCCGGCAGCGCTTGAGGCTGCCATCCGCCGGGATCGCGAGCAGGGGTGCACACCGGTGGCGGCCATCGCCAGCGCCGGCAGCGTGAACACGGGCGCGATCGATCCGCTGGCCGAGATCGCGGACGTATGCGCACGCCAAAACGTCTGGATGCACGTGGACGGGGCCTACGGCGCGCCGGCGATCCTCACGGCCCGCTTCGCCGGCGAACTCGCGGCTATGGCGCGGGCGGACAGCGTGGCGCTCGATCCCCACAAATGGCTCTATGTCCCCGTGGACGCCGGATTGGTGCTGGTACGCGATGCCGAGGCCATGCGTGCCGCGTTCAGCCTGGTGCCGCCGTATCTGCGCAGCGCGGGTGATCCCTGGCTGAGCGAATACCGTTTCGAGCAGACGCGGCCGTTTCGCGCCTTGAAAATCTGGATGAGCATGCGCCACCTGGGGCTGGCCGGGTACCGGCGCGCCATCGCGCACGACATCGCGCTGGCCGAACGTCTGCACGCGGCCGCGCGGTCGGCGCCGGACTTCGCGGTGCGCGAGCCGCAGAGCCTGAGCATCGTCTGCCTGCGTTTTACACCTGCCGTACTGGCCGGCGACGAGCCCGCGCTGGATGCTCGCAATCAGGACCTCCTGGCGCGGGTGCAATGGGAAGGGCGCGCGTTCCTGTCGAGTACGGTAATTGATGGGCGGTTCTGGCTGCGCGCCTGCATCGTAAATCCGCGGGCTTCGGAGGAAGACATCGACGCGTTGCTGCCGGTGCTGCGCGCGGCTGGCGAAGGAATCTGATTTAGTCGAGATCGATGTCGCGGCGCGGCGGAGTCACGTCCGGATTTTCCCGCGCCTGTTTGAGCAACTCGTCGAATTTCTTGGAGAGCACTTGCCCGTGAGACTTCTCCGCTTCTACCTGCTTGCGGAAGACTTCGTCGCGCCGTCCAGCTTCGCCCTTGAGTTTGGCGACCGCGGCGGCCAGGTCTTCGATGGCGGGCGGCTTCTCCGGAACCACGTGCGCAATCACGGCGCGCGTCTCGGGATCGACTTTTAAACGGGCATTACAGCAGGGACACTCGATCTCGAAGAGCGCTTGAGGCATTCAACTATGGTATCACCGGGAATTGGCCTGCACTCCGCGTAATGCGGCTTGCAAGCCAGCGAGAAGCAACTGTGAGGATTTAGAGGGATCTAGCGGGTCTGTCGGGGTAACTGCTTTGGCGGGGACCAAACGGGGAATCAATCGCTTCTCGCTGGACCTGCTTTTTGTTCGCCACGTTGTCTTCCTAAGCAATCACCTCGCCAAATCACAAGCAGCCTGTTTTCATCAGAATAAGCCAGATCCGGTGCGTCACCGATGCAAAATTGGCACTTCGCGGAACATTTTGTCCAACTCTGACACACGTTACTCGCTCGGCTGACTCACTGGTGGTAGCGTACTTGGCGGACGAGATACCACACCGGAGAACGCCTGTGTCAATGAAATGTCGTTCGCAGTGAGTGTCTGCCCAGTGACACGTTCGATCTCAACTTTCGACTTAGCGTAGGCGGCTTCGGCGGCCAGTTCGCTTTGCCGTGCAGTGGCCAGGTCGCGCTGCGTCAGGATCACGTTATAGATCACCGACGCGCCGGCGGCGTACTTTTTCTGCTCGGCGTCCAGGCTCTGCTCCTGCAGCACACGCGCCTTCACCGCCGCCCGATATTGCGCGCGCGCGTTTTCGACGCCGATGACAGCATTCTGCACGTCCACCCGTATTTGGTTCTCCAAGCGCTGCACGCCAAGTTGTAACTGGCGCAGCGTCAGTTCGTCGTCGATGGCTTGCGCCTGCGCGGCGCGATTGCGCAGCGGAATGGTGAGATTGAATCCCGCCGCGTAGTTCGGGTAATTATGCGCGAAGAGCTGCCTCAAGACAGTCCCATATCCGCCGACAAAGGCCGGACTCGGCGCGCCGAAGCTGAAGGGAAACGGAGACGATACGTTGCTGATCTGCCCCGCCAAGGCGTTGTTGGTCAGCGACGCGACCAGATCGAGTGTCGGCAGCATCCCGTTCTTCGATCCATGCAGGGTGATTTCCTGATTCGTGACCTGGATGCGATTTTGCGCCAGCTCCGGCCGTGACGATAGCGCCATCGCCACCAAATCCTGGATAGGCCTGACCGGCTCCACATCGGGCACACGGATGCGGTCAGTTGGCACGATGCGCGCGTCAGCCACCGCAGGACTCGCCACGCCGTTGCGGCTCAGCGCGTTCTTCAGGATGGTCTCCTGTTGCAGGACTTGCGTTTGCGCCAGCGTCAGGTTCTGCTGGTCAGTGGCTAACTGCGCCTCGGCCCGCACCACTTCGATGGGCGCCATCATTCCGGCTTCGACTTGTTTCTGGTTGTCTTCGTAAAGCTTCGTGCTGGTGGCGACGGCTTGCTGTTGGACGCGCACATTATCGTTGAAAGTGACCAGGTCCCAGTAGAGATCCATCACCGCCGCGACCGTGGTAATCACTTGCAGCTTGAACGTCAGATCCGACAGCTCACGATTGTTCTTGGCGATTTGTATCTGCCGCTGATTCACCGCCAGGCTGAAGCCCTGCAGCAGGTGCTGAGTGACGGTCAGCCCCAGCGACGAGCTGGTCACAGGATTGAACAAGGTCGTGGCGCTGTTGCCGGTGGTGGTGGAATTGTTCAAGCCCAGGCTGACGGAGGTCCCGGTGGTGAAGCCTTGCTGATACGTGAGGCCGGACGAATCCAGGCGCTGGATCAGCTCATCGGTTCCAGAGATAAACACACTGCTTTCCGGGATGCTCTGATGCGACCAGTTGGCGCTGCCCACCAGCGCCGGATCGAAGCTGGGGATCGGCGGCCCGGTCTGTGTGATCACCGAATTGCCCACCGCCGTGGGACTGGCCGCGCTGGCCTGCGTGGACGGATTGCCGGAAACGCCGCTTTGCGCCACGCCGCCGCTCTGCGCGCTGGTCGGTCCGGCTGTCACCGAGGTCGAGACGCCTTGCGCGAAGACGCCGGCCTTCGCGCGCAGCACCTGCGTGTCGGCGATCTGCGGGCCATAACGCTGAATTTCGATGTCGAGGTTGTTCTCGAGCGCCAGCGCGATAGCATCCTGCATCGAGAGGTACAGCCGGCCGGCGCGTAGCAGCGCATCCAGACGGCCCGAGTTCGCCAAGTTAATCGGAGCTACCTGCGGCATACGGTATTTGCCCGTAAGCCACGAGAAAGATCCGCCGGAACTTACAATCTGATGCGTCTGTTGCGCGAAAGCCGGCGCCGCCAACAAACGGATACATAAGATGGAAATGACAATTCGGGTATGCTGCATGGGTAGAGAGCCTTCGTGTTTCTCAATGTTATAGTAGGGCTTCGTGACGCCGCAAGCCGCAACCATAATCGATCTGTTCCGCTCCACGGGAGCTTATCTGAACGGCCATTTCCGCCTCACCAGCGGGCTGCACAGCCCTGAGTATCTGCAGTGCGCGCTGGTGTTGCAGCATCCGAAACACGCCGCGGAACTCGGCGGTCTATTGGCCGATGCTTTGCGGACGCTGACGCCAGATGCGGTGAGCGTCGTCGTGTCGCCCGCGTTGGGTGGCTTGATCATTGGGCACGAGGTGGCGCGTGCGCTGGGTGCGCGGTTCGTCTTCACCGAGCGGGACGAGAACAAGAAGATGACGCTGCGGCGCGGTTTCACGGTAGCGCCTGGCGAGCCGGCCTTCGTAGTGGAAGACGTAGTGACCACGGGCGGCAGCACGCGGGATGTGGTGGATGTGCTGCGCGCCGCGGGTGCGCATCCATTGGCGGCCGGATCGATTATCGATCGCAGCGGCGGCCAAGCCGACGTGGGCGTGCCACGCGTGGCGCTCGCGACCTTGCAGGTAGTCGCCTACGATCCGGCGCAGTGCCCGCTGTGTGCGCAAGGCATTCCGGCGGTGAAGCCAGGCTCGCGGCCGGTGTGAGCATCGGATGCGCCGCATCCGGATCCAAGTCGCCTACGACGGCACCGATTTCCACGGTTGGCAGCTTCAGCCGGGCCTGCCAACGATTCAAGGCGCGCTCGAAGCCGTCGTAGCCGAGATCGAAGGCAGTGCGGTGCATGTCGCAGGTTCGGGCCGCACCGACGCGGGGGTCCATGCGCTGGCGCAAGTGGCCGCTTTCAGCCTGGAGAATCCGATCCCGCTGCCGAATTTGCGCAAGGCCATGAACCGGCTGCTGCCCCCTTCGATCCGCGTGCTCACGACTGCAGAAGCCGCGCCCGATTTTCATCCGCGCTTCCAGGCGGTCGCCAAGACGTACGAATATCGCATCGTGCGCGCGGAGGTTTGCGTACCGTGGGAATGGCGCTACGTGTATCATCATCCTTATCCACTGGATGTCTCGCGTATGCAGGCTTGCGCCGCAGTTATGGAAGGCGAGCACAATTTTACCGCTTTCGCCGCCGCCGACGATCGCGATGCGGAGGGCCGCAGCAAGGTGCGCACGATTTTCCGCTCGACGCTGGAATCGCAGCCGGACCGCCTGATTTATCGCGTGCGCGGCAGCGGATTTCTGAAACACATGGTGCGCAACATCGTCGGATCGCTGCTCGAAGCAGGCCGCGGTAATCTGGACGAGACCGGCATGCGCGGATTGTTGGAGCCTTTTGCGATCGGCAAAGCCGGTCCGACGGCGCCGGCCAAAGGGCTCTTTCTGGTCAGCGTGGAGTATTGACGGTACAAGCTACGGGAGCGGGAATGGTCTGTTCTTTATTCTCTTCGTAGCACCAGTGCACCAGCGAGTCCGGCGTCTTGCCGGCGTTGGCGCGGCGCAGATCGTCGAGCGTGATTTCCTTGAACTCGAACCGGATGCTGCCGTCGCTCATGACCGTTGCCAGGAGGTAGCCGTAGACATCCGTGCGGCCGATGGTCCCGCCGGTTACTCCCGGAGGCAGGCGATAGCGGACCGCACCGGCGGTGCCCACGATCCAGCCAGGCAACACACGATCGCCCCAGTAAGACGTGCGGTAGACATCATCCATGACGTAATGCGAGTGGCTCGCCAACAGGTACACCTTCTTGCCGGCCTGATGCAGATCCCAGAGTAAGTTGTAAGCTTCGCGCCCGCTCTCGATTCCGGCCGGCGCATCGCACATACTGTGGCTCATGCCCTTGCTGCCCGGCAGCGCTTCGTGCGCGCCGAAGACGATGGTGGTGATCGCGTTATTTTTGCGATCGGCGGCGATGCGCTCGCGGAACCACTCCATCTGCGCTTTGTCGAACGTGTTGCCGCTGGCGTTATCCAGCGAGATGAAATCGATCGCGCCGTTCATCACCCAGTGATAGTAAGTGCGAAAGCCGCCGGTATCATGATCGCGCTGGCGCTCGTCGCGCAGGCGCGCGCTGTTCAGATAGCTTTCAAATTGGGCAAGGTACGCCTCGCGTGTTTGCGGAAAAATCAGTTCGTGATTGCCGATGCCGAGAAACACTTCAAGGCTGCCGAAGGGCCGCAATTGGTGCTCGATGAAGTTCGGCCACGCGCTCTTGAGATACGAAACGATATTGAGATGCGGCGCGTTGAGGTGCAGCGAGGCGGGCGGCGCCATGTCTTCGTCGAAATCGTAGATGGCGCGGAAGTCACCCAGGTGCCAGTAGAAATTCGCGCCGCTCGCGAGCACGGCCGAGGCGATGGCCGGCATGACCACGTCGCCGCAGTTGCGCGAATCGCCCGATACGGCGAATTTCCAAACCGGCGTGGGAGGGCTTTGCGCCACTCCCGCGCAACACAGGACGAAGAAGGCCGGCAGCAATCGATGCATAGTTGAATTAGATCATTTTGCCTGCAGGGCCTGCTTGGCGAATTCGCCCGAAGGCGTCAGCGTGAACTCCCAATTGCTGATGAGCGTCGGTCCCCACTCGGGGTCGAAGCACCACACCATCCAACTGATGCCTTTGCCTTCCAGATATTTAATGATCGCCGGACCGTAGTCCGGCCCGGTGAATCCACCGAATTCGGTGGCCACCACCGGATACTTCGCGGCGGCGAATCCGAAATCTTCCTCCCACTTCGGCTCCCAGGGCGGCGTGCGTTTATGCGCGTAAGGATGCGTGACATAGCCGATGCCTTCGGCCGCGATCGGCGCGAGGTGCAGCGGAGTCAGATCGTAGGCCCAATCGAAACCCGCCACCAGCGGAATAGCGCGCACATTGTAAGCGCGGATGATGGCGATCAGGTCTTCCTGAATCCGTTTCCACTCGCTCCAATCGACCGGCCCGAGTTGATCGCGGAAGGTGGTCGGCTCATTGAACAGCTCGAAGAAGACGACGGTGTTGTGCCCGGCGAAGTGCCTGGATACCGTGCGCCAGAAGTTGTAGGTCTCCTGCCGCGACGTGTCGTACATCGGATCCTGGAACAGGCCGGTGGTCAGATTGCCGATCGAGTGCCAGTCCAAATCGACGTACATGTCGAGATCGGTCGACCACTCGACGGCCTGGTCGAGCAGCTTCAGATATTCCACAGGGGTGCGCGCACGCCACGCCACGGGATGCACGGGGATGCGCACGACCATGGTGCCCATTTCCTTCACTTTCGCGAACAGTTCTTTGTTCCAGTGGCCTTGACCCGCTAGCTTGTCGGGATCGGCGATCGACAGGCCGCGGAACAGAATCGTCTTTCCCTGCGGGTCGACGAAGTGATTGCCGCTGACCGAGATCAACGGCAGCTTATTCGCATTGACGGTGTACGGCCGGGACCCGGCGGGCGGCTCGTTCCACCATTGATGAGTTTGTGCGGATAACGGGGCGGTCATCAGCACGGCGCAGCAGATGACGGATCGCATGCGACTCTTACTGTAACTCGCAAGCCGCGGCGCGGTCGAGCAGTAATTTGCGCTCGCGCTCGTTGGCGGTAAGCGATGCCGCACGCTCGAATTCGGCCCGGGCTTCGCTGCCGCGGCCGACCTTCACCAGCAAGTCGCCGCGCACGCTGGGCAGCAGGTGGTAGTTGGCCAGCTTCCCTTCCGCAGTAAGCATGTCGACGATCGCCAAGCCTGCGTGCGGGCCGGCCGCCATCCCGACCGCAACCGCGCGATTCAGTTCCACTATCGGCGAGGGCATGATGCGCGCAAGCATCGCGTAGAGCGCCGCGATGCGTGCCCAATCCGTCTCGGCTGCCGTGCGCGCCCGCGCGTGACACGCCGCGATGGCCGCCTGCAGGGTGAACTTGCCGGGTGTTGCGCTGAGGCCCTCCGCGCGCGCCAGCGCCGCCAGGCCGCGCCGGATCAGCAGATGATCCCACTGCGCGCGGTTCTGATCGAGCAGCAGGATCGGCTCGCCGGCCGCATTCACGCGCGCCCGCGATCGCGATGCTTGAATCTCCATCAGCGCCACCAGACCATGCACCTCTGCTTCGCCTGGCGTCAGTTCGGCCAGGATGCGCCCCAATCGCAGGGCCTCTTCGCAGAGCGCCGGCCGCATCCAGTCGCCGCCCGCGGTCGCCGAATAACCCTCGTTGAAGATCAGGTAAATCACGTCCAGCACCGACGACAGACGGGCCTTCAGCTCATCGCCGCGCGGAACCTCGAACGGAACGCGCGCTTCCGCCAGGGTCCGCTTGGCGCGCACGATGCGCTGCGCAATCGTGGGTTCGGATGTCAGGAAAGCACGCGCGATCTCGGCTGTGGTGAGGCCGCCCAGCAGGCGCAGTGTCAATGCCACGCGGGCTTCGGTCGACAGGACCGGGTGACAGGCCACGAAGACCAGCCGCAGCAGATCGTCGCCGATGGGATCGTCGATCGCCGCTTCCATATCCGTGCCCGCGGTGCTTTGCTCCCGGGCGATTTCGCGGCCCAGTTCTTCGTGCTTGCGGCCGATCAGCTTGTCGCGCCGCAGCCAATCGAGCGCGCGATGTTTGGCCGCCGCCATCAGCCAGGCGCCCGGCTTATCGGGGATGCCTTCTTCCGGCCACTGCTGCAGCGCGGCGACTAGCGCATCCTGCGCCAGATCCTGCGCTACTCCTATGTCACGCACGATGCGCGCCAAGCCGGCAACAATTCTGGCGGACTCGATCCGCCAGATGGCGTCGATTTCGCGGTGTGAATCGGCAGCGTCCATCCACTACCGATCACACCACCTTTCCGCGGTCAGGAGCAAGAACTCACTTCGGCTGCGGGAAATCGCCGAACTCCATCATCTGCCGGATCTCGATCACCTCGTTGTCTGACCCAGGACAGCGCGAGGCCCATTCGACGGCTTCTTCTTTCGAGCGCACCTGAATCATCCAATAGCCGCCGACCACTTCTTTCGCCTCGATGAATGGACCATCCGTCACCGTGGGCTTACCACCATGAAACGAAACACGCGCTCCCGTCGACGGTGGATGCAGCCCGTCGAGCGCCAGCAGCACGCCGGCCTTCTGCAGGCTTTCGTTGTACTGCATCATCGTGGCTACGGCTTTCGGATCGGGCATCGTGCCGGGCGGTGCGGTCTCGTACCCTTTGGGGATCATCAGCATCATGAAGCGCATGCCTACACCCCTGGGGGCGGTTCCATGATCGGCCGCACTTCGCATTCGCCGTCGCCTGCGATGTCCAGAAACCGCCGCGTCATTTCAATCACGTCCTCGCGCGACTTGGCCTCCAGGATCGCCCAGCCCGCCACCACTTCCTTGGCTTCCGCGAAGGGGCCGTCGAATACGGAGATTTCTCCTGCGGCCCGTCGCATGCGTGCGCCGCCTTGTGTGACCGGCAGCAAGCCGCCGGTCGCGACCAGACTGCCGTTCTTCTTGGATTCAGCCATGAACTCCCGCATCCTGGCAAAGCACTCTTTGTCTGGCGGATTCACGGCGCGAGCCGGATCCGGTGTGTACATGGAAAGGTATTTCATGCGTTTGTGCTCCTCATATTGATACGTCGAATGACCGACGGCCGAATCGACAAACATCGTGCACGAATTTCGAGGTGAATCGTTATATGATGGGCCGTCCAACAATCCTAATATGCCAAATGCGTTTCGAGACCGTCTGGAGGGCCTGCTTCGCGATCACGAACAGCTTCTCCGGCGGCCGAACGAGCCAGTCGCTGAGCCGAGCGGCTGGTTTGAGCGTTACCGCTATCCGGTGCTGACTGCGGCGCACGCTCCCCTCTCCTGGCGGTACGATTTCGATCCCGAGACCAATCCGCTGCTGCTCGAGCGCCTGGCGGTGAACGCCGCGTTCAACGTTGGCGCGATGGAATGGAACGGCAACATCGTGCTGATGGCACGCGTGGAAGGCGCCGACCGAAAGTCGTTTTTTGCGGTTGCGGAAAGCGCGAATGGCGTCGACAACTTCCGCTTCTGGGATTATCCGGTGGTGATGCCGGAGAACGCCGAACCGGAAACCAACGTCTACGACATGCGGTTGACGGCCCACCAGGATGGCTGGATCTACGGCCTGTTCTGCGCCGAGCGCAAAGATCCGAACGCGCCGCCGGGTGATCTTTCCTCTGCCGTGGCCCAGTGCGGCATCGCCCGCACGCACGATCTGAAAATCTGGGAGCGGTTGGACGATTTGCGCACGCCGTCGGCGCAGCAGCGCAATTGCGTGCTGCATCCCGAGTTTGTCGACGGCCGCTATGCTTTTTACACGCGTCCGCAGGATAGTTTCATCGAGGCGGGCAGCGGCGGCGGCATCGGCTGGGGGCTGGCGTCGAGCATGGAGCATGCCGTCATCGATGAGGAGATCATCATTGAGCAGCGCGCCTATCACACGATCAACGAGGTGAAAAACGGCCTCGGGCCGGCGCCGATCAAGACCGCGAAAGGCTGGCTGCACCTGGCGCACGGCGTGCGAAATACTGCGGCAGGGTTGCGCTACGTCCTGTATTGCTTCCTGTGCGACCTGGCCGAGCCGTGGCGGATGGCCGCGCACCCCGGCGGATATTTCCTGGCGCCGCAGGGCGAGGAGCGCGTTGGCGATGTTTCGAACGTGGCGTTCTCGAACGGCTGGGTGGCGCGCGGTGGCAATATCTTTATTTATTACGGCGCATCGGACACGCGCACTTATGTGGCGACGACCACGGTCGAGCGGCTGCTCGACTATGTGCTGAACACCCCGCCCGATCCGCTGCGCAGCGCTCTGTGCGTCGCGCAACGGATCGCCCTGATTGACAAGAACCGCGCGCAAGCCCGTTGACCCATATGCAATACGGATACTTTGACGATCAAAATCGGGAATACGTAATTACCCGGCCAGATACTCCCCTGCCATGGATTAACTATCTGGGATGCCAGGCTTACTTTGGCATCATCTCCAATACCGCGGGCGGTTACTCTTTCTATCGCGACGCGCGTCTGCGGCGCATCACTCGGTATCGCTATAACAACGTTCCGTTCGACTTAGGCGGTAGATATATCTATGTGCGCGACGATGAGACGGGCGATTACTGGTCGCCATCCTGGCAGCCGGTGCGCTCGGATGTGGAGCAATACACGTGCCGCCACGGAATGGGTTATAGCACGATCAGTTCCCGGCGGCGGGGCATCGCTGCGAGTACACGCTACTTCGTGCCGCTCGATGAGAATCTGGAAGTCTGGCAATTCACTATCTCGAACGAGCGGCTCACGCCCGCCGCGCTTTCTGTTTTTTCGCTGATCGAATTCTGCCTGTGGGACGCGCAGGACGACGCCACGAATTTCCAGCGTAACTTCAGCATTGGCCAGGTCGAGATCGATGACGGCGTTATCTATCACAAGACCGAGTATCGCGAGCGGCGGAATCATTTTGCCTGGTTCGCCTGTTCGTCTCAGATTGCGGGGTTCGACACGCAGCGCGAAGCCTTCCTCGGGCCGATGCGTGGATGGGACCGGCCTTTGGCGGTGGAACGCGGCGCATCGGGTAACTCCGAGGCGCACGGTTGGGCGCCCATAGGGTCGCATCATGTGCGGCTCGTGCTGCAGCCCGGAGAGACGCGGCAGATCCTGTTCGTGCTGGGCTATCAGGAAAACCCGGTGGACGAGAAGTTCGATCCGCCTGATTCGCAGATTATCAACAAGAAGCGCGCCAAGCCGGTGATCGCGCACTACCGCGATCCGGCGAATGTGGACATGGCATTCGAAAGACTGCGGGCTTACTGGGATGGGCTGCTGGGCATCTGCCAGGTGAATACGCCGGACATCCACACCGATCGCATGGTGAATGTCTGGAATGCCTATCAGTGCATGGCGACTTTCAATATGTCGCGCTCAGCATCGTTCTATGAGTCGGGCATCGGCCGCGGCCTGGGCTTTCGCGATTCGAACCAGGACCTGTTGGGCTTCGTGCACATGGTTCCGGAGCGCGCCCGCGAGCGCATCCTGGATCTTGCGGCGACTCAGTTGCCTAGCGGCGGCGCTTATCATCAGTATCAGCCGCTGACAAAGAAAGGTAACAACGACGTCGGCAGTAACTTTAACGACGATCCGCATTGGTTAATTGTGGGTGTGGCTGCGTATCTGAAAGAGACGGGAGATTGGAGCATTCTTACTGAGCCGGTGCAGTATGACAACCAACCCGGCTCCGAACAGCCTCTCTACGAACACTTACAGCGCAGCTTCGGTTACACGCTCGACCGGCTGGGACCGCATGGTCTGCCGCTGATCGGCCGCGCCGACTGGAACGATTGCCTGAATTTGAATTGCTTCTCCGATACACCGGGCCAGTCATTCCAGACCAGCACGAACAAAGAGGGCAAGGTGGCCGAGTCCGTATTTATTGGCGGACTTTTCGTGCTGGCTGGGAAGGAGCTGGCGGAGATCGCCGCGCATAGCGGTCACGCGGACGAAGCTCCGGACTATCTGGCCGAAGCCGCAAAGATGGAAGAAACCGTGCGGCGTCACGGCTGGGATGGCGAGTGGTTCGTGCGCGCATATGACGATTTCGGCAACAAAGTCGGATCCGAGGAATGCGCGGAGGGCAAGATCTTTATCGAGCCGCAGGGCTTCTGTGTTCTGGCAGGCATCGGATTGGATGATGGCCTGGCGCGGCGCGCGCTCGATTCCGTGCGGAAGTATCTGGCCACGCCGCATGGCATCGTGTTACAGCAGCCGGCTTACTCGCGCTACTATCTGCACTTGGGCGAGATCTCTTCTTATCCGCCGGGTTACAAAGAGAACGCCGGAATCTTCTGCCATAACAATCCGTGGGTGATCATTGCCGAGGCCATGACCGGTAATGGCGATGCGGCGCATGATTATTATTCGCGCATCAATCCGTCGGCGCGCGAGCCGATCAGCGACCTGCATCGCTGCGAACCGTATGTATATGCGCAGATGATCGCCGGGCGCGACGCGCCCACGCATGGCGAGGCCAAGAATTCGTGGCTCACGGGAACTGCTGCGTGGAATTACTATGCCATTGTGCAATGGATTCTCGGGATCCGGCCGGCTTATGACGGATTGCAGATCGCGCCCGTGATTCCCGCGCGGTGGTCTGGCTTTGAGGCCGTGCGCCGATTTCGCGGCGTGACTTACCGCATCAACGTACGGCGCGAAGGGCCGGGCAATGCGGCGACCGTAACTGCCGATGGCAGACAGTTGGCGAGTAACATCGTCCCGCCTCCGGCAGATGGCCGCACGGAAGTACCCGTAGAAGTCACTTTGCATTAGGGGGACGTCTGTGTATTTACCCGAGACGCAACGCTACGACAGAATGGTCTATCGCCGGTGCGGCGCGAGCGGTCTGCGCCTGCCGGCGATCTCGCTGGGATTGTGGCATAACTTCGGCGGCGTGGATACTTTTGAAAACATGCGCGCGATGCTGTGCCGCGCCTTCGATCTAGGCATCACACATTTCGACCTGGCGAATAACTACGGGCCGCCGCCGGGATCGGCCGAGGAAAACTTCGGCCGCGCGCTACGGCAGGACCTGCGCGCGTGGCGCGACGAGCTGATCATATCCACCAAAGCCGGCTATTTGATGTGGCCCGGACCATATGGCGAATGGGGCTCGCGCAAGTATCTGCTGGCCAGCCTCGACCAGAGTTTGAAACGCATGGGGCTCGACTACGTGGATATCTTCTACTCACACCGGCCCGATCCGGATACGCCGGTCGAGGAGACTATGTCCGCGCTCGACCGCGCCGTGCGCGCGGGCAAGGCGCTGTACGCCGGTATATCCAATTACAGTCCCGAGCAGACGGCGCACGCCGCGGCTGCGTTGCGCGAAATGGGCACGCCCTGCCTGATCCACCAGATGAAATATTCGATGTTCGTGCGCACGCCGGAAGAAGGCTTGCTGCAGACGCTGGCTTCGCGGGAGATCGGCGGAATCGCGTTTTCGCCGCTGGCGCAGGGTCTGCTGACCGACCGCTATCTCGAGGGCATTCCCGATGGCTCGCGCGCATCAAAACCCGGCACGTTTCTGAAGAAGACGGATGTCACTGAGGATCGTGTTCGGCGTGTGCGCGCGCTCGGCAAGATCGCTCGCGAGCGCGGCCAGACATTGGCGCAGATGGCGCTCGCCTGGGTGCTGCGGCACGAAGTGATGGCCAGCGCGCTGATCGGCGCAAGCCGCGTGGAACAGATCGATCAATGCGCCGGCGCTGTCAGTAAGATCGAGTTCAGCGAAGATGAGCTACACCGGATGGAGATGGTTCTGACTCGATCTCCATCTTCTTGAGGTGGTCGTACCAGGTGAACTTCAGGATGATGGAAGTGACCGCGACGATCGCCAGCGCGTACCAACAAATCTCGTAACGGCGGATCACGATATACACCGGAAACGCGACCAGGCTGGTCTGCCAGGCAATCCCGACGACGATGTTGAACATGTCGCGGCCGAAGTCCGGATTCGGCTTGAAGGACGGATCTTCCCGCATGACCTTCTCCCGGATGGGACCCCAGAAGCCCCATGGCCGCACGCGCCTGTAGAAGTCCTTCAACACGGCATCATCTTCCGGCTGCGTGCGCAGCGTTCCGGCGAAGCAGCCGATCAGCGAGATCGCCACAATAAGTGGGAAGGAATTGAGCGGCGAGACATTGGGTAGCGCCCAAGGAAGAACCAGCGAACTGGCGATGCCGGCCACCATGCCCCAGAAGTAACCGTAGCCATTGAATCGCCACCAATACCATTTCAGAACATTCGAAGCCGTGTAACCGCCCCATAGAGCGGAGACGATCCACTGGATTACGGTGTTGATCGAAGTGACAAACCAACCGAATGTAATCCCCAGCACGACTACGCCGAACGAGGCCAGGTAACTCAGACGGACATAAGTTCGCTCACTCGCGTTCGGATTGACGTACTTACGGTATAAGTCATTCACGATATAAGGCGGCGCGGCGTTTACCGTTGCGGCGAAGTTCGACATGAAGGCGGCCAGCAGGCCCGCCACCAGCAAACCGAGCAGGCCGGCCGGAACGAAGTGACTGAGCGCGTCAGGCAGCACCATCTCAAAATCCATGGCGGCGCCCATGGCCCGAATCCGGTCGCTGTAGAATACCAGAGCCAAAATCGTCAGCCCGGTGATCATGAAATAGCGCGGCACATTCAGCACCACGTTGACCATGGCGCTCATCAGCGAAGCTTCGCGCGGATTGCGCGTGGAGAGAATGCGCTGCATGTCGTAGTTCGGCGCGGGCCCGGCGGCGCTAACGAGGATGCCCTTGAAGAGCATCATCATAAAGAACGCGCCGAAGATGGTGTAGCCGTCCTGGGCGATCTTGGTATTCGCCGCGGCAATCAGGCCGGACCAGTCGAGGTTCAGATGCCAGCCGAAGAAAATCTGCTCCCAGCCGGCGGGGATCACACGGTGCAGCGCTTCGGGCGAGACGCGCGCGATGGCGATCAGGCCGATGGCGATGGAGGCGACCGAGAGAATGCAGAACTGCAGCACCTCGGTGATGACCACGCTGAACATGCCGCCCTTCACGACATAGAACGTGGTGATGCCCATCAGGATCAGCGCATATTCATTGGCGGATAGATGCCAGGGCAGGAAATCAACCGCGAATTTGCCAATGCCTTTGAAGCCGTAGGTGAGGAATCCGATCACGCTGACCAGGGCGTAAATCACTACGATCATGTGGGAAAGCTCCGCGCCGCGGCCCTTGCCGAAGCGGGTGCGGATCCATTCGGCGCCGGTGGTCACGTTCGAGCGGCGCAGCCAGGTGGACAGGTAGACCATCAGGAAGATCTGGTTGAAGACGGGCCACAGCCAGGGAATCCAGACGCTTTTCAGGCCATAGATGAACATCAGGTAGACCAGCCACATGGTCCCGGCGATATCGAACATGCCGGAGGCGTTGGAGACGCCCAGCAAATACCAAGGCAGGGTATTGCCGCCCAGGAAGTAGGCTTTGGTATCGCGCGACGCGCGGTGGGAAACCCAGTAGCCCAGGAGCACGGACGTCGCAATGTAGGCCACGATGATGGCGACGTCGATCGGGTGCAGATTCATCTGGAGAACTCCGTTCTGTCTCGATCAGACATAATAACAGAGCTTATAGTCTAAAATTACAGGGCGGTTTTGACTACGTTTTCGAGAGCGTCGGCGGGGGTGTAGCCTTCGAAGCGCTGCAGGGCTTTGCCGTGGCGGTCGAAGACGACGGTGGTGGGCAGTTGATTGACGTGGAACTGGTCGGAGGTTTTTTCGGATCCGAGCGCGACGCGGTATTTCATGGGGTGCGCTTTCAGGAAGGATTCGACCAGCGGCGCGCCGCCATCGGTATCCATAGAGACGCCCAGCACGGCGACGCCGCGATCGGCAAGCTGTTGCTGCAGGTTATTGAAGCTGGGGATTTCTTTGAGACAGGGCACGCAGTAAGTAGCCCAGAAGTTGACTACGACTACTTTGCCGGCGAGTGAAGCGGGGTCGACATGGGCGCCATCGAGCGTGGTGACAGCGAGCGCGGAAAGATCGCTGTGCTCGCTTTTCGGCTCGGGTTTCTTATCAAGGAATGCAACGAATTCCTTTGGGTCGTGCGTGAGGCCCGGGAACGTGGCGATCACGTTCTCATCGGGGTCCAGGATCACATAGTAAGGAATGGCGATCGTTTTGAACTTGGAATCCTCGAGTTGCTGGTTCTGCTCGGATTCTTTGTCGGTGCCGTCGGTGTAAAGATCCAGCAGCACGAAGTTCTGCAGCGCGGCGGCGACCTCCGGCCGGGTGAACATGTTGGCCTTCATCCAGTGACAGTTGGTGCAGGCGTAGCCGGTAAAGTTGACGAGCACCAGCTTGTGCTCCTGGCGGGCACGGTCGAGCGCTTCGCGGTATTGGTTCTTCATCCAGACCAGCGCTATGGGGCCGGCATTGGAATCGGCCGGAACGTAGGCGTCCAGATCGCCCAGCTTGCCGCCGAACATGCCCGGCGCCAGGCTGATGGCGAAGATCAGAAACGCCATGCCGACCAGCAAACGGCCGAGGCCCATAGGCGCGTCTTTGGCGATGCCTTCCAGACGTACGAACCCAAGTAAGTACAATCCTGCCATAGCGAACAGCACGATCCACGCGGCCAGGAAGCGGTCGCGGGTGATAAAGTTCCATTGCAGGACCTGGTCGACGCTCGACAGATACTTCAGCATGGCGGCGAGCACGATGAAACCCATCACCACCTTGACGCGCGCCAGCCAGCCGCCGCTTTTCGGCAGGCGCTTCAGGTACGACGGGAACAGCGCCAGCAGGAAGAACGGCAGAGCCAGGCCGGTGGCGAAAGTCAGCATGCCCAGCAGCGGCCGCAATCCTCCGCTGCCGACCGAAGCCGCCAGCAGCGTCCCCATGAACGGGCCGACGCAGGCGAATGAGGACAACGCGAAGGTCAGGCCCATCAGCAGCGTGCCGGCGATTCCGCCTTTTTGCGAACCGCGATCGAGGCGCGTCAGGACCGCCGACGGGATAGTGATTTCAAATGCGCCCAGGAGGCTCAGTCCGAAAGCCAGGAAGACCAGCGCGATGAAGCCGTTGACCCACGGATTCGACCCCAACTGCACTACGCCAAACGGACCCAATATAGCGGTTGTGATCAGGCCGAGCCCCGAGAAGAGAACCACGATCCCCAGGCAGAACAGCACGGCGTGAAATATCGCCTCGCGCCGCGATCCCTGCCGGTTCAGAAAGTACGACATGGTGATGGGGATCATGGGGAAACAGCAAGGCGTGAAGATGGCCGCCAGACCGACGCCGAAGGCGAGCAACAGGAAGGCTCCTAAACCCTGTGAATCCGGGCTTTCGGGCGCGGCGGAAGCCACGGTAGGACGCTTCGGCGCGCCGGTTACTTCGGCGTAGCCCGCGGGAATGGCAGGCGTGGCGGCGCGCGCGCCGGGATCGATGGTCAGCGTCGCGGTAGCGGTGCGGCGGACCGGCGGAATGCAAACCTTATCGTTGCAGGTCTGGTAGCGGACTTCGGCCGAGATCTCCGAAGATCCCGCCGGCGCATCGGGCTTGAGCTGCAGTTCCAGAACGAATGCCGCGGTGTTTTCGTAGGTTTCGGTATCAAGCTGGAAATTGGGATCGTAGGCGCGTTTGGGCGGCGCCTGGAAGATGCGGATCTTCTCGACCGCCGGATTGGGCGCAACCTTTATAGTGGTCGGGATGGCCGCCGCGGTGGTCATCGAATAAAGATGCCAGCCGGAATCGATCTGGCCTTCGAGGCGGGCGGTCACCTTCGCGCCCGGCGCGGCGGAAGCCGGGTCGAGCGAAAGGGTCCAGTGGACGTAGTTGGGGCCTTGGGCGAATGCCGGAAAGGCGGCGAGTAGAAGAAGAAGCTTAAACCGCGCGGCGGCCATTGGCTAACTCATCCTCGATGCGCTGGTTCACATGACCGGCGGAGAATTCCGCGGCCACGCGAATCGCATTCTTGATGGCGTTCGCATTGGAACGGCCATGGCAAATAATGGTGATACCGCGCACGCCCAACAACGGCGCGCCACCGTATTCGGAATAATCCACGCGCTTCTTGAAATCGGAGAAGGCCGCGCGCGCGAGCACGTATCCGATCTGGCGGGTGATGGTGGCGCGCAACGACTCCTGCAACATCTGTTTCACCATCTCGACCAGGCCTTCACTCACTTTAAGCGCGACGTTGCCGATGAAACCATCGCACACAATCACGTCGCTCCTACCTGTATAGATGTCGCGGCCTTCCACATTACCTACAAAATCGATGGGCAGGTTCTTGAGTAACGGCGTAGCGGCGCGGGTGGTCTCGTTGCCTTTGTGCTCTTCCTCACCGATCGAGAGCAGGCCAACCTTGGGCCGTGCCTGGTGCAGCACGACGCGGGAATAGATTTCGCTCATCACGGCGAATTGCGCGAGCATGCGCGGGGAGCAATCCACGTTGGCGCCCACGTCCATTACGACGACAGGTTTGCCATTCAGGGTAGGAAAAATGCCGGCCAAGCCGGGCCGGTCAACGCCGGGAATGACGCCCTGCACCATCTTGGCGGTAGCCATGACGGCGCCGGTGTTTCCGGCGGAGACGAAGCCCTGGGCGATGCCGTCGCGTACCAGGCGGGAAGCCACGCGGAGGGAGCTATCACGTTTGGAACGCACGGCGCGCGCGGCCATGTCGTCCATGGTCACCTGCTCGCTGGCATGTACGATTTCAAGCGGCAGTCCGCGATGATCGTCGTATTCCTGCAGTTCGCGGCGTATGACATCCTGGCGCCCCACCAGGATCACCCGGATTCCCAACGTCCTGGCGGCTTTGACGGATCCTTCGACCTCCGCTTTGGGAGCGTGGTCCCCGCCCATTGCATCCACGGCAATGGTCAGCATGTCTGGCGGCTGGCCTACTCCTGCTCGACTTCGACTACTTCGCGGCCCTTGTATTGACCACAGTGCGGGCACACGCGATGCGGCAGTTTGGGTTCATGGCAGTTGGGACATTCGGATATCCCGGGAGTTTTCAGCGCGTCGTGCGCGCGGCGATTCTGCGTCCGCCGATTGGAGTGGCGTCGTTTCGGATTCGGCATTTCGTTACCTCTAAGAGTTTACCCCGGAACTGCGGGTTCAATGTGCTTTCAGGTCTTTGAGACCCTGAAGAGCGCCCCAGCGGTTACCGGCGGGCTCTTCCTTGCAATCGCACGGCGTTTCGTTGCGGTTTTTGCCGCACGTGGGACAGATACCTTTGCAATCCTCGCGGCAGACGCGCTGCATGGGCATAACCAGCAGCACCTGCTCGCGGAGGATATCCTCCAGTTCCATCCCGCCGCCCTGATAGAAGCCCAACTCGGCTTCGCCTTCATCGATTTCGACTTCTTCCTCGCGCGCGATGTAGGACATCGGCCGGTAGAAGAGATCAAAACTGGTGTCCAGCGGAAAGCGCGCGCGGCCGAGGCAGCGGTCGCATTCCGTTTCCATCTGCACGTCGAAGCGGCCCTGGATGCGGACCTCGCCATCGGTATTGGCCAACAATTCGGCTGTTCCCTGGGCGTGCAGCGGACCCGCCTGCTGAATCTCGTCGTCTTTGAAATCCAGTTCTCCGGGGGCGAAAGTTTCGTCGAAACGAACCTTCCGCAATTCCATCTCTTTGATGCTAAGGAACATAGGAATACCCGGGCGCGGGGAAACGCAATTGACATTATAGCAGACGAGTTTTGGGGTATGATGTTCGGACATGTCCAAGCTTCGTCTGACTGCATGCGTTTGTCTGTGCGCGATGTGCGTCCCGTGTGCGAACGCGCAGACTACGTATACCGAAACGGTGCTGCACAACTTCGCCTACCCGGACGCGCCTAGTGGGAGCGTGCCAGAAACCGCGCTACTGACTGATTCCGCGGGCAATCTATATGGCGGCACGGGCGGCGGCGGCTCTATGGGGCAAGGCGTCGTATTCGAGCTAACTCCTTCGGGACAGGAGACAGTCATTCATTCGATGTCCGGCCCGGCCGAAGGCGCGACCCTTTTGGGAACGCTGGCGCTTGATCCTGCCGGAAACATCTACGGCACGACATTTATTGGAGGGCTGTATATATATCCGTGTGATCAGAATGGCTGCGGCGTGCTGTACGTGGTCGATTCCGCCGGCAACGAGACCGTTCTGCATTCCTTTACTGGTGGCAGTGATGGCGGGACTCCGTATGCGGGAGTGGTCCGCGATGCGGCGGGTAACCTTTACGGCACGACGGAGATTGGTGGCAAGCGTGGCGAGGGCGTCGTTTTCAAGTTCGACGCCGCCGGGAACGAAACCGTGCTGCACAGCTTCGCCGGTGGATCCGACGGTTCCTTTCCGGATACGGGCGTGACCATCCAAGACGGCTACCTCTACGGGACCACCGAGTGTGGCGGCACGGGATCGACCCCGAACTGCGGTGGCGGCGCAGGCGTGATATTCCGGCTGGATGCCACCGGCCACGAAACTATCCTGTACAACTTCACGGGTGGCGCGGACGGTGGAGACCCGCAGTCCGGCGTGATTTTCGACCAGGCGGGCAATCTCTACGGGACGACATATCAGGGCCGCGGAAACAGCGGCGCGGTGTACATGCTCAGCGCGACGGGACAATTCACGGTACTGCACACTTTTACAGGCGGGTCCGATGGCGCTTCTCCCACGGGGAATCTCTACCGGGACTCAGCAGGTAATCTATATGGCACGACACTCGCCGGCGGTAAAGGAAACGGCACCATCTTTCGTATCGACGCGGCGGGCAACTATTCCGTGCTTCACCGATTCACGGGCGCACCTGACGGCGCGCACCCCGGAGCCGGCGTGAGCCCCTGCGCGGCTAGTTTTTGCGGCACCACCGAGGGGGGCGGTGCCTGGGGCGCCGGCGCGGTCTTTCAGACCGATGGCTCGGGCGCCGTTACAATTCTGTATAGCTTTCCGGAGAAGGCCGACGGGATCGATCCCATGGCGAGCCTGATAAGGGATGCCGCCGGTAACTTGTACGGCACGACTAGCAAGGGTGGCGCATCGAACGACGGCGCAGTCTTCAAGTTCGACGCAAGCGGTAAGTACTCCCTACTTTGCAGCCTTACATCTGCGTCGGGCACAGACCCGCAAGGACCATTGACCCTCGATAGCCGGGGAGATCTTTACGGTACGGCGTACGCTGGCGGTTTGGGTTACGGGACCGTATTTGAGGTGAGCCCTGCCGGCCGGCTTACAGTGCTCTACAACTTCACGGGCGGCGCCGACGGTGCACACCCACAAGCGGGAGTTACCTTTGACTCGGCCGGCAATCTCTACGGCACGACCGTTGCCGGCGGTCAAAACGACGATGGCACGGTATACAAATTGTCCGCGTCTGGCCAGATCACAACGCTCCACGCGTTCACGGGCGGACTAGACGGAGCGGCCCCTACCGCATCTGTGACCTTCGATTCCGGGGGTAATCTCTACGGAACGGCGGGGCAAGGCGCCGACGTGGGCTGCTATCCGCGAATTGGCTGCGGCGTGGTCTACAGGATTGATAACTCCGGGCAGTACTCCGTTCTTTACACTTTCACCGGCGGCTTCGATGGTGGCGGGCCTTCCGTCAACGTAATTCTCGATTCCTCGGGTAACCTATACGGAACGACTTACCAGGGCGGGGTTTACGGATTCGGTGTCATCTATGAAATCGATCCGGCTGGCGTTGAATCGGTGCTTTACGACTTCACGGGACAATCGGACGGCAGCAACCCGCTTGGCGGATTGTTGCGCGACGGCGCGGGCAACCTCTACGGGACGGCGTCCAGTGGCGGCACAATCGCCGGTTCGAACGGTCCGGGCGTCGTCTTTAAGCTGGATGCACGCGGTAATTATTCGGCGCTGCATAGCTTCACCGGTCCACCCGATGGCAGCACGCCCTATGGCACGCCGTTGATGGATTCGGCAGGGAATCTTTACGGAACTACGGAATTTGGCGGCAATCAGTCGGCGGGTACGATATTCAAGCTCTCTCCGCAGTAGTTGGCGGGTCTACATAACGAAGCGTGTTTCAGGAGTCTGTGTATGCGCATCGGCCTGAAAACGACGAAGCTTTATCTGGCATGGGTTGGTCTCTGGGCGATGTGCGTCCCGGGTGCGAACTCGCAGACTACGTATACCGAAACGGTGTTGCACAACTTCGATTATACGGACGCGCCTCACGGGTACGGGCCCTCCACGGCGCTGCTGCGCGATTCCGCGGGCAATCTTTATGGCGGCACCGGCAGCGGCGGCTCGTGGGGCGACGGTGTCATATTCCAGCTCGACCCTTCCGGGCAGCAAACGGTCATCCATTCGATGTCCGGCCCGCCGCAAGGCATCGGCCCGACTGGTACTTTGGCGCGCGATGAGTCTGGAAACATCTACGGGGCTACGGTGGAGGGAGGCTCTGATGTATACCCCTGCAGCAGCGGCTGCGGTGTGCTGTTTATGATCGATTCGAGTGGGAACGAAACGGTCCTGCACACATTCACGGACGGCGATGATGGTGGGCTGCCCTATTCGGGGGTGGTCCGCGATGCCGCGGGTAATCTGTATGGCACTACAGCGGACGGTGGCAAAGGCGGGGGTGGCGTGGTGTTCAAGTTCGACGCAGCCGGCAACGAAACCGTGCTGCACGACTTTGGCGGCGGAGCCGACGGCTCGGGTCCAGACACCGGCGTGACGATCCAAAACGGCTACCTGTACGGAACTACGGAGTGCGGCGGCACAGGAACTTCGGCATACTGCACGGGCGGCGCTGGCGTCATATTCCGGCTGGACGCTACGGGTCATGAGACCATCCTCTACAACTTCACAGGCGGTGCGGACGGCGGGTACCCTCAGTCCGGTGTGACGCTAGACCAGGCCGGCAATCTGTACGGCTCAACATATGCAGGAAACGGCAACAATGGCGCGGTGTATAAGCTCAGCCCCGCGGGGCAACTGACAGTGCTCCACGCGTTTACCGACGGAGCGGATGGCGTTTTTCCAAGCGGAAACCTTTACCTGGACTCGTCCGGCAACCTATACGGCACGGCGCAACGCGGCGGCACAGGAAACGGCACGATCTTTCGAGTCGATGCGGCGGGTAACTTTGCGGTGCTCCATCGGTTCGCGGGAGTTCCCGACGGTTCAGGGCCTTTAACCGGTGTGATCCCCTGCGGCCCGAATCTCTGCGGCACAACGTATCGGGGAGGGACATCAAACGCCGGAACCGTTTTTCAGATCGATGGCTCAGGCACGTTTACGATTCTCTATAGCTTCCCGGCCAAGGCTGACGGGACGGATCCTTTAGCTGGACTGGTCATGGACTCCACCGGAAACTTATATGGCACAACGAGCACGGGCGGCGCATCAGACTACGGCATTCTTTTCAAGGTCGACTCAACCGGCAAATACTCGATACTGTACGACCTCAGCTCAGAATCTGGCGACTTATCTGAGGCGCCCCTTACCGTCGACAGTCTGGGTAATCTTTATGGCACGGCGTACTCTGCCGGCAGTCTCTTTTACGGAACAGTATTTAAGTACAGTGCCGCCGGACAGTTTTCGGTGCTTTACAACTTCACGGGCGGCGACGACGGCGCACATCCGCAAGCGGGAGTCACGTTCGATTCCGCCGGCAATCTATACGGCACCACCGTGGGAGGCGGCCAAAACGGCGACGGTACGGTATACAAGCTGTCGCCGACCGGCCAGCTAACCGTGCTCCATGCGTTTGCGGGCGGACCAGGTGGCGCAGGTCCTACCGCATCTGTAATCTTTGATTCGGCTGGCAACCTCTACGGCACGACGAAACAAGGAGGCAACGTTGGCTGCTACCCGCGGCACGGCTGTGGCGTTGTTTATAAGATCGACCACTCGGGCCAGTACACCGTTCTTTACAGCTTCACCGGCGACGCCGATGGCGGCGGGCCCTACGCCAATGTCATCGTGGATTCCGCGGGAAACCTTTACGGGACGACTTACCAGGGCGGAGCCTACGGTTACGGCGTCATCTACAAGATCGATCCGGCGGGCAACGAATCGGTGCTTTACGCCTTCACGGGAGGATCAGATGGCGGCGACCCGCTCGGCGGATTGTTACGCGACAGCACGGGCAACCTTTATGGGACGGCGTCGAGTGGCGGCACGCTCGCGGGTTCCAACGGTCCGGGCGTCGTCTTCGAACTGGATGCGCAGGGCAACTATTCTGTGCTCCATAGCTTCACCGGTCCGCCAGACGGCAGCACACCTTACGGCACCCTGGTTATGGACTCCGCCGGAAATCTCTATGGGACTACGGAAAAAGGCGGCAAGCTGACCACCGGGACGATATTCAAGCTCTCGCCGCAATAGTCTCAAGCCACAGGAAAGTCCTGAAGCGCGCCAGTCCTTCCTCTTCAAGGCTTGGCCGCAAAGATGCTCTCGATATGGCGAGGAGGAAATCATGTCGAGAGTGAATATCCTCACATGCTTAGTCGGATTCGCAGTTGCGGCGGGCGTTCCATCCGTAGCGCCAGCACAGCAGAACCCGGACGCGGCCGGTGTGGCCGCGGCGATACGTTTCCAAAAGGCGGAACAGGCTGCCGCCGCCCGGCAGGCGCGTATTGAAGCGGAGCGCGGGCACCCGGGCGTAACGGCGGCACGGGCGAACGGCTCGGATGAAGCGGGTGTCGCTGCGGCGATCCGGTTCGAGCGGGCAGAAGATGCGGCCGCCGCGCGGCAAGCTCGCATCGAGGCAGGCCGGAACCTGACGAATTCCGCGCGGCTAAGACCGCTGCGGCAGGAACGGCCGTAGGCACCAGTCGTAGGCGGCCGCGCCGAGGACGCCGCCCACGAGCGGCCCGACGATCGGCACCCAGAAGACCAGCTTGCCATCGGTTAGTCCGTTGTTCTTGAAGCCGGCGACCACCGTGAACAAGCGCGGGCCGAAGTCGCGCGCGGGATTGATGGCGTAGCCGTGCATGCCGCCGAAGGACATACCGATCGCCACCACGATGGCGCCGATCATCACCGGCGTGAGGTTTGCGCCCACCGGCTGATTGCGCTCGTCAATCAGCGCCATCACCATAAACAGCAGGAGCGCAGTGCCGATGGTTTGGTCCAGCAGGCCGGCGCTCATGATCTCGGGAAAAGCCGGGAAGGTGGTGAAAACGCCGGCGGTGTGCTCGAGGTGTGGATCGGCGGCGCGGAAGGCGGGCAGATAATCCCAGAACACGAGCGCGGAAGCCACGAAGGCGCCGGCTGTCTGTGCCAGCGTGTACGGCACCACTTTGCGCCACGGGAAACCGCGGAACACGGCGAACGCCAGGGTGACCGCCGGGTTCAAGTGTGCGCCTGAAATACGACCCGCGGTGTAGCAGCCCATGGTGACGGCGAGTCCCCATGCGAGGGTGATGTTGGTGAAGCCGCCATGCACGATTTCGCCGGAAGCGCCGGTGCCGAACAGCAGCACCATGGCGACGACTCCATTACCGAACAGGATCAGGATCAGGGTGCCCAGGAACTCGGCGGTTACCTCAGCCAGCAGCGGGTGTTTTTGCACGTGAGGGGCATTCTATCATCTATTCGCCGGATAGGCGCGAACTGGCCTGTTCGAGCGCGCGCCAGGCGTCCACGCCGCCATACAAAGGATGCACGCGCACGATACCGCGCTTGCGCAGCAGCAGGGCGGCGCGGGCGCTGGAAGCTTCATTCGGGCAACTGCAGAACAGCACCACATCGCGATCGCGGGGAATGTCGGCATGCCGCGCATCCAACTCCTCGAGCGGAATGTGCAAGGCGCCGGGAATGGAATCGTCCATTTCGAAGACGCTGCGCACGTCTACGACGACAAGCGGTTCGCCGGATTGCAGCTTTTCGCGCAGCTCCGTGGCGGTAATGCGGTCCACTGTGAGTTTCTTGAGGAAACGCTGCCGCTGGTAGTATTTCCATCCGATCCAGGCAGCCAGCAATCCCAGCACCACGAGGGCGACCCACGATCCCATGCGGGCCGCGTAATCCGCGATGAGGTCGAGCTGGCCGCTGAAGATATAGCCCACGCCGGCATAGGCCGCGAGCCAGATCAGCGAGCCGGCGGTGTCGTACAGAAGGAACTTGCGCCATCTTACGCCGGAGATAGCGGATAGCGGGGCGGAGACGGCGCTCAACCCCGGCACGAACTTCGATACCAGGAGCGAGCGGACTCCGTAGCGCAGGAAGCGGGTCTCGGTCTGGCGGACGCAGGAATCCGGTTCGAGGGAGAGGCGGCAGATCAGGCGCAGGACCTTGCTGCCGCGGCGGCGGCCAACGATGAACCAGAAGTTGTCGGCGATCAGGCAGGCGGCCAAGCCGGTGAGCGCAATCAGGTGCGGGGACATGCGGCCGCTGCGCGCGAGAGCGCCGCAGGCCAGCAGCAAGGGTCCGGAAGGTATCGGCAAGTCGGCCTGTTCCGCCAGAACCCAGAAGAAGAGCAGAGAGTAACCGTGCCGCAGCACAAACTCGAGGGTGTGGGTCACAGACCGGGCGCCACGCCGCGCATATAAAGCTATCCTAACGCTCTTTGCCGAAACCGCCGAACTCTTCTTGGGAGGTTGTTTTGCGGCGTACGGCACTGGTTTTGATTGTGATAGTGGCGGCTCTGCTGCCGGCCGCTTCGGCGGCGGAAAAGCCGTCCCGGTGGCGGGCCGTCTGGCACGCCAGCCAGGCGCTGCTGGCGGGATCCCAGGTCGCGGATGCGGCGAGTTCCTGGGGGAAACTGGAGGCTAATCCGCTGCTCCAGACCAATCCCCGGTTCGGCTATGGAGCGCTGGCGGTTAAGTTCGGTGCGCTAGCGGTTAGCCTAACCGCGCAGCACTACATGGTGCGCAGGAATCCAGCAAGGATGAGATTTTTTACCGGCACGAATCTGGCGGTTACGGGCATGTTGACCGCGGTCGCGGTGCACAATACACGCGTGCCGTAAAGCAGTTCTATCGATGAGCCACGTGATTTCCTTGAACCACCCGCCGGCCGGGGCGCCGAGAGCCGTAAGATGGGCACTCCTACGCATTTTCTGTCTGACCGGGTTGGCGGCGGTGGTCTGCGAGCTGATCGAGAGGTTGCTCTCCGGGAGCGTCACCTGGTGGATCGCGCAGGGCGCGGACGTCTGCGGGTTGGCGATCGGCGCCACGTTGAGTGTCTGGTTGCTGCTGCGAAAACAGTTTGACCTCATGCGTTGGGCCGGCACGTGCGCCGCCGAGCACCAGCGGGTGGATGCGGAACGGGCCGCCTTGGCCAGAGCACTCGATCAAGCGTCGGAAGCCGTGGTGATGACGGATCGCGACGGGCAGATCCAATACGTGAATGCCGCCTTTAGCGCGATGACCGGATACAGCGCCGCCGAAGCCATCGGCCAATCCCCCCGAATACTCAAATCCGGAAATCAGGACCCGCGCTTCTACGAAGATCTTTGGCAGACCGTGCGGGCGGGGAAAACATGGTGCGGTACCCTGACCAACCGGCGCAAAGACGGCAGCCTCTACTCCGAGGAAATGAACATCACACCGGTGCGGGATGCGGGCGGTGCGATCAGCGGCTATATAGCCCTCAAGCAGGATGTGACGGAACGCAAAGCCGCGGAAGAGGCGCGCGCCTTTCTGGCGTCGATCGTGGAAGCTACCGGTGATGCAGTGGTGGGCCGTGATCTCAATGGCATCATCGTCAGTTGGAACCGTGGTGCAGAGGCCATCTTCGGATACTCCGCCGGGGAAGTCGTGGGAAAGCCGATCCACGCCATCGTGGCGCCTGACATGCATGATAATGTCCGCCACGTCAACGAGGCGTTGAGGCGCGGCGAAAATATTCCAGCGTTTGAGGGTGCGGGTCTGAAGAAGGATGGTACCCGCATGTCACTGTTCCTCACCGTATGTCCGATCCGGAACGCCGCCGGCGACATTATTGGAGCGGCATCCATCATTCGGGACATTACGGAACGCAAGCGGGCCCAAGATGAGCGCAGCCTGCTCGCGTCCATCCTGGAATCAAGCGAAGACGCCGTTTATGCCAGGGACCTGAACGGGATCCTTACGTGCTGGAACAAAGGCGCCGAGTCGCTATACGGTTATGCGGCTAGTGAAGTGCTAGGCCGGCACATTTCGATCCTTTTGCCGGACGGCGAACCGGAGACGGAGGATCTTCACAGCGGTATTAAGCAGGGCATGTCGCGGCTGGAAACCACGCGCCGCAAGAAGGATGGCACGCGGGTGCCAGTTTCCCTGACGGTCTGCCCGACGAGGAACGCCGCAGGCGAGTCCATGGGAGCGGCCGGCATCGCGCGCGATATTACGGAGCGCCAGCGGGCGGAGCAGGCCCTGCGGGAAAGCGAAGAAAAGTACCGGTCGCTGGTCGCCAATATTCCCGACGTGATCTGGACGGCGGACGAAGGCGGCCGCATGGTCTTCATGAGCCGGAATTGCGAACGCATGTTCGGTTTTAGCTCCGCGGAGATGTGCGAGTCGGCGCTGTGGTTCGAGCGCATTCATCCGGCAGATGTGGGGCACGTCAGACAAGCGTACGAAGCGCTCTTCAGGGAAGGGCGGGAATATAGCGTGGAGTTCCGGATCGAGCGCAAGGACGGCCGCTGGATCTGGGTGCATGAGCGGGCCATCAGCAGTTACGAAAAAGACGGCCGGCACTACACCGACGGTGTGGTTTTCGATATCACGGAACGCCGGCAGGCCTTCGAAACGATTGAAAGGCTACGCGGCCGGACCGAGCTGATCCTGAATTCGGCGGGAGAAGGCATTCTTGGCCTGGACCGGGACGGCCGGGTCACGTTTGCCAACGATGCGGCGGCGCGCATGCTGGCGCTGGATCCCGGCAAGCTGACCAGCCGCTCGATGCATTCGCTGGTACTCCACAGCCGGCCGGACGGTGGTGTGTGCGCCGAGTCTGACTGCGCGATTCACGCATCCATCCGCAACGGTATGCAGCGGCACGCGGCCAACGACATGTTCCGCCGGGGCGACGGCGGCATCTTTCCGGTGGAGTTCACGCGCACGCCGCAACTGGAAGAAGGCGCGGCGGCGGGAGCCGTGGTCGTGTTTCGGGACATCACCGAAGTCAAGCTGGCGCAGGAACGCATGCAGGCCTCGCTCAAAGAGAAAGAAGCCCTGCTCCGTGAGATCCATCATCGCGTGAAGAACAATCTACAGGTCGTCTGCAGCCTGCTGAATCTGCAATCGCGCGGGCTGAAGGATGCCGAGGCGAAGCGGGTTTTCGACGGCACGCGTCATCGCGTGAAGGCGATGGCCCTGGTACACGAGACGCTGTATCAATCCGGAGATCTGGCGTTGATCGACTTTTCCGCCTATGTCTCCCGGCTGCTGCCGCAGCTCATGCATGCTTACGGCTTGTCGCCGGAGCGCGTGCGCGGGTCGATTGCAGTCGAGTCGGTGAAACTGCCCATCGACACGGCGATACCGTGCGCCCTGATGCTGACCGAACTGGTTTCCAATTCGCTGAAGCACACCATGGGCGCGTCGCGCCGGGGCGAGTTGGGCATTGTCTTCCGGGGACTCGGCGATCGGGACTGGCTGCTCGAAGTGAGCAACCCGGCCGGTCCGGAGACGGTCGAAAGCGAGCCGCGGTCGAGCCCTTCTTTTGGACTGCAACTGGTCAGACTTTTGACCGAACAACTCAACGGCACAGTCGAGATCGCCCGGCAGCCGGATTTTCGCGTGACGGTGGTGTTTCCGGCGGGGAACCCGGCGGGGGAAGGTTAATATGAACACGCGCGTTTTTATTGTCGAAGACGAACGTATTGTGGCGGAGGATATCCGGCTGACCCTGGAGTCCTTCGGTTATACGGTGGCGGGCATCGCGGCCAGCCGGGACCAGGCGCTCGCCGAAATCGAACAGACATCGCCAGATCTGGTGCTCATGGACATCGTGTTGAAAGGGGCCGGCGATGGCGTGGAGACGGCGCGGCTGGTCCGGGAACGGTTTGACATCCCGGTGGTGTTTCTGACCGCGCACGCCGATCACGCCACGTTACATCGCGCCAAGGTGACCGAGCCGTTCGGGTACATCCTGAAGCCTTTCGAAGGACACGAACTGTACTCGGGTATTGAGATTGCTGTGTATCGTCACCAGGTGGAAAAGCGCATCGACGAACGCGAGCGTTGGCTGGCCACAATTCTTACCAGCATCGCCGACGGCGTGGTGGCGGCGGACGCCATGGGCGTAATCAAGTTCGTCAACGCGGCCGCCGAGCGGCTATGCGGCTGGACGCAGGACGAAGTGGCGGGCTGTGACCTGGCGGAGACCTATCGCATGTGGGATGAATTGGGGCAGACGGTGGAGATGCCGTCGCTGCCCATGCTGCTGGAGGCGCAGGGACAATACCGGGCGGAACCGCTGAGCCGGCTCGCGCGCAAAGACGGCAGCAGCATTTTGGTGGAACACAGCATCACGCCGATCAGCGACGGCTCCCGCGCCGTCAGCGGCAGCGTGATGGTCTTCCGTCCCCGCCGGAACGGCACGGCTTTCGCCGGCGAGGAGGTAAACGGCCATGATCTCCATTAAGACTTGCCTGGAACGCCTGATGCAGCCGGAGCGCGAGACCGCGCCCGAGGCCGATCATCTTTCGGGCGCCTTGCGGCAAGGCCTCTGCATGGTGCTCGCCGGTTTACCTCTGGAGTCGGCCAGCCCGTCCAAGGGACGCAGCGTGATGAACATGCTGCTGCACCGGCTGACCGAGGCGCGCGCGCCGTTTGAAATTCTCGAGATAACGGACGAAGCCCTGGCGGTGATCGAGGAAGATTCCAAGCTGGCGAATGCGCACCGCCACAGCCGCACCGAGGAATTGCAGTCCATGATCGCGATGCTCACCGAGACGGTCGCCAGCCTCTCGGTGCAGAAAGACAGCTCGATAGCGCGCCTGAAGCAAATCGAGCAGCAGATCGAAGGCGCGTCTATGCTGGACGACATGCGCGCCCTGAAGGCGAATCTCTCGGAATGCCTGGCCGCGGTGCGCGAGGCGGCCCGGCAACAGCAATTGCAGTCGACCGCCTCCATCGAGCGTCTGGAGACTCAGATCCGCAGTTCCAAGGCTCATCTGACGCTGCCGACGCCCGCGCTGCCATCCGATGCGGAAGTGGTGCTCAGCGACGAGCCCGAGCAATTGGAAACCGGATATGCCGCGATCTTCCTGCTGGATCGCGCCGATCTGATCTCGCGGCGCTACGGAGAATCCGTGCGCAGCGAAGTGGTGAACTTTGTGCGCCAGCATTTCAAGAAGATGATGATGCCGAAGGACCGGTTCATCCGCTGGAATGGGGCGGCATTTGTCATCCTGTTGCAGCGCAAAGGCAGCAGCGAGGATGTATCGGCCGAACTGCGGAGCGTGGCGTCGCTGGGGCGGAGCCAGTATTTCGCCGTGGGCGACCGGTCGGTCTTGCTGGACACCTCGCTCACCTGGACGGTGTTTCCGCAAACCGACTTCGCTTCGCCGGATCTGTTCTTCAAAGCGGTCGACGATTTCATCAAGCAGGCCGCCGCCGAGCGCCAAGCGCCGCAGGCGAAGGCCCGGTCGCAGCCATGGCCTATCAAGACTGCGGTTTAAGCTGCGTACCGGCGAACCACGCCAGCATCCGCTGCCAGGCATCCGCGGCGGAAGCGGGATGGAAATTCGGGCGGTAATCGGCATTGAACGCGTGGCCTGCCTCCGGATAGACCACGATCTCCGAGGGACTGCCCGCGGCCGCCAGTTGGGCGCGCATGCGCTCCACGGTGTCGGGCGGAATGCTCTGGTCGCGGCCGCCATAAAGACCGAGTACCGGCGCGTGTAACCCTCTGGCAACGTCTACAGGATGCCGCGGATGCCGCGGGTCCGGCTGTCCAACCAGCCTCCCATACCAGGCTGCGCCGGCTTTGAGCCGAGGATCGTGCGCGGCGTAAAGCCAGACGATTCTCCCGCCCCAGCAGAAACCCGTGATCGCCACACGGCTCAGGTTGGCCTGGCCGGTCCCTGCGGCCCAGGCTAGCGTGGCATCCAGATCCGACATCACCTGCTCGTCGGAAATTTGCGCGGCGAGTTTGATCAACTCCTGAATATCGGCGATGCCCGATACGTCGCCCACCCGCGCGAACAGTTGCGGAGCCACCGCGAAATAACCTTGTCTCGCCAGCCGGCGGCAGACGTCGCGGATGTGCTCGTGAACGCCGAAGATTTCATGCACCACCAGCACGACCGGCAAAGCATCTCCGGCGGCGGGACGCGCCTGGTAGCCGGGAATCTCTCCGTCAGGCGCGGGAATCCGCACAGGGGAAGCGTCGATCGGCGAGTGGGAGTCCATAGCTGCTATTGTACCGGCAGCAGTTGAATGCCGTTCTGGATAGGGCTGGGCTTCTCGCGCGGCTCTTTTGGCGGCGGCGGGGCCGCAAGCTCCTGCTGGTAGCGCGCGAGCCGCGGCGGATGCGCGTCGGGCTCCAGCAGCCAGGCGGTGCGATCGGGATAATAGTGCAGCAGTTGCGCATCCTCCAGCGCGCCGCGGTCGAGCGCCCAAACCACACGCGCACGGTCGATATCGGCCGCGTTCTGGACCCACTCGCCGAAGCGGTGCTGGGGCCAGTAGCGCACAAACACGAGCTGCTTGCCGGGCGATTGGGCCAGGCGGTCGCGCACCGCGATGCGGCCTTCGGGATCGCCATGATTCACAAAGTCCCAGGCGTCGTATTGCAGGACTGCTGCGGCGGCATTGGTATTGGCAAACAAGTGGAAGCCGTACCAGAACAGAAACTGCGCGCCGCAGACGATCACCAGCAGGCGCGCGGCTTCCCGGCCCGCTTCGACGCCGCGAATGGTGATGCGGCTGAGGGTATCCAGTCCTACGACACTCACCAGCACGAACACGCAAGCCGCCGCGGCGATGTAATGCGGATAGAAGTACGGGTAGAAATTCGTCCCCAGGGCCAGGATCGCCAGTGTCAGCGCGATCCACGCGAAGCGCCATTGGCGCAGTGCGGGCAGAAAAAACGGCAGCGCCAGATAGAGCGGCGGCAGAAAGAAAAACCGGTAGAAACGGACGCGGCTCGCCAGCCGCAGCAGGTAGTCGTGGAGCGTATCCGTGCCTGGGCCATGCGCCGCGACTTGGGCGTCATAATCGGCCTGCTGGCTCTGGGTGAGTTCCTGATGCGGCACCGGATTCGGCTGGAAAGTGAAGGTAGCCGGCACGCCATATTGATAGCGGCTCAGCACATAAGGAAGCGTCGTCCAATTTCCGGTCACCTGTTTGTTTTGCGCCAGGATCAGCACCGCGGCGGGCAGCATGGCCAACAGGGCCGCGGCGCCCCATGCTTTTGCGCCGCGCAGTGCAGGCACGAAAAACAGCGCGACGGCGATCAGCAGCAGCACACCTTCGAACGGCCGGGTGAGCAACTGGATCCCGATGCCCAATCCCAACAGGATGGCGTCGCGTGTCCGTCCGCCGGCGCGCAACCGCGGCAACGATCCGAAAACCAGGCAGCCGGCTACGGCGGAAACCGCGCCGCCCCAGTAGGTATTCGTCCAATACCGCAGCGGTCCGAACTGGATCACCGCGAGCAGGCCGCCTATCAGCGCCCATCCGGGCGATGTCCAGCCGCGCAGCATCCAATAGCAAAGCGAACACAGCGCCGCCACGGAAAGCAGAACGCCGGCCCACGGCTGGCCGAAGATCGCGCGGCCGATCGCGAGGACAATTCCCTGTCCGATGGGAAAGATCGAGCTGTAGCTGGGCTCCTGCAGCACGAAGATGGTTTCGAAAAATCGATGCAACGCATGCGGCGGGTTCGCCAGGCGAAAGTGACGCAAGGTGTCTGCTACCAGCAGATGCGCGAAATCATCGGACCCGCCGGGGGTGGGCACGGGGCTGGCGGCCAGCATCGCCAGCCGCAGCGCCACCGGCAGGACGGCGAGCAGCAGCATCGACCATCCGGTACGGCGCGCGAGCCTCTGCGCGCGATCAGCCAGGCGGGTATGCGCCCCGATCAGCAGCACCAGTAGGGCGGCGATTTCCAGTTCGATGAAATCGGCGGCGCCGAAACCGATCGGGTTGTGCAGAGGCAGGAATGACCGGAAGAGCGGGAACATCCGAACGCCTCCATTCTAGCGTGGGGCGGAGGCGTGCTCTCGCGGCCGCTATGCCATGCGAAACAGGTGGCGCGTACGAGCGGTCCACTCGGTGCTCGAGAAGATCCGCGGTCCGGCCTGGATGAGCCGGGGCAGCATGTCGAAGACTGAACCCGGAGTCCAGTTGGCGCCGCTGCGCGTCCGGAGGCCCTTGCGATTGAGTTCCTCGGCCACCAGGGAGAGCGGGGCATCCTGCACAATCAGATCCATCATCAGGATGAGCGCCTGTTTCTCGGCGGCATCTTCTTCCAGGCGTTTGCCGCCGTCCGAGATCCGCAAGCCGTAAGGCACATCCTCAGAAAGATCGCCGGCCGGCGCTTCGATCTCGCGCTCCCATTCGACGGCGGACAGCTTCCAGCCGTCTTTGGTTTTCTGGTTGACGTACTCCGGCGTCAGCGGACCGGAGGGAACCTCCCGCACCCTCTCGAGCTTGGTCATTGGACACCACCTCCGCCGCGACACTGAGCATGCCAGGTTCCGCGCTAAAGCACGGATTCTGCGTGGCGGGCGCGAGTCACTTGTGCGCTGGTGGGATTTTGATGTCCGCGCGCGAAACCCGGGCCGCGTGTGGGATTCTGACTGACTGGGCTTAGAAGTACTAGACTTAGCAGCGGCGTCTCTGGACTTGGCTGCGAGTTAAAAAATAGCCATTCCGGGATTTTTCAGTTGCAATCTCATCACAGATGGTAGTAGACTGGCAGCTATTTACAGGTATAGCGGAGTATTCCGGACGATCTAGGTGGATCTCTGGAATGAAGAAGCGAGGTGGGATTCGCTTTTGGGGGCCGAAGAACGTCAGGTGTGTTTCTGGCGGCCTCCCGCGGACGCGAACTCTCCCACCCCCGATGATGTGGTGTAACGACCCGGCCTGCTGTAACAGTCTGGGTAGCACTACCTAATGTGCAGGCATTTTCATCCTTTTGGGGGATACAGTAATGCATCGCAAGCTAACGATTCTGTTGTTCAGCATGCTGCTAACAACAGCTATGCTTTTCGGGCAGAGCTCGACAGGAGCATCCAGCGTGACGGGCCGAGTCACTGACGCCACCGGCGCCGTGATTCCGGGCGCGACGGTCACGATCACGCAGACGTCCACCAACACGTCCGTGACGACTACAACCAACGCTTCGGGGCTATACATCTTCAATAACGTCAACCCGGGCACCTACGACATCAGCGTTATCAGCAAGGGCTTTCGTAAGGCCGTGGTGCGGCATCAGGAGGTGCTGACGGCCACGGCTATGACTGTGGACGTTTCGCTCGAAGTCGGCGGCGCGACCGAGGTGGTGGAAGTCACGGCGGAGGCGGGCGCCGAGTTGCAAACACTCAACGCTACGATGGGCTCGACCATCACCAGCCAGCACCTGTTGGACCTGCCGACCATCAACCGCGACGTCAATTCGCTGTTGTTCCTGCAGCCGATGACCGCGCCCACCTTCGGCACCGAAGGCAACATCTCAAGCGGCCAGGTAGCAGGTAACATGTCCGACCAGAACACTTACCTGCTGGACGGCGGCAACGCCACCAGCGACTTCGACGGTGACAATGGGACCTACGTTGGCAGCCGGTCGGCGGTGGTCCCCACCCCCATGGAAAGTATCGAAGAGTTCCGCGTCAACACCAATAACATGACCTCCGACTTTGGCTTCTCCGGCGGCGGCCAGATGTTGTTAACGACCAAGCGCGGCACCAACCAGTACCATGGTTCGCTCTACGATTACTTCCAATCCTCCGACCTGGCCTCGAATGACTGGTACAACAACTTCCACGACATCGACAAGCCGGCATCGCATTACAACCGTTTCGGCGGCGCTTTCGGCGGACCGCTGACGCCGGAATTCTGGGGCGGCAAGACTTATATTTACATGAACTACGAGGGGGAGCGTTATCCCCGCAGTGGGCCGTTTGAAAGGCTGGTGCCTTCCGACACCCTGCGCGAGGGCATCCTGGAGTATCGTGACGCGAACGGCAACATCCAACAGTGGAATCTGAATAACGCCAACAACTGCGGCGCCAGCGGCACGCTGCAATGCGATCCGCGGGGTATTGGTCTCAACCCGGATGTAAGTGCGATCTGGAACAAGTACGAGCCGCACTGCAACGATATGGATTACGGCGACCATGGCCTGAATACTTGCGGGTATATCGGGAACCTGTCTTATCCGCTGTCGACCAACTTCGGCGTAGTCCGCGTCGATCATGATTTCGGCGCGAAATGGCGGTGGTACAGCACCTATCGCTATTACCGCGAGATCAATCCGACGACCAACCAGGTAGATATCGGCGGCTTGCTCCCCGGCGATACACTCGGCCAGCCCGCCACCGCTTCGAATTTCCCGGTGCAGCCGCGCTATTTCGTAACTGGACTTACCGGAACTATCACTCCCAACCTGACCAACGAGCTGACTTTGAGCTACACGCGTAATCAGTGGCAGTATCTCCGCGCGGGCGCGACTCCCCAGCTCCCTGGGCTGGATGGCGCGCTGGGGATCGGTGGCGAGACCAGCAATCCTCTGATGCCTGTCAATATCGATACCCAGGACGCCCGCAACCGCCTTTGGGACGGCCACGACTACGGCCTGCGCGACAACCTCAGTTGGCTGAAAGGCACGCACCTCTTCCAATTCGGCGGCGAGTTTACGCACGACTGGTGGAAGTTCGACCGGTATGACAATGTGGTCGGCGGCCTGACGCAATTGGTTGAGGAGATCAACAATACCGGCGTCGTCATGAATTCGGATTACCAGCCGATGCCATGCACGACGACCCAAACCGGTAATTGCCTGCCGTCCTCGTCCCTCAGCAGTTGGAATAGCATGTATGCGCAAGTCTTGGGAATCGTGGACTCGACCAGCATCGTAGTCTCGCGCACGGGCGCGAACCTGACCGCAAATCCGCTCGGCTCGCCGGTCAGGTCGGTTCTGACTGATCCGAGTTACAGCCTGTTCTTCAATGACTCCTGGAAGATCAAGCCGAGTCTAACTCTGAGCTATGGCTTGAACTGGACGATCCAGATGCCGCCGGTCGACGAAAACGGCGCTCAAGACGTTCTAACCACAGACACAGGCCAGGTTATAACGGCTAACAACTACTTCGAGAACACGGCGCGGCTTGCTGCGATGGGCCAGGTTTACAACCCCGTGTTAGGTTTCACGCCGGTGGGCGATTTGGGTTCCGGCGCCAACAAGTATCCGTATCCCCCGTTCTACGGCGGGTTCGGGCCGCGCGTGGCGTTGGCCTGGAATCCGGATGCCAAGAGCGGCTGGCTGGCGAAAATTCTGGGTAATAAGGCTACTGTGATTCGCGTCGGTTTCGGGCGCTTCTACTCGCGCAGCCTGGCGGCGGGCCTGGTTTCTACGTCCGTTTTGGGGGACGGCTTCCTGCAGCCTGTCGGTTGCCAGAATCCGAATACCAGTGGCGCCTGTACCGGAACCGGCATCGTCAATCCGACTAATGCCTTCCGTATTGGGACCGACGGTACCAACGCACCGGTGGGCGCGATTACGCCTACTTTGACCAGCCCGGTAACACCTGGTTATAACGCTCCTTATTCCACCTTGGTCGAGTCGTTGGATCAAATGTGGAAACCGGCCGCGACGAACTCCATCGATTTCAGTATCCAGCGGCAGTTCAAAGGCGACGTGATCCTCGAAGTAGGTTATGTCGGCGTGTATGCCAACAACCTTTATCAGGGCATGGATTTCGGCAGCGTCCCCTATATGATGAAGGTAGGCGGGCAGACCTTCGCGCAAGCTTACGCCCAGATGTATTACGCGCTGGCCGCCGGTAAGAGCCCCGCGGCGCAGCCGTTCTTCGAGACTGCCCTGAAGGGCAGTCCTTACTGCACGGGATTCTCGAATTGCACTTCGGCCGTCGCGGCGAATGAGTCGGGCAATATTCTGACTCAGTCTGTAACGAACCTGTGGAGCGACCTGGACACGGACTGGACGGCCTTCGGTCCGGCCTTGACCTCTACCACTCAATGCTTCTATTGCTACGCGTACACCTCGAATGGCTATTCGAACTACAACGCCATGGTGGTTACCGCGCAAAAGCGCTATTCACACGGCCTGACTCTGAACGCGAACTTCACCTGGAGCCACGCGTTGGGAATCATCAGCACCGGCCAGTCCTATACGCTGGATAACGCCGGTAACCCGTTCAATCTGGGCGCTGACTACGGTCCGCAATTTTTCGACCGCCGGTACGTGTTTAATTTATTGGGAAGCTATGATCTGCCATTCGGTAAAGGCCACAAGCTGGGTCAAGGCCCTTTCCTGAGCCGGCTGCTGGGAGGCTGGACGATTTCCCCCATTTTCTCGTGGGGGAGCGGACTGCCGCTCGACTTCGCCACCGGTTCCTATCAGGAGGAAGGGCAGGCCTTTGATGGCGACCTTAGCGCGTCGGCCATTCCCATCGGCAATGTCGCCGCAAGCTCTCTCAGCAACACTGCCCACTACGGTGTCGTAAGCAACGGATATGTCGGCGTAAACGGCGATCCCGCGAATGGCGGAACTGGAGTGAACATATTCTCGGACCCTGCCGCCGTTTTCGCGGAGTTCCGACCGTTTATCTTAGGCGTCGATGGCCGCACTGGCGGCGCCGGAACATTTTACGGGCAGCACCGCTGGAATTTGGATCTTGGCCTGACCAAGGACACGCAGTTCACCGAGCGCGTTGGCGCACAACTCTATATTCAGGCATTCAACGTGCTGAATCACATGCAGTGGTGCGATCCAGGCGGTGTCAGCGCCGGTTGCGCCGGCCTCAACCTGCAGGACCCAGCTGATTTCGGCGTGCTGAGCGGCCAGTACGGAGCCTTGACGCTGGGCGGTTCGGGTGCTTCGGCCAACTACACGCGGATCATCCAAATCGGGTTGCGCGTGCACTTCTAGAGGGCGGGGGCCGAGGCGGAACCGTGGTCCTCGGCCCTCGCGGCATATCGTACCGAGCGGCTAACTGCCAAATGTTCTATCAGCACAAGTGGGATGCCGGTGTTTGGGTTCTCTTAATTTGCGCTATGATCGGTTTGCTAGTCCAGAATTGGCGGCTGTCCAAGGCAGTAGGGCGGCTTACCGATGATTTGACGCTACGTGGGCAGGTAGTGCCGGGAAGGCGCGTGCGGTCGATTGCGGGGCTCTCACTTGACGGAAGATCGCGCTCGGTGGATTTGCCAGTGGCCGGCTCGCATCTGCTAGTGGTGACCTTCTCTCCTGGGTGCCCGGCATGCTTGGCGAATCAAGAGGGCTGGGAACGTCTAGCAAAAGGGCTTCCGGGAAAAGGTTGGAGTTTGCTGTGGCTCAGCCGCAGTTCGGTGGAAGCAACAAGGGACTACTGTGTTCGCGCAGGGATAGCGGGTTCAACCGTCCTGGCGGACCCGCCGTACAGAACCTATACTCAGTTTGGTTTGGCTAGAGTACCCAACACCATCGTCATCGGCCCGAACGGGTTGATTGAAAAGGTCTGGGTAGGCCAACTCGACGCGAACGGCTGGAGCGGGCTGTTCGCTTATTTCGGCGCCGGGGGAGGGCTCCCGGTATCCGCGCAACCAACCGGCGGGAACGGTGCAATACCCTCGTGCGAGTCTGGCGCCAGTCCCGCCCCAACGAAAGGCTGCAAGTGAGCACAGAAGGATTGCAGCATGGAGGCAGCGAGATGATAAAGCGGGCAATAGAGGCCGGTGTATTGCTGGGCGTCTTATACGCGATTGTTGCGAGTCAGGTGGCGATCATGTCCGCCCAGCCGGTTTGCAGGCTGACTGCAGGTCAGTGCGTCAGCACGACCTGTGATGACTGTGTGCTATCCAACGGACATTGCTTCTGCGTTCAGTGAGCGGCGGCACGAACACGTGAATTGCACGTGCCCAGCCAACTGGGCGCAAGGCGGGCCTTCGGGTCCGCCTTTTTTATGGTGCCGAATTCCCGACTTCTGAAGAGCACGCGCAAACCGGGGCGCACGCCGCGCCGCTGGAGTCGGCGGAGTTCCGAATCTCCATGGCCGCGCTGAAAGACGCGCCCCTTTGGGCTTCCGAGGGGCATTACACCCAATTGGCTTGCCGCCGGAGTGGTTTTTAAGATAATAAAAGCCGAAATTGCGGCTTGGCGCGCTGGCACGGCGATTGCACCGCGGAACCTGGACCAGAAAGGAAGTTCCGTATGCCTACAGCCGTAGAGCACCAGCCCGCCACGCTGCGCGCCTTGCCCGGCGACGATATCCGGCAGATCCAATGGCGCTTCGCCGACCGCTACGATTTGCACATGCTGGTGCAGGCCACGCGGGCGGTCGCGCGAGGGCCGGTGGCCCGGTTGGTGGCCGAGGGCGCCCGGAATACGCACGCCTGGACCTCCGCCAAGGAATCGCTGCTGCGGCATTTCGACGAGTCCGGCATTACGGGCGTATTCCTCGATCCGGAGCAAGGCGGCATGATTGCCGGTCCAAAGAATCTGGCGCTGGCGCTTGTCGCTTTCGAACTCGCCTGGGTGGATGCCGGCGCCGCCACGGGCAGCCTGGCCGGATGCCTGGCGCTCTCTCCAATCCACGAACGCGGCACCCCCGAGCAGCGCGACGCGTACCTGCGGCTGTGCGCTCCCGCGCAGCCCGGCGAGGATCGTAAGCCCTGGCGCGGCGCGTTTTGCCTCACCGAGCCGATCCCGTATGTGGGCGTCGAAACCGGCATCCTGGCGGGCAAGGTGCGGGTCGCGGAATGGCCGGAAGGCGGCGAACCGCTCCTGCAGGTCGACAAGCGCGGCCGCTTCATCACCAACATGGGCTTCGCCAACTTCGTGACGGCGGCAGTGGATACAGACGATCCGCGCATCAGCAAGAGCTGCATGGTCATCCTGCACCAGACCGATCCGGGGATCTTCGACCGCGGGGTGCCCACGCGCAAGCTGGTACACCAGTTGTCTTCGACCAGCGATCCGATCTTCAGCCTGAAAGTGCCGGCCAGCCGCATCGTGGGCGGCTACACGATCAAGAACGGCGTGATCGTGCCGCGCTACAGCCATGGCGAGATCATCGAAGCGGTCTTCCGCCGGACGCGCGTGACGGTCGGCATCATGACCGCGGCCAAGCTGCTCTCCGCCATCGAGCCGATCATCCGCTACCATCGCAACCGCTTCCGCGGCGGAGAGAGCACCGCGCCGGGATCGCCGCGCTACGAATACGGGCTGCAGCTTAAAGAAGATACGTTGCACCGCCTGATCGACATCTGGGCGACTGGAGAGGCGAGCGCGTCACTGGGCTTCGCCGCTGCGCGCCTGTTCGACGAACTGGACCCGCTGGAGCGCATCAAGCAGGAAAAATTCGCCGCCGAAGGAGTCGCATCGGGCACAAGCACGCTGCGAGCCATGCGCAAGCTACAAAAGGAAGCGCTAGAGTATCTAAGAGACACAGCCACCAGCCACCAGCCACCAACCACCAGCCACGAAGCTCCAGAGCTGGTGCGTTTCGCATTACTCGACTCTGTAGCCAACGTCCTGTGCCCCGCGTGCAAGCTCTGGAACACCGGCCATGGCGCCAACATGATGCGCGAAGCGGTCAGCCTGATGGGCGGCTACGGCATCACCGAAGATTGTCCCGGCTTCCTGGGTCACAAGTGGATGGACGCACAGCTTGAAGCGACCTATGAAGGTCCCGAGGCCGTGCAGCGCCGCCAGTTGAGCCTAACGATGACCGACGAGTTGTTCCTGGCGCAATTCCGTAACTGGATCGCCGAGATGCGCCAGATCGCCTCGACGCATCCGGGCACGGGCGCCTGCACGCTGGGCACGGCCATGCAGATGTGGCTGTGGTCGCTCAATCATCTGCAAAAAGCTAACGACGCCGAGGGCGCGAGGCTGTATCAAAGCTCGCGGCACGGCGTGACGTTCCCGCTGGCCGATGCGCTGTGCTGGCTGCTGGCTTCACGCTGCCAGATCCTGGACGTGCTGGAACTGGAAGCTCGCGGCGGCGATGCCGTGGATTCCGGCGCGCTGGCGTTTCTGACCGATCTGTGTCACGTGCAAAGCGCGCGCGCCGCCGGGGAAGCCGGCCGCATCTGCGCCGAGCTGATCTTCGGCTACAACCGGCATCCGGCATGGGACGACGAAGGCTGCGCATCCTGCTATCACGCCGAAGAGCTGGAGGCCATGGAAGGCATGATCCCCGGCATCGCCAGCATGGCGCGCGGTTATACGGACGTGATCGAAGGCGACGGGACGCATCCGCCGAAGGCAGGGCCCTGCGCTCGCTTCGAAGGCTACGATCAGTTCAGCCGCTTGCGTGTGCGCATGGATGGCTGCCTCACCGGCGCGCATCTGGCCAAGGACCGCGCGGCCGAAGCGCTGACCCACGTCATGATCCCCGAAGCGCTGGACTATCCCGCATGAGCGACGAGCGTCTCTCGATGGACGTGGATATCGTCTGCGTCGGCTTCGGGCCGGCCATGGGCGGTTTCCTGACCACGCTCGTGCGTAGCGGTGACAGCGACCTGCAGGTAATTTGCTACGAGCGCGCCGATGATATCGCTTTCGGAGTCTCGGGCGCGGTCACGCGTGCGCGCGGCATTCGCGCTTCCTTCCCCGACCTAAATCCGGTCGAGATTCCCATGGCCGCGTCCGTGCGTCACGAGACGGTGGCCTATCTGCTCGATCCCATCGGCGCCAGCCGCCGCTCGCCGATGCTGCGTGCGGCCGACCGCGCGCTGCGGCTGCTCGGCCTGCCGCGCCTCGACGCGTGGGAGTTGCCCTGGACGCCGCCGTTCCTGCGCAAAGACGGCGGTCTGCTGCTCTCGATCGGGCAGTTTATGCAGTGGACCGGTGCGCAGGCCATGAGCACCGGCGCGGTCCAGATCTGGCCGGGCATGCCGGTTTCCGAAGCGCTGGTGGAAGACGGCCGCGTGGTGGGCGTGCGGCTGCTCGATCAGGGTACCGATCGCGAAGGCCATCCGGAAGCGGGTTATATGCCCGGCATGGATATCCGCGCGGCGCTGACCGTGGTGGGCGATGGGCCAGTCGGCGCGGTCGGCCGGCAGCTTGATGCGCAGTTCGGCCTGCCGGGCGGCCATCACCAACACGAGTGGGCGGTGGGCGCCAAGATGGTGGTCGAGCTGCGTGAGGACCTGGATCTGGAGCCGGGCGCGGTGCTGCACACGTTCGGCTATCCGGAGCCCGAGATCTTCGGATTCTTCTACGTGCATCCGAACCGCGTGGCTTCGGTTGGCATTTTTGTGCCTTCGTGGTTCTACAATCCGGCGCGCACTTCGTACCGCTATTTGCAGCACTACATGCAGCATCCTTATTTGTGGCGCTATCTGGAGGGCGGCAAGCTGCGTTCGTGGGGCGCCAAATCGCTGCAGGAAGCAGGCAAGCGCGGCGAGCCGTTCCTGGCGGGCGACGGATACGCGCGCATCGGGGAATGCTCAGGCAGCACCAACGTGCTGACCGGGTCTGGCGTGGATGAAGCCTGGACCACCGGCGTGCAACTCGCCGAAGCCGTGCGCGAGTTGCGCCAGGCCGGCAAGCCGTTCACCAAGGCGAATCTGGAAGAGACTTACGTGGCGCGGCGCCGCGCCAGTTGGGTCGAGAGCGAAGGGCGTATCGCGGAAAAAGCGCGCGACGGATTCCATCGCGGAGTGGTCAACGGCCTGGTGGGCATGGCTGTGGCCGGCGCAACCGAGGGGCGTTTCGCGATGCCGGGCGAGCCGCGCGTGCTTCCCAGCCTGGAAGAGTATTATCGCGGCAAGCTGACGGCCGCGGAAATCGAGCAGGTGCGCCACCAGTGCTACTCGCGCGGCCAGGCGGCACACGACGCGTTGATGGATAGCTGCGGCTGGCCCGCGATCCCCTTTGACGGCCAGTTGCTGGTCTCGCAGCAGGACGCGTTGCTGCTGGGCGGCAAGGTGCAGGCGCCTGCTGGATACGCCGATCACGTCACGTTCCTCTATCCGGATTTCTGCGAGCGATGCCAGGCGAAGGTCTGTATCGAAATCTGCTCGGGCCAGGCGCTCACGCCCGGACCGAACGGCGTGCCGCTGTTCGATCGCGAGAAGTGCGTCTTCTGCGGCGCATGCCTCTGGAATTGCCGGCAGCCGTTGGACGATGACCCCGTGCGGACGAATATCGCGTTCCGCGCGGGGGCCGGCGGCTTGCATTCGACCGAGAACTAAGCGCGAACGAACGTCCTCACGCGCGCCTGGATCTGATCGCGAATGCGGCGGAAGGCTGCCAGCCGTTCCGCTTCGCCTCCCTCCACAGCAGCCGGATCTGCGAAGCTCCAATGCAGCCGCACGGTGCCTCCCGGAAAGATCGGGCAGTGGTCGCGGGCGTTGTCGCAGACCGTGATGACGTAATCGAAATCCTGGCCGGCGAACTCATCGACCAATTTCGACCGATGGCCCGAGATGTCGATGCCGAGTTCGCGCATGACCGCGATCGCCTCCGGACGCACGGAACTCGGCCGCGTGCCCGCGCTGCACACTTCCTGGTCACTGCGGCCCTCATGGCGGAGCAGGCCCTCGGCCATCTGGCTGCGCGCGGAGTTGCCGGTGCATAGAAACAGGATTCGCATTTTGTGTAGCCTACGAACGGCCGATGCGGTCGATCTCGCTCTGGATGACTTCGCGCTCCAGCGTCGCCAGCGGCAGCGATAGGAATAGCGTGATACGCCGGTCCAGAATCGTGAAGGCTTCGAAGAAGGCGCGTTCAATCTGCTGCGGCGTCCCTGCCACAGCGGCCGGATCGGGCACGCTCCAGCGGGCGGTGAGCGGGTGACCGGGCCAGATGGGACAGACTTCCGCCGCTGCCCGGTCGCACACGGTAAAGACGAAGTGTATTGTGGGCGCGCCAGGCGCGGTGAACTCATCCCAGCTTTTGCTGCGTAGTCCCTCCGCCGGCATGTGTGCCCCTCGTATCTGCTTCAAGGCCTCGGGGTGAACCCCTCCTGACGGGTGGCTGCCGGCGCTGTAGGCCGTGAAGTTCGCATTGCCCTTCTGGTTCAGAATCGCTTCCGCCATAATGGAACGCGCCGAGTTGCCCGTGCAGAGGAAGAGCACATTAAAGTGTAGTGTCGTCATGTGACTTTCTGAGGCGCGCAGACTTCAACGCCGGTAAATATTCCCGCGAACCACTTGCGGTTAATCCAGAGGGCGACGTTCACCAGTGAGATCAGCACCGGCACCTCCACCAGCGGTCCGATCACGGCGGCAAAGGCGGCTCCGTGGTGGATGCCGAAGGTAGCAATGGCAACCGCAATTGCCAGTTCGAAGTTGTTCGACGCGGCCGTAAACGACAGGGTGGTCGCCTCGGCATAATTGGCGCCGACCTTCTTGCTCATCCAAAACGAGAGGAAGAACATCAGCACGAAGTAGATCGTGAGTGGAATGGCGACGCGGATTACATCGAAGGGCAACTGCACGATCATCCCGCCCTTGAGGCTGAACATCACGACGATCGTGAACAACAACGAGACCAGCGTGATCGGGCTGATTCGCGGGATGAATCTTCGCTCATACCAGTCGCGCCCGCGGGCCTTCACTAGCGCCAGCCGCGTCAGCACGCCGCCCACAAAGGGGATGCCCAGGTAGATCAGAACGCTTCTGGCGATCTCGGTCATCGAGATATCTACTTCCACAGCTTTCAGGCCAAGCCATCGCGGAACCGTCGCCAGGAAGAAGTAGGCATAGACCGAGAAAAACAACACCTGGAAGACCGAGTTCAGCGCCACCAAGCCCGCCGCATATTCCCGGTCGCCGCGCGCCAGGTCGTTCCACACAATCACCATGGCGATGCACCGGGCGAGGCCGATGAGAATCAGACCAGTCATGTATTCGGGCTTGTCGCGCAGCAGCAACACGGCGAGCACGAACATCAGGACCGGACCTACTACCCAATTCTGCACGAGTGAAAGAGCCAGAACGCGGCGGTGTTGGAACACCCGCCCCATCTCTTCGTATCTCACCTTCGCCAGCGGCGGATACATCATCAGGATCAGTCCGATGGCAATGGGGACCGACGTGGTTCCAACGCTGAAGCGGTTGAGGAAAGGCACCACGCCCGGGACCAGGTAGCCCAGCCCCACGCCGCCGGCCATGGCGGCGAAGATCCAAAGCGTCAGGTACCGGTCGAGAAAGGAAAGCCGGGAACCGTTCCTGCCCATGCGCGCCGCCTACGCTATCACCGGCTTGCGGGCGCGCACAAACGCGCTCATGAACTTGTTCTCGACCTGTCGGCCAATTTTCTCCAGGTCCAGACCCATGTCCTTCATAAACTCCAACGCATCTTCGAGCCGGTAAACGCGGGTCGGTTCAATCCCGATGGCCTCGAAGCCGGCAGCCGCGAGTTTGGCACGGTACTCGTTCTCATCGAGGGCGCCGGCAACGCAACCGGCCCACAGCAGCATGTTCTTGCGGATCTCCTCCGGCACTTCGCCGCGCGTCACCACGTCAGACACGGCGAAGCGGCCGCCCGGCTTCAGGACACGAAATGCCTCACGCAGCACGCGGTCCTTGTCGGCCGAGAGGTTGATCACGCAGTTTGAAATGATGACATCCACCGCGCCGTCCGGCAGCGGGATGCTCTCGATCTCGCCCTTCAGGAATTCGGCGTTTCCGACGCCGGCTTTGCGCTGGTTCTCCCGTGCGAGAGCGAGCATCTCGTCAGTCATGTCCAGGCCGTAGGCCTTGCCTGCCGGACCCACCCGCTTGGCCGACAGCAACACGTCGATGCCGCCGCCCGAACCCAGATCGAGCACCACTTCGCCGGGTGCAAGCTGCGCTAGCGCAGTCGGATTGCCGCACCCCAGCGACGCAAGTACGGCCGCCTCCGGTAGTTCGTCCTTCTGCAGTTGGTCGTACAGGTTCGAGGTGATGGGGTCGCCACCGGAGCAGCAGCTCGACGGGCTGCTCCCGCAACAGCCGTTGCCTTGGCCCGCAACCACGCGCAGCGCGGCTTGGCCATACTTCTCTTTCACGACATCTTTTACAGTGCTCACAGACTCTTCTCCTTAACCGCAGCAAACCACTTTCTTCGGCTCGACCGCCTTGTTCCGCGTGCAGCATTCCGCATACAGGAAGCCGAGGACGTCTTCCAGGGCCTTCGTGTTCGCGGTGTAGCGTAGAAAGGTGCCCTCGCGCTGCACCCGCACCAGGTCTTCGTTCTTGAGCTTGTCCAGATGATGGGACAAGGTGCTGGGCGTGACTTCCAGCTCGGCCGCGATCTCGCCTACGAACATCCCGTCCGGATGAGCGGAGAGCAATAAACGGACGATGCGAAGCCGGGGCTCGCTGCCCATCGCGGCGAACATGTCCGCGTAACGGGTGACTTCCTCTTGGGTGATCTTTGCCGGCATGTTGGACGGCGCTCCCTTCTGCTATTTCGATAATCGTACAACTATCTGATTATGTCAACAGGCAGGAATCCCGTTCAGCGAGCGCCGGCCAGTTCCAACTGCGGAGCTCCCGGCGAACGAAGCGTGCGGATGTCGCGCATGGGCGGCCGGCCGAAGAAGCGGCTATACTCCCGGTTGAACTGGCTGGCGCTTTCGTAGCCGACCTCGAAGGCCGCGCTGGCTGCGTCCAAGCCATCTATCAGCATGCGTCCGCGCGCCGCCTGCAGGCGGACCTGTTTCTGATACTGCAGCGGACTCATCGCGGTCAACACGCGAAAATGATGATGCAGCGTCGACACGCCCATGCCGGCGACATCCGCCAGGTCGTCCACGCGCAACGGCTTGGCGTAGTTCGACCGGATCCACGCGACCGCCTTGGCCGTACGATGGCTCTGTTCTCCGCGCGTCGCAATTGCGCGCAGGCGTGCGCCTTCCGCGCTGCGCAGGATTCGGTAAATGATTTCGCGTTGGATCAGGCCGCTGAGAAAAGGAATGTCCCGCGGCGTGTCCACCAGGTCGACGAGCCGGCCGCACGCGCTCAGTAGCCCCGGCGTCACCTTTCCCACCGCCATGCCCGGACTACCCGGCGGCGCTTCAGCCACCTGGATTTCTTCGCGGCTGAGAAGCTCCCGGATCATGGGCATTTCGAGCTGGAGCGACATCGCCAGGCAGGGCTTCGTTGCACTTGCCTCGATCACCCGGCTGACCACCGGCAAATCGAGCGACGTGATCAGGAAGCGCGACGCATCGTAGACGAAGATGTGCCGACCGAGTTCCACGCGCTTGCGCCCTTGGGCGATCACGGTCACGCTCGGCTGATAGGTCATCGAACACGGCGCGGTCGGCGCGGTCCTGCGATGCAGCGTCAGGCCGGGGACATCGGTCGCCCTCTTCTCCGCGGAACCGACGAGTGAGGCGATCTTGCGCGCGAGGTCCATATTGGAGTTCTCCTCGAATCCAGCATAGCTGTTGGCTTCCCGAAACGGGTGAATCGCGACAGGAATAGGCAATAAATCGGAAGGATCGGGATACCGCATTCAGGCGCGCCGGCTCTACGCTGATAACAGGAGAAACAATGCAAAAGCGCAAATTGGGAAATAGCAACCTGGAAGTTTCAGCTATCGGGCTGGGCTGCATGGGCATGAGCTTTTCTTATGGCCCGCCCAAAGACAAACAGCAGATGATCTCGCTGATCCGGTCGGCCGTAGAGCGCGGCGTCACATTCTTCGATACCGCAGAGGTCTACGGCCCATACACGAACGAATTGCTGGTAGGCGAAGCGCTCGCGCCGTTTCGTGGGCAAGTGGCGATCGCCACTAAGTTCGGGTTTAAGCTGCGTCCCGATAGCACGCCCGGCTGGCTCGGGCTGGATAGCAGTCCGGAGCGCATCAGGCAAGTAGCGGAGGAGTCGCTCCAGCGGCTCAGGATCGAGGCGATCGACTTGTTCTATCAGCATCGCGTCGATCCCGACGTGCCCATCGAAGAAGTCGCGGGGGCCGTGAAGGGCCTGATTCAGGAAGGCAAGGTAAAGCACTTCGGTCTTTCGGAGGCGGGCGCCGGAACCATCCGCCGCGCGCACGCGGTGCAGCCCCTTACGGCCGTGCAGAGCGAATATTCGCTGTGGAACAGAGGGCCCGAGAAGGAAGTGTTGCCGGCGATGGAAGAGCTCGGCATCGGTTTCGTCCCGTACAGTCCATTGGGAAAAGGATTCCTGACCGGGAAGATCGACGCAAACACTACCTTCGACAGCTCCGATTTTCGCAGCACTCTGCCGCGTTTTACGCCGGAGGCCCTGCAAGCGAATCAGGCATTCGTGGATCTGCTTGCGCGGGTCGCGGCCGAGAAAAGTGCGACGCCCGCTCAGATCGCGCTGGCGTGGTTGCTGGCTCAGAAGCCATGGATCGTTCCCATCCCGGGCACCACTAAGCTGGCGCGCCTGGAAGAGAATATCGGCGCGGCAGGAGTGGAACTGACCCCGGACGATCTGCGTGAGATCGAAACCGCAGCCGCGAATATCACCGTGTATGGCGCGCGCTACCCGGAAAGCCTGGAGCGCATGACGGGCCGCTGAGCGTGCCATCATGGAAGCTGGCAAATATGGAGATCAAACGAGCCGGCTCGCAAGCTTCAGCGAAAGGACCGTCCGAGTGGTTCACCGGTACGGTCCGCATCGACCCGCTTTTCGTGGCGCCTGATCCCGCGCTGGTGCAAGGCGCCAGCGTCACCTTTGAGCCGGGCGCACGCACGGCATGGCATACGCATCCGCTCGGCCAGACGCTTGTCGTCACCGGCGGATGCGGCTGGGCGCAGCGCGCAGGCGGACCGATCGAAGAGATCCGGCCGGGCGACGTGGTCTGGTTCGCTCCCGGCGAGAAGCACTGGCACGGCGCCACTCCCACGACGGCCATGACGCACATCGCCATTCAGGAAAAGCTCGACGGTAAGGTGGTCGACTGGATGGAACACGTTAGTGACGAGCAGTACCGCAAGTGAAAATGAATCCGCCTCTCCCGGCTGTTCAGGAGGCGCGGAACCTCCTGGCGCGATACCTGCCGCACACCCGCCTGGTGCCATCGCCGTCGCTTTCGCGGCGCACCGGTGCGGCGGTGTTTCTGAAGCTCGAAGGCGAATTACCGACCGGCTCGTTCAAGCCGCGGGGCGCTCTGCACGCGCTTTCCGCGAACATGGCGCGCGGCCGGGTGAGAGGCGTCGTCGCATCGAGCACCGGAAACCATGGCGCGGCGGTCGCCTACGCGGCGCAGCGTTTCGGTATTCCCGCGGTCGTGTTCCTGCCTGAGAATGCCAACCCGGTGAAGCGGGCGAAAATCGCCGAACTCGGTGCGACCATCTTCGAAAGCGGACAGGACAGCAGCGATGCCTTTCGCGGCGCCTCCGCTTATGCGCAGCAGGAGAACCTGTATTTCCTCAACGACGCGACGGATCCAGACCTGACGGCTGGGCCCGCGACCATCGCCTGCGAGATCCTCGAAGAATTGCCGGATGCGGATGCGATTTATGTGCCAATGGGTGACACCGCTCTGATTCGGGGCGTCGCGGCCGCCGCGAAACAGATCTCCAAGCGCATTCGGATTGTCGGCGTCCAGGCCGAGCTCGCTCCTTCTTATTACCTATCCTGGCAACAGGGCCGGGCTGTAACGACGCCTACTTGTGACACCATCGCCGATGGCCTGGCGACCCGCATCCCCGAAGCTGAGAACGTGCGCACCATTCGCGAGCTCGTCGATGAGGTCTACCTCGTGAGCGAGGAGCAGATGATCTCGGCAATTCGCCATCTGCTATACGAAGATCACGTCATCGCCGAGCCGGCGGGCGCCGCAACCACGGCCGCAATGCTGGATCGCGGCGGCTCACTCGCCGGTAACATCGTCTTGATTGTCAGCGGCGCCAATGTGGCGCCGGACGTGTTGCGCCGGGCCGTTTGAATCTGTATGCGCCCTCCCGTGACGGCGGGGTTCTACGGTTACGATCTCATCGAGAATCTGGGCAGCCGGATATAGCGCCCAAACGAATGAGCCGTCCACGGGATGAGTGGCGCCCTGCCAGACGAGATAACGGTGCAGGTTGCGGCATGGTTTCTGGCTCTCGCAGATTTTGCGGCCGCCACGCTGGCCGTGTTCAGATGGCGACTTTGGTGGCGCGCGTGGCTCCTGGCGCTGGCATCGGGTCCGTCTTCCTGTTCACCCTGTACGCTAACGCGCCAGTCTGGATTGGCGCGGCATTGGCGGGTATTCTCCTCGCCACCTGATTACGTCAAGGCCGGAAGCGCTTTGCGGGCCTCCCTGTCCGGATCATTCTTCGCCGCACAAATATCATCGAAGACCATAGTTTCGCCTTTTGCCGCGGAATACTTGGGCCAGCGGGGAAGCCCGGGGCCATTGGGATTGCCGGTCTTCATGAACTGCAGCAAAGCGCCGGCCATCTTAGTCGATAGGGCTCTTGGTCTGGGTCCGCCGCCGGTGTGGGTCAGCATCACGTCCGTGTTGTAGAACCAGAAACAGATATCTACGCAATGAAATGCGCGGATCCGATGATCGAACAGCGGCGGCTGCCAGGTGAACCAGTCGACATACACCGGCGCAGGCTGCTGGGATTTCACATCCGCCAGCGCCACTACACCTTGCCGGTTACTGCTGGCCAGCGACCAGATTTCCACGGGCTTCCTGCCGGGAAAGGCCCTCGCATAAGATTCGACAACTTCCTGCGCGCTGTCTCCAAAGCCTCTGCCGAAACCTGCTCTTACTTTGAGCTTCTCCACCACCTGCTCCATGGTGATCGACTCGAGCGACGAGTCAGCCCAACTGTACGACTGCTCGTTCTCGACGGAACTGATGATCATCGGCACATCCGCCGCCGTGGGCGCCGCTGCCGGATCGTAAGGATGCTGCGGCAGAATCTGGCCGTCCACCACGGGGACGAAACCATGCATCATGCCCGCGCCAGGTCCGGCTTCCCTGGCCGCAGCTTGCTGGGCTTTGGTGGCAATGGCGTAGAAATCTTTCCAGGGCATGGTCTGCAGTTTGTCGAGTTCCGTCGCGCTGATCCCGGATTCCTGCAACACCGCCGCGCCTAACTTCTCCGAATAAGCCTTATCCCCGGATCTGCGTGACGCCCCGCTCAGCACAACGGCCTTGTGGAACAGACCCTTGGCCGAAGGCATGGCAGTCAGGATGCAGACTTTGGCGCCGCCGCCTGACTGTCCCATGATGGTGATGTTTCCAGGATCGCCGCCGAAGTTGGCTATGTTGTCGCGCACCCATTCGAGAGCTGCCACGATGTCCAGCATGCCCACGTTTCCGGACGCGGCGAATTTCTCTCCACCTACGCCCGCCAGATTGCAGTAGCCCAGAGGACCCAGCCGATGGTTGATGGAGCAGAAGACGGCATTGCCGAATCGGGCAAAGTTCTCGCCGTTGTACCCGTCCTGTTCAACGGCGTTGCCGTTGACGAACCCGCCGCCGTGAATCCAGAACAGCACCGGCCTCTTCTGGCCGTCGTTAACGGCGGGAGTTAAGACGTTGATGCGCAGGCAATCCTCACTCACGTCACCATAATTCCAATGATCGCGAAACGAAGCAAACTTGTTTGCGTAACGGTGCTCCATGTTCTGCGGCGCGGAGTCGCCCCACCAAAGCGCGGGATACACATCGGTCCAGGCCGCGGGTCTCCGCGGAGGCATGAACCGGTTCGGCCCGGAAGTATCGGCGCCGTAGGGCATGCCGAGAAAGTAGTGGACGCCTCGCAGTACGTATCCTCTGACCTTGCCGTACTCAGTACTGGTTACCGCGATGTTGTCGCCGACCAGCAGGACCTCGCCGTCCGCGGTCTTGGCCACCGCGGCTTCCGGGGCCGCGCCCATCGCCGCCGCGCCCATGGCGATGCCGGCGGAACTCGTTCCCAGTGTTTGCATGAACTGCCGTCTGTTGGATCTCATAGCTTCACATCCTGCAAACGATTATCTCTCGCATTATCCGGCCTAGCGGAGCCGCACCGAATCGTCTTTTGGGAAATTATTGACGCCGCATCGAGGATGGGTAATACTTGGGGCTCTCCTCGCGGCGCAGCCACAGACTCCCGCCACCATTTGGTCGTTCACGGACGGAAATGGAGACGGTGGTTTTCCGGTCGCCCCAGTCATTTTCGATGCGAGCAATGCAATTTATGGGACTACGCCTGTGGGCGGAGTCGGCACCTTCGGCACCGTATTCAAATTGACTCCGCCCAGCAACCGATCTTGTGTTTGCTCCCAGCGGCGTGATTTACAGTACGACTTACCTCGGTGGATCGGACCTTTGCTACCAGGGATGCGGAACGATTTTTCAACTGACTCCTGGTGACGGCTCGTGGACGAAACAAACGCTCTACGAGTTTACGGGTGGGCAGGATGGTCAAGCGCCGGGAAATGTTCAGATCGGGACAAATGGCGCGCTGTTTGGGGCGACGGCCAGCGGCGGGCCTCCCGCAGGAGCTTGCCATGAAGCGGGCTGCGGCACGGTATGGGAGTTGAATAAGTCGAGCAGCGCTTGGATAAAGACGATCATCCACGCTTTTCCAGCGGCTACCGGTGATGGGCTCGAATTTCGGGACAGTGTTCAGGTTGTCTCCTCCAACGGCCGCGGGCGGCGCATGGACTGAAACGATTCTTTACTCCTTCACCGGATCGAGCGCCGACGGAGGCTATCCAATCGGGGGCCTGGTGATCGGCCGCCACGGCGTCATCTATGGCACTGCCTCTTTGAGTTAATACCTCAGGCGAAAGCGGGCGCAGCCTGGACTTACCGAGGGATTCATAAATTCGCGGGAGGCCAGGACGGCGCCACTCCAGCGGCCACGATGGCTCTCGGCCAGGAGGGAAATCTTTATGGAACCACGTGGAATGGAGGGTCTACAGCTTGCTACGTGGGTTGTGGCACGGTTTTCAAACTCGCGCCGGCGGGCGGCGGAACGTGGACCGAGACGATTCCCCACTACTGGGCGAACAGCGGACAGACCCCGGATGCGTCGATTGTGGTCTGGCACGATGGGCTGCTCTATGGGACGAGTGAGTTTTTCGGAGCTGCAAACGATGGAACGGTTTTCACGATAACGCCTAAGATTCAGGACACGACCTGCGCGTGATTCACCGCGGTGACCAGAGAAACGCCGCCGATCACGTTGCCTATGAGCGCCGGCGCCACAAACCCGAGCCATGCGTGTTGCCACGAGACCGTTCCGCCGAACGCCAGAAAGAAAGCCTCCACCGAGCCTGCGACCACGTGCGAAAACCCGCAAATGCCGATCATCCACGTGAATCCCACGATTACAAAGAGCCGTGCATGTTCGGCGAACGGCAAGACCCAGACCAGGAGGGCAAGCAGCCATCCCGCGAATATTCCTCGGAGCAGCAGTAACCCAAACCTGACGTCCACCGATTCCGCAGAGATGTCATTAAAAGTACGTCTCATTTCTTCGGGGAACGCAAACGTGAACCGCAGTACGGCCGCCACCGCAAGGGCACCTAGAAGGTTGCTGATCAGTACGACACTCCATAACCGCGCTACATTGCGGGCCGTCGCCCTGTCGCGGCGCTGCAGCAGAGGCAGCATCGGCGTCAAGGTATCCTCCGGAATAACTGCTGCCGCCCCAAAATCACAATGACAAAACCCGCGCTGTAGCCGGACTTTGAGATGATTTCGCTCCACGGCGCATCCGGTAGACGCGCCCGCAGCACTCCTTCGAGCATCAGCGAAAACCCCATGGATAGCCCGGCCGTGAGACCCGACCACGCGAGCGCCGTAGAAGTCCGATTCAGCTCGTGCTTACCTTCGCGCCGCACGGCTTCATGCACAACGTGTACGGTCGTCGAACTGCGCTGCTGCGCCTCCTGTTTCTCCGCTTCTGTCAGTTGAATGTCGCTCTGGCTGTTGGGTGTCACGATCAGAAGAGTTACACGCGGAGTGCCAGTATGCTGCAAGCGTCAATGTGAGTTGTCGGCGGAGGTACCGGCTGATACTTATGCCGGTCGCAAATCGCGGCAACTGAGGGCGGCAAGGCTGCGCACGGCCGAGAGGATCTCAGAATTCAGGTTCTCGTAGGAGAGGCCCTCGCCGATCTGATCGAGAAATGTAAGAGGCCACGCCCCGCGCGCACGTCATGGGCGCCTATCTCGCCCGCACGAAAAATACGTGGCGCTAGCTCTGTGAGTTATCGATAAGTATTGTGGTGGAGGCGGCGGGAGTTGTGCAGCAAAGGGGAATTGTGGCCCTGGAAGTTGCTGATTTCTTTGGTCGCTACACCGGCAGAAGTCGCTATTCCAGCCCGTACAGTTTACAGATTTCTTACAAGCCGGTAAACGCTGGCTGATTTCTCCGATGGACCTTGGCCCGAAAAGAGCACTTGAGGAAATGATACATCTATTCCAACGCCGCCGCCACAGCACCCTGCCAGCCCGCACAGCGCCCCTCAGATCGCTCCGCATCAGTCTGCCAGCCCCTCAGCATCCCCGGCAACATCGACGCCGTGGAGCGCCTTGGAGCGCCGTTTTCCCAACGGCCTGACGAACTTCTCCGGTTTGTACTGGCTGATCGTCCGCACCGCAGCCAGGACGCATCGCCGCCACGCCACCACCGGCAGGATTTCAGGCTATTCTGTCTGGTTTATGCTAAAGAAGTGAACGCCCACAGGCGCAATCCCTTGAATGCGGCGCTGTTCCGTCGCCAGCCGAGAGGGTGCCGGATCGTGACGCTCTGTTTCGGCATAATGTTTGCTGCCGTCCTCTCACCGGCCTCTGACCGAAGTTTAGAGGATCAAAGCTCTCCTAGCATCGTCTTTCGCAAGGTCGCCGTATCCGGGGAGCGGTTTGACGAGCAGTACGTCCTTCAGCGGTGCCGTGACTTTCTGGCCGCAAACAAAGATAAGAAACTCATCAGGTACACGCTGGTTCCCGACGAAAAGATGGCGACGATTGGCTGGATTGGTTGCGACCACTGTAAGCCGTACCCTTTTTGGCGAATGCAGTACGATGCGATTGCAAAAGGAGTGTTCCCAATTGGCGAGATGATTGTCCTGAACGGGAATGCCGTCTTGCGCTACCGGGATCGAAATGGCACTGTGACGGAGACGATATTGGCTGGTGAGAATCCCCGCCCGGTGATCATCAACGAGTTTAAGGGGAAGATCGTCCACGTCGGCATGAGCGGCAATATCGTTGCGAAGAACGGACACCCAATGACATTGGTTCTCCAGTTGTACGTAGTTGGCAACGGCGAGATCAATTCTGATGCCGGGGCCGATTACATCGCAAGTTTCAATCACCGGATGGGCGTGAACTTTTCGGAGGTGAACTTCCGGGCTGATCCTTGGTTCATTAACGAAATCTGGAGAACATGGTTTCCACTATTTGAGGAACATCGGGGAACCCCACCGGACGAGCATACGTTCGATGCCAGCAAGACTCTTAACTGCTTTATCATTTTTCGACCAGACGGGACGAAGACGAATAAATGCTCATGGAAGGGTGCGGCACGTTTGCCCTGATCGCCCAACTGTGGCGGCGCTGCCCAATGACACCCCGGTGAACGAGGGGGCGGCATGTATACACCCTTCGGCAGAATGTTCAAATCGGAAAAATACTGTGGAAAGGTCCTTGACTCGCCGCTAGGATGCCCAACACGAACGCACCGTGGCCGAGGGCAATGGAAAGCGAGTTGTACGATCTCTAGGCCGGGGTAAAACTTCGCCAAGGTCTGGGCACACTACTGGCATTCGGTCTTGCCATGAGCTTCCGTGGTGCAGCGGCAGTTGGCGACGTGCATCGCATTTTCGGCGTCCCGCTTAATGTTTGACTTCACCAGATCCACCGTGTAGAGCCAAAGCGATTCACACGCAGCGGATTTGATCTCATCCTGTTCGGTTAGAGCGAGATGCCTCAATTTGTCAATCGCATACTCCTCCAGCCCTGGAGTGCCAACGGGTTCCTGCCAGGACACTTCTGTGGCGAAGGCAATCTTGTTCACCGTACCCTTACCCCGTGTGAGGTGAAAATCCACTAAGGCATATTCAAGGGGTTTCTGCGGGTCAGGTCTGTAATCAGGGTGAGCGGCACTCCATACGCCTTCGGTGCAGCCATCCCAACCGTCACAGATAGTGCGAAGGACACCTGAATCTTTTCGCAGCCAAAAAATACGACGCCCTCCAACATTCCAAAAACCCAATGGCCGTGGCCCGTCGAAGCCGCCAGCCCACGTGAAGTAATAAACCTCAATTCTCTTTGGAATTGGCCCACCTTTGAGCACATTCTCTACCTGGACGGTAAGCCTACGGAGTTGAAGTGGAGTTGTGGGGCCAGAGTGCATCGGAACCGGATTGCGTACCAGAGAATCGGCTGTCATAACTCCGACCACGATGATTGATGCGGACGGTCTCGGATTGCGCTGATTGTCGCACTGATCCATTAGGTGGAGCGGCAAAGGCTGAACCGCAAGCCGAAATAAGCAGAATGCCGTGGCGATGAGGATAGCCGTAGCCAAGATTTGCTGCCTCTTTGGAATGGCTAGGTTGTTCACCAACACCTTAGACACCACCGACGAATATCAAGTTCCGCCCATTGCCGATCAGGTCTGCCCATCATATGCCCCCGTGTCCCAAAAGGCACGCACGAAAACCACCGCACATGGCGTTGAAAAACCAATGTTCGCCCAACCCGAAGTTTGGAACTTTTCGATTACGAATATTGACAGGAGGCGGTACTGTGCTTTATAATGAAGAGTACTCTATGACAATCGCTCTTTACGCAAGGGGTTTCCACCTAGGACAAGGGCCAGGACACGGAAAACCAACTTTTGCAGTTGCGCCAGTTCTGCCAGCAGCAAGGTTGGGTGATCGCCGGGGAGTACGTCGATCAGAAAACAGGGCGCACGGCTGACCGGGAGGCTTTCCAGCGCCTTTTCCAGCATGCCTACGAAAAGCGGTTCGATCTTTGCCTTTTTTGGGCACTCGACAGGTTTTCCAGAGAGGGCGCAACCGACACTCTGCAACACCTTCGCAAGCTCACGTCCTATGGTGTCCAGTGGAAGAGCTTCACGGAACAGTACATCGACAGCGCCGGGATGTTCGGGGAAGTCATCATCTCCCTCTTGGCGGTGTTGGCGAAGCAGGAGTCGGTTCGCCGGTCCGAAAGAGCCAGCGCAGCCTACGCCCGATTGAAGGCACAAGGCCGCACCGATCATCTTGGCCATTGCACGAACTTTGTCCCGGTCCAAAATGAGCCGCTGTACTTCCGCCTTGTCTCCTTATCCCGCTTTGCCTTGAGTGCAAGGAATCCGCCGATGGCGATCCGCAAGTCGGTCTTTGGCTTTTGGGTTGGCTCAGGTGGTGTGGGAAGTTCCAGGCCCCGGATAATCTCACAGGCCCGGTTCCAATCACGAACCTTTCCACCCGTTTCCGGGTCTATCAACACTTGGGGCTTATGGTGCTTCCCTGTCCCGTCGATGCCCTCAAAGTAGATCCGGCGCGGCGGTTTCGATGGACAGTAGCCGCTGCGGTGTCGTCCGTCTCCCCTTTTGCGCTTTAGGGCACAGCGTTCGCCGTGGCGTCGGAAGACGTTCAACCTGGTTCAATTTTACTACGCCGCACCTTACAAGAGATTTACAAGCGCCGCTGCTGCCGTCTATGTAGTTGATATGGGAAATATATTGGTGGAGGCGGCGGGAGTTGAACCCGCGTCCGAGAAAGCCCGCAATGAAGAGCCTACGTGCGTAGCACGATTCAGAATCTTCGGCCTCCGCCTGAGAACCGGCAAGAACGGCGGAGGCCTAGCCCGATAGATCTCGGCCTTACGCTCCGGACCGAAGCAGTCAGCCTATCCCGCAAAATGACGCTCACTCACCGCCGCGCGGGCTCAACGGCTGGAGCGGCTACCTAATTAATTAGGCAGCGTATGCAAACTGCGTGTTGGCAGTTGTGTTTTTCCGATCGTTTAACGGGAGCTCGGAACCCGGCACGCCTCCCCATCACGATTCAATCCCGTCGAATCCGTTGCGCCCCCATGCGAGAAACGCACGCGATCGGCCGAACCGTCGCGATGCAGTGACAACTCAATCTTAACATGTCCGCCGTTATTTCCGCCCGTCGCGCACGTCTAGGAACAAAGAGGCCTGTTCGTTCGTCTTACTAGCGAGCCCCCGATTGAGCCACAAACGCAAGTTCCGCCCCAGCGCCTCCTTCTGGGAGGCTACCCGCATCGCCTTCAACTCGCTGCGGAAAAATAAGCTGCGCAGCTTTCTCACCCTGCTCGGCATCATCCTGGCCACCACTACCCTGATCGCCGTCACCGCCCTCATCCACGGGATGAATCTGTACATTGCCGACAAGGTCTCCAACATGGGCGCCGACGGCTTCCGCATCGTGCGCATGGCCTGGTTCGGCCCATGGGATCCCAAGAAGTTTTACGAGATGAACAAACGCAACCCCGAGATCAAGGCCGACGAATACGAGTTCATCGCCGGCCACGCCACGCTGCTTAAGGGCGTCGGCATGATGGTTTCGCGGCGCGCCGCCATCTCCTACAAGGGTGACTCCATGGAAGATGTGGACGTCGAAGGCGTCACCGCGAATATCCCGGACATTAACAACATCCAGCCCGGCACGGGACGTTCCTTCACCGAAACCGAGGTCCGGCGGCACGCGCGCGTGGCGTTCATTGGCAGCGACGTCCAGAAGCGCTTCTTCGCCAGCGTCGACCCCATCGGCAAGGTCTTCGCCGTGGAAGGCAATCCCTACGAAGTCGTCGGCGTGGCCAAGGAACTGGGCAGCGTCTTCGGCAATTCCCAGGACAACTTCGTGATGATCCCGGTCGAGAGCTACTTCAAGACCTACGGCGGGCACACCGGCATCCGCCTGATCGCCAAAGCCATCGACCAGGAGCATCTGTCCGAAGCCGAAGACGAGACCCGCATGCTGCTGCGCGCCTATCGCCACCTGGGCCCCGCGCAGGACGATAATTTCTCGATCTTCGCCTCCGAAGCTTTCGTCACGCTTTGGCAGCAACTCACTTCCGCCATCGCCGCCATGGCCGTGGGCATCGTCTCGGTCTTCATGATCGTGGGCGGCATCGTCATCATGAACATCATGCTCGCCGTGGTCACCGAGCGCACCCACGAAATTGGCATCCGCAAATCGCTGGGCGCGCGCCGCCGCGATATCCTGAATCAGTTTCTGGTCGAGTCCGCCTGCCTGGCCGCCACTGGCGGATTCGCCGGCGTATGCATCGCCTGGATGCTGGCCGTCCTGGTGCGCAGCACCACTTCCGTGCCGATGGCGCTGCCGTGGTCGTCCGTATTTCTGGGCGTCGGCCTCTCCGGCATAGTCGGCCTGTTCTTCGGCATCTATCCGGCCCGCCGCGCAGCCCGCCTTGACCCCATCGAAGCATTGCGCGTCGAAAAATAACATGACCCGCCTCGCCTTTATGAACGGCCTGATGTTGGCCCTCCAGACCATCCGCTCGCACAAACTGCGCGCCTTCCTCACCGTGCTCGGCGTGATCATCGGCACCGGCACCATCATCGGCGTGGGCGCCATCATGACCGGCTTCGACAGCTCCATCACCGCCGTGCTGCGCAGCTTCGGGCCAAACTCCATCATCGTTTTTAAATTCCCTGTGGGACCGCGCACGCATCGCCTGACGCCCGAGGAGCGCACCCGCAAAAACCTGACCTGGCAGAACGCCGTTGATATCGGCCAGCGGTGCCCCGCCGTGCGGGATGTCTCGCCCATGCTCTTCGGCCCGAACCGCATCATCAACGCGCATTACAAGGGCAACGATCTCTACGACGTCAACCTGATGGGCGTCGAGGAAGCTTATGCGCGCGGCGGTCAGGTGGATATGCACGTGGGCCGCTTCTTCACCGAAGAAGAGAGCCGCCGCCGTGCGCCCGTGGCCGTGGTCGGCGCGGATGTCGAGAAAGCGCTGTTCGCTAATGTCGACCCGATCGGCAAGACCATCAACGTGGATGGCCGCGAGCTCGCAGTGATCGGCACCATGATCCGCCCCGCCGCTTCCTTCTTCGGCGACCAGGACACCCGCATCCTAATCCCCTACTGGATGATGCAGAAGATGTATCCCAACGCGCGCGAGATGGCCATCGTAGTAACTGCGCGGGATGGCCAGTTACCACAGGCGCTCGACCAGGTGCGCACCATCCTGCGCATCGACCGGCGCGTACCTTATGACAAGCCCGATAACTTCGCGCTCTCCACCGCCGACCAGATGGTGGCCGACTTCAGGCAAATTACCGCAATTACTTTCTTAGTGATGGCTGTACTTAGCTCGATAGGCTTGTTAGTCGGCGGTATCGGAGTCATGAACATCATGTTAGTGTCAGTAACTGAGCGCACGCAGGAGATAGGCGTACGCAAGGCGATCGGTGCGCGCCGGCGCGATATTATCCTGCAATTCCTGCTGGAAGCTTCGGTGCTGACGAGCCTCGGCGGCGTGGCCGGCATTCTGTTTGGCTGGATCATATCCGTCATCAGCCGGCTGGTCTTCAAATCCCTGCCCGCCGAAGTGCCGATGTGGGCCGCGGTGCTGGGCATCGTCGTGTCAGTTAGTGTCGGATTGTTCTTCGGAATCTGGCCGGCGTACAAGGCTGCGCAGCTTGATCCGGTTGAAGCACTAAGATACGAATAATTAGTACCGCATCAGTTGACATCGCGCGGCGGACGCTATCCCGACAACCCTCATCCTGCACGACGGCAATGTCTACGGGGCGGCATCCTTGCCCATTGGCGGCGACATTTTGAATTTCCCGCGCATGCGATACCGGCGCCGCCAGGCTGCCGCCCACCACGCCGTTGCGCGCCCACGCCGAAAATACCGCCCGCATTGAACGAAGATTGCGCCACTCCGGTATCGGCTTGCTGAAATGGGTTTCTAAAGACTGCGTACACCCATGGTGACCAGATCATCCACCTGCATGGTTTCCTTGACTACGTACGGCTCGCCATATTTCACGCCGATCAGGTTGCCGTAAAACCGTGCGATGGCGCCCAGCCGCTCGCGAATCTCCTGTTCCGGCGGAAACAGGCTGCTGCCCTCGGCCTGCGCGCCGTATTGTGATTGGTAGCTCATCAGCGCCGCCATGCGGGCTTCGAATTGCGCGCTGACATCCACTACGAATGTGGGCGTGACGTTCGCATAGAGCGAAGCATAGATCACTTTCTGCGGGCGATGCGCCGGCGTGTATTCGTCCAGCTTCTTCAGGCCGGCTAGAAAACAGGCCTCAAAGCCCAGTTCGCTGGCGCGGTAATGGTCGGGATGGCGCGCCTCCCAATAAGGCAGGATGACCACCCGGGGCTGCAGTTCCCGAATCTTCACCGCCAGCGTCATGCGCGCGCTGATCGTATTTTCGAGCCGCGCGTCGGGAAAGCGCAGATTGCCGCGCCAGGCCAGGCGCAAGTGGCGGCCCGCGATTTCGGCCTCCGCCATGCGCTGCTCCGGCGTGCCGCGCGTGCCCATATCGCCGGCCGTCAGGTCCAGCGCGCCCGTGCGATAGCCGCGCTCGGCCATGCGTATCAGCGTGCCGCCGCAGGTCTGCTCGATATCATCAGGGTGCGCGGCGATCGCCAGTATATCGAGGCTCATGCGTGCTCCGCCAGCCGCTTCAGAAACGCATGCAGGTCGACTCCGTGCGCGAAGACGTTCTGTCCGTCGATGGCGATCACGGGCACGTCATCGTTGTAGAGCGGCAGATACTCCGGGCGGCGGTCAATGTCCACTTCTTCCAAATCGAATGCCGCCTGTGCGCGCGCGGCGGCCAGCACTTCTTTCGCCTGATCGCACAAGCAGCATCCGGCGCGGGTGTAGAGAGTCACTTGCGGCATCAGTAGTAATAATTCCGGCGGCGGTTATAACGATTGCTTGTGCCCATGATCTTGATCAGCACAATGCCCGTGACGAAGCCGCCCACGTGCGCAAAAAACGCCGTGCCGCCCGATGAAAGCTGCCGCGTGGCGATTGATCCGATGCCGCTGAAAAGCTGGATGACAAACCAATACACCAGCATGATCGGCGCGGGGATCTCAACTGTCGTGATAAAGAAAAAGATGAAGATCAGGGTCAGCACGCGCGACCGCGGGAATTTCACCAGGTAGGCGCCCATCACGCCGGCAATCGCGCCGCTGGCGCCTACCATCGGTATCGTGCTGTACGGACCTGACAGGACCTGCCCTAACGCCGCGGCCACGCCACAAAGCAAATAAAAGAGCAGGTATTTGGCGTGTCCCAACAGGTCCTCGACATTATCGCCGAAGATCCATAGGAACCACATGTTGCCCAGCACGTGAAACCAGCTCCCATGGAGAAACATCGAGGTCAAGACATTCGTGAGGCGAAAGCGATCCGGAATCAGGCCATAGTACTCAATCAACGCGTTGCGTTGGTAAGGGCCGAGCACGAATTCGAACAGGAACACAAGGATGTTCACCGCGATGATCACGATAGTGACCACCGGCTTGGTGTAGCTGGGCTGCGTGTCCTTAAGTGGGAACATTTAGATTGCGTAGCCGCGCGCACCAATGCGGGCTTGCATGTCCGGATGCGCCCGCCGCGGCGCACTAGCGATCAAGGCGCGCACCTCCGGCACACCGCAGATCCCGCCGCGCGCTCCCATCGCGGTGCAGTTGAGCGCGGCCATGGCGTTCGAGAAATCCAGTGCGTCAGCCAGACACATGCCTTGCAAAACAGAATAGCAGAAGGCGCCGTGAAACACGTCTCCGGCTCCGGTGGTATCCACACAGTTGACCACGAACGCCGGCGAATAAAGGAACCGTCCGTTTTCGACCGCCAGGGCCCCGTGCGCACCGAGCGTCATCGCCGCTACCCGCATGCCATACTCGCGCTGGATGGTTTCGAGCGCGCGCAGCGGATCGCGCTCGTTGGTCCACTGCGAGGGGAACTCGGAGCTCGCGATCAGATAATCCACATGCGGCAGCACGTGGTCGAAACCGTGATAAATCGTATCGACGTCCACCGTGACCGGGATGCCGGCGTCGTGCGCGATGCGCGCGGCATGCGCCACCGCGGGCGTATCGTGCCCGTCGATATGCAGCAGGCGCGCGCAGAGGATCTGCTCGGGAGCGATTTCCGACGGATCGATGCGCAGGCAATCCGGCCTTGACCACAGCACGGTGCGCTCGCCAGTGCCGCGATCGATGATGATATACGCCGACTGGTTCGGGCAGCCCGCGCGGATTTGGACGTGATCCAGATTGATGTTCCACTGGCGCAGGCTCGCCAGTTGGATGCGCGCGCGCTCGTCGTCGCCGATGGTTCCGATATACTTGGTGCGCAGGCCCAGCCGCGCGCACGCCGCCATCGCGCTGGCCACCTGGCCGCCCGGACTGACAATCTCCTCCTCAAACGGGACCTTGCCGGCATAGGCCGGAAATCGCGGAACAACCAACAGAGTATCGGTGGCGTTGAGGCCCACACCCACCACATCGAAATCAGGGGTCACGGGACTATTGTAGATGGCCGCGCACGGCATGCTGGGGGCCTCCCAATCCCTTGGCCAGGATATAATCAGGGAAGGCCAAAACCAAGCGAACGTGGCGGAATTGGCAGACGCACCAGACTTAGGATCTGGCTCCCGCAAGGGAATGGGAGTTCGACCCTCCCCGTTCGCACCATCGGATACGCGCCGCAGCGGTGGACTTGCAATCAATCTCCAGCAAGAATTCCCAGGTGTAAATGACCTATGGTCAGACGCGCGAGGACGCCATCAGCAACACCGAAAGACTGGCCATTGAGGTGATTCGCCGATCGGATCAAGCACGTCGCGTGTTTGCGGCCCTGGAGCGCATCGGCTGGCGCGTGAAGCGGCAGAGTGGCTCCCACAGACTTCCGGCCCGCAGGAACTGGCCCGATTACAAGTTCGCATTTCACGACAACGACGAGTTGAGCCGCAAGATGCTGAGTCGAATCGCAGAGCACACCGGTTTGCAGCCCAAAGATCTATAGCACCCTGGTTTGTTGTCAAGTTGCGCCGCCGGCCGCTATTTTCCGCTTGACATGCAGGCATTCAACTGCGTATGATTAAAACGAAACATGCAGTTAATTGCCTGCATGTAAGATTGGAGCCCGGGGTAGCGAATGAAGGAGATCGACAAAGTATTCAAGGCTCTGGCGGACCCCAACCGCCGCGCGCTGATCGACCGCCTGCATGCGAAAAACGGGCAGACCTTGAGCGAACTGTGCAAGGGACTCGATATGGCGCGGCAGTCGGTCACGCAGCACCTGGACCTGCTGGAAGCCGCCAACCTCATTTCCATCGAGTGGCGCGGCCGCGAAAAGCTGCATTACTTCAACCCGGTTCCCATCCACAGGATCTACGTGCGCTGGATTCGAAAATTCGAGCAGGACCGCCTCGACGCGCTGCTTGACCTAAAAAACAGATTGGAAAACGAAAGGAACGACGATGAATAACGGCAGTTTTGTGTATGTCACTTATATCGCCACCACTCCGGAGAAGCTGTGGTCCGCACTGACTGACCCGGACACGATGGCGAAGTATTGGTTTGGAATGCGGCAAGAGGCGGAATGGAAGCCGGGCGCGCCCTGGCGCCTGACGTTCCCCGACGGCCGCGTCGCGGATGCCGGCGAGCTTGTTGAAGTTGATCCGCCGCACCGGCTCGTGATCAAGTGGCGCAACGAATTCAAGCCGGAGCTGAAGTCGGAAGGCTACTCCACATGCACTATGCAGATCGAGCCGGCCAAGACCGCGGTGAAGCTGACCATCACCCACGAAATCGACCAGCCGGAGTCGAAGTTCATCGAAGCCGTCTCGGGCGGCTGGCCGCAGGTTCTGTCCAATCTCAAATCGCTGCTGGAAACCGGCGAAACGATCCTGGCAGAGTCACGGCATTGAGTACACGGGACGAAGTCCGCTCGCCAGATTCGCGGCTTCGATAGTCCGGATTTCGTCCCGAATCACCTGTGTCAGAGTAGTTTCCAGCGGTTCCTGCTAGTGGTGTATTCCAGCAAAGCCTGCAAGAGCCGGCCGATACCCGCATGTTAAAATCGACTTACCGCCTATGCCAAGCACCCCCGAATCGGAAAGAATGTCGCGGCCGCTCGCCGAGGTGGATCCCGATATTTATCAAGCTATTCTCCACGAGGCCGAACGGCAGCACTCGCAACTGGAACTGATCGCCAGCGAAAACTTCGTCTCCGAAGCCGTGCTCGAAGCCGCCGGCAGCGTCTTCACCAACAAGTACGCGGAAGGCTATCCGGCCAAGCGTTATTACGGCGGATGCGAATTCACCGATATCGTGGAGAACCTGGCCCGCGAGCGCGCCAAGAAGTTGTTCGGCGCCGAACACGCCAACGTGCAACCGCATTCCGGTTCGCAGGCCAACCAGGCGGCCTATGCCGCGGTCTTGCAGCCCGGCGACACCATCCTGGGCATGAACCTGGCGCACGGCGGTCACCTCACGCACGGCCACAAACTGAACTTCTCCGGCAAGACTTACAATATCGTGCCGTACGGCGTGCGCAAAGACGACGAGCGTATCGACTACGATGAACTCGCGCGCCTGGCCGAAGAGCACAAGCCGAAGATGGTTCTGGCGGGCGCCAGTGCGTATCCGCGTACGCTCGATTTCGCGCGTTTCCGTGAAATCGCCGATTCCGTGGGCGCGCTCTTCGTGGTCGATATGGCGCATATTTCGGGCCTGGTCGCGGCCGGCCTGCATCCGAATCCTTGCCAGTACGCGGACATCGTCACTTCCACCACGCACAAGACGCTGCGCGGGCCGCGCGGCGGGCTGGTCCTCTGTAAAGAGAAATTCGCGGCGGCCGTCGACAAGACTGTCTTTCCCGGCTTCCAGGGTGGACCGCTGGTGCACATCATGGCGGCCAAGGCCGTCAGTTTCAAAGAGGCCATGGAGCCGGCTTTCGCCGATTACCAGAAGCAGATCGTGGCCAACGCGAAGACGCTCGCGGCGGGACTGATGGAGGCGGGCTTCCACATCGTCTCCGGCGGCACCGACACGCACTTGATGCTGCTGGATGTCTTCTCCAAAGGCATTCGCGGCAAGGAAGCCGAAGCGGCTCTCGACCGCGCCCGTATCACGGTCAACAAGAACGCCATCCCCTTCGACGTGAATCCGCCGATGAATCCGAGCGGCATTCGCCTGGGGAGTCCCGCTGTAACTACGCGCGGTTTCCGCGAACCGGAGATGCGGGAGGTCGCGTCGCTGATCTCCGAAGTACTGCACCACATCTCCTCCGACGAGGCCATCGCCGCCGTGCGCCGCCGCGTGGAAGCGCTCACGGAACGATTTCCGCTGTACGCCTGGAAGCGCCAGTCCGTTTTCGCGCGGGTGTAGCGGGCGTTCGGGATGCCGCTCCGCATCGTGCTCGACGTCCGCCGCGCGCGCGATTTCGGCGTGGGCACGTACATTCGCGGGCTGCTTTCCGCGTTGGCCGCCATCGATTCGTCGAGCGAGTACATTCTGATCACGCTGCCCGATGACGCCGGAGTGGCGTCTGGTCTGCCGCCCAATTTCCGGACCGTCAGCCACCCGCAGTCCAATTCCTATTATCTGAATCACCTGGCGTTTCCCCTCTTCTTGCGGCGATTATCGCCCAGCGTCGTGCACTTGCCTATGAACCTGGTTCCGCTACTGATGACGGTGCCTTACGTGGTGACGGTGCATGACATGGCCAATCTGCTGTTCGATCGTGGCTCCAGGTTTCGCAAGAGTGCCCGCCGCTTCTTACTGCGCCGCGGATTGCTGCGTGCGAAACGGATCCTCGCCGTATCGGAGGCCACCCGGCACGACGTGCGCGATACGCTGGGCATCCCGGAAGACCGCATCCAACTGGTCCATAATGCGCCAAATCCGGATTTCTTCCGTCCGGCCCAGGCCGACCGGGCCAGCATTCTGGAGCGTTACCAGATCAATTATCCTTTTCTGCTCTATGCGGGAAACATCCGTCCGCAGAAAAATATCCCGCGTTTAGTAGAAGCCTTCGCGGTGGCGCGCGAGCGGCTCTCACGCCATCCTATCTACCGGGACCTGCACCTCATCATCATTGGCGATGAGATCTCGCGCTATCCTTCGGTGCGCCGCGCGGTGATCCAGACGCGCGTGGAAAAGGTGGTGCGTTTCCTTGGTTTTGTGCCTTTCGATGCCCTGCGTATCTTCTTCGAAAGCGCCGCCCTGTTTGTATTCCCTTCGCTCTATGAAGGTTTCGGATTGCCGCCCCTGGAAGCCATGGCCACCGGCACGCCGGTGGTCGCATCCAATGTGAGTTCGCTGCCGGAGGTGGTCGGCGACGCCGCGTTGCTGGTGAATCCGGAGAAAGTCTTCGAGATTGCCGAGGCTATTATGGAGGGCCTGCTCGACGACGACCTCCGTGCCGAATTGATCGCCAAGGGCAAGGCGCAGGCCGCACGCTTTAGCTGGGACCGTACTGCGCGCGAGGTCCTCAAGGTATATCGTGAAGTGGGAGGCGGTTGATCGGCCTCGACAGTTTGGCTGCGATCCACCGTGAACGGTGGTTTTCAGCCAGGGCAGGCGGCGGGCCGTCTGGGGTAAGTGTCGGCTGATCAATAAATTGGCGTTTGGGCGGGAAAATGCTCAATGCCATTTCGAGATGCGCAGCGACGAAGCAATAAACCTGGCGGGCACGCCGCGCATCCATGTAAGTAGGCGAGGTGAAATATGAGTAGCATGCGATTCAAAGGGGTTCTTCGCCAGAGCCTGGCTCTGGTGTGTGCCGCGCTTCTCGGAGGTACGCTGCTCGCTCAGCAGCCGGTTCCCCCCGCACAGGCTCCCGCACAAATGCTTTCACCCGATCAATTGGATAATCTGGTCGCGCCCATCGCGTTATATCCCGATTCTCTGCTGAGTCAGATCCTGGTGGCGTCGACTTATCCGTTAGAGGTCGCTGAAGCAAATCAGTGGTTGCAGCAGAATGGCGGATTGCAAGGGCAGGCGTTGGTGAATGCCGCCCGCCAGCAGAATTGGGACGCCAGCGTACAGGCGCTGGTTGTGTTTCCCGATGTGCTCAGCCGTTTGAGCGCCGATTTGCGTTGGACCACAGACCTCGGCAATGCATTTCTAGCGCAGCAGACAGACGTCATGAACGCGGTCCAGAGGATGCGCCAGCGCGCCATGAACAACGGCAAGCTGAGTTCAAACAGCCAGCAGACGGTAACTGAAGAAGATCAAGGCGGACAGCCGGACGTCATGATTGCGCCCGCCAATCCGGACATGGTTTACGTTCCTTATTACAATCCCGAGTATATTTGGGGACCGCCTGATTGGGGTTATTACCCGGCGTGGGATTATCCGGATTTCGGCTTCGGGTTCGGGTTCTTCCCGGGCATTTACATCGGCGGTTTCTTCGGCGGCCTCGGATGGGGCGGCTGGGGATGGGGCATCAATTGGCATCATTGCTCGGTCTTTGAGCGCGGAGCGTTCTTCGGCCGTTACGGCTTCGGCGGATACGGCGGCGTGGGGTTCCGGGGCACGGCTTTGTGGGCACACAATCCAGCGCACCGGTTGGGAGTCGGCTATGCGAATCGCGGCTTGACGGCGCGCTATGGCGCGGCCAGTGCGCGCTCCAGATTTAGCGGTGAGCGCGTAGGCGGGAATAGTTATGCTGCACGGGGAGCGGCCGGCGGATGGAATCGGTTCGGCGGCAATTCCTACGCCGGCGGCCATTCCTATAACGCATCTCCTTCTTACCACGCGTACAATGGCGGCGGAAGTTATGGGTATCGCGGGACGCCGTCGTACGGCGGCAATCGCTCGTACAGCATGACTCCGAATCGCAGCTACAGCTATGGCGGCAGAAGCTACGCACCCAGCTACCGTGCGGCTCCTTCGTCCCGCGCATACGGCGGTGGCGGCGGCGGTTTCCATGGCGGTGGCGGTGGCCACGGCGGTGGCGGTGGGCACAGGTAAACCTCCGCAAGGGCAATCTGAAAAGCTTTACCGAGCGGGTTCCGGCTACGGCTGGAACCCGCTTTTTTGTATCGTATACTGGCGAGGATGAAGTTCCTCGTGCGAATGGCTTTCGGCCTTCTGGCCTCAAGTGTACTCATGGCGCAAACCAGTTGGCACCACCGCTACGCCGAAGTCAACGGCGTGAAATTGCATTATGTAGAGCAAGGCAAAGGCGAATTGATCCTGTTTCTGCACGGCTTCCCCGAATTCTGGTACGAGTGGAAGGACCTGCTTCCGGAATTCGCGCGCGATCACCACGCCGTCGCGCCTGACATGCGCGGCTACAACCTCTCCGCACATCCCGAACCGGTCGAGGCCTATCGTGTGCCGCTGATCGTGGAGGACGTGCGCGCGTTGGCCGCCAAGTTGAAAGCCCGCCGCTTCATCCTAGCCGGGCACGATTGGGGCGGCGTCATCGCCTGGGCGTTTGCGGCCGCGCATCCGGAGATGCTCGACAAGCTCATCATCGTGAACGCCCCGCATCCCACTGTCTTCGCGCGCGAGTTGGCCGAAAATCCGGCGCAGCAAAAGGCCAGCGCCTATTTCAATCTGTTCAATTCGCCGCAAGCGGAGAAGTTCCTTGAGCAGAACGACTTTGCCACGCTGCAAGGACTCATCAAGCCTTGGGCCTCGCCGGCGGATGTGAAGGAGTACTTGGCGGATTGGGGACGCGGGCTGACCGGCGGATTGAACTACTATCGCGCTGCGCGTCTGCATTCGCCCACGAATGGCGCGCAGTCTGCGCAGGCGAACACCCTGCCACCCATGCCGCCGATCGACGTGCCCACGCTGGTGATCTGGGGCGAAAAGGATACCGCGCTGTTGACCGGCAATCTCAACGGCCTCGACCAGTACGTGAAGCACCTGACGGTCCGCCGCATTCCTGACGGCACGCACTGGGTGATCCACGAAAAAACCGCCGAGGTGATCGGCTACATGCGCGACTTCCTCGGCGGCAATTGAAGCTTGATTAAAGCACCTCTTCCGACCAATGCTCCAGAACCTGCTTCACCTTGGCAGTGAATTGATCGGCTAGGGCGCCGTCGATCAGCCGGTGATCGAAACTGAGCGACAGGTACATGACCGAGCGAATGGCGATAGCGTCGTCGATGACCACCGGCGCCTTTTCGACCGCTCCCACACCCAGAATGGCCACCTGCGGCTGATTGATGATGGGAGTAGCGATCACGCTGCCGAAGCCGCCGAAATTCGAGATGGAGAATGTGCCGCCCTGCACCTCGTCGGGCTTGAGTTGCCGCGAGCGCGCGCGCGTAGCCAGATCCACGATCGACCGCTGCAAGCCCAGCACGTTTTTCTCATCGGCCAGGCGGATCACCGGCACGATCAAGCCGTTCTCCAATGCCACAGCGATCCCGATATTGACCTCGTTGTGGTAGATGATATTGTTGCCTTCAATCGCGGCGTTCAACAAGGGGTAGGTGCGCAAGCCCACCACCGTCGCGCGCACCACGAACGGCAGATAGGTGAGCGACATGCCATAGCGCGATTGGAAATCGGCCTTGTGGCGATCGCGCATGCGCGCCACCTTGGTCATGTCGACTTTGTGGATGGTGGTCACATGGGCGGAAGTGCGCCGGCTGGCGACCATGTGCTCGGCGATGCGGCTGCGCATGGCGCTCATCGGCTCGACGCGCGACTTAGCTTGTCCGGCCGGAGGCAGCGGCGCTTCGAAAACCGGTGACGGCGGCGGAGGAGGCGGAGGCGGTGCGGCTTCGACTGGAGGCGGCGCGGCCGGCGTGGGCGCTTGTTGCTGGCTTGCCAGGTAAGCCTCCACGTCCTGTTTCGTAATGCGGGCGCCGGCGCCGGTCCCCTTCACCTTCGTGAGATCGACGGAGTACTCGCGAGCCAGGCGCCGCACCAGCGGCGACAGAGGGCCGGTCGGCTCGGTTGGTTCAACGGGAGGCGGCGGGGGAGCTTCCACGGCCGGCGGCGGCGCGGCGGGCTGGACGTCTGCGGCCGGTTCGGCGGCCGCGGGCGCCGCAGCGGCAGGCTGGGCCGCCCCGCCCCCATCGTCGATGCGCGCCACCACAGAACTGACGCTGACCGTTTTGCCCTCCTCCACCAGCACCTCGGAAAGCGTCCCGGCCGCGGGCGACGGAATCTCTGTGTCCACCTTGTCGGTCGAAATCTCGAATAGCGGCTCATCCCGCTCTACGTGTTCGCCGGGCTTCTTTAGCCACTTCGTCAAGGTGCCTTCAACGATGCTTTCGCCCATCTGGGGCATCACTACGTCCGTCATGAACAGTCCTCTTTAATGGCAGGCGAGCACGCCCGCCGGAATCATCTCACGATCAAATATGCGGCCAAAGTGCGCGGTCACGCGCCCGGCGACTTCATCCCAGGGGGCGCCGCAGCCCAGTTCCGCCATGGAGGTCACGGGCTTCGTCAAACCGCAAGGAACAATGTACTGGAAATAGCGCAGGTCGGTGGAAACGTTCAAAGCGAAACCGTGCGATGTGACCCATCGGCTGATGTGTACGCCAATCGCGGCGATCTTGCTGCCGCCCACCCAGACGCCAGTCAGCTTCGGAATACGGCCGGCCTCGATGCCGAAATCCGCCAGCGTGTCGATCAGCACCTGCTCGATCGCGCGCACGTACGCACCCACGTCGCGCTGCCATTCCCGCAACTCGACGATGGGATAGCCTACGATCTGTCCGGGACCATGATAGGTCACATCGCCGCCGCGATCGGTCGGATAGAACGCGATGCCGGTCCGCGCCAGCACGTCTTCGCCAGCCAGGACATTCTCCGCGTGGCCGTTGCGGCCCATTGTGATGGTATGCGGATGTTCGAGCAGGATGAGCTGGTCCGGAATCGCGCCCGCCTTACGCTGCGTTACAAGCTGCTGTTGCAGTTCCACCGCGGCGGCATATTCCATTCGTCCCGGCCGGTGCCACTCACAGCTAAGCATTGATTGCCAGGCCTTGGACGGCGTTGAAGCCTTCGCCCACGATTTCGGAAAGTGTGGGGTGCGGGTGGATGGTGTGCATCATAGTCTCCACCGTGGACTCCGCTTCCATGGCGGCGACGGCTTCCGCGATCAATTCGAAAGCGTCCGGACCGATGATGTGCACGCCCAGGATCTCGCCCATCTTCGCGTCCGTCACTACCTTGATGAAGCCGCCGTGGCTATCGAGGATGCTCGCCCGGCTATTGCCCGCGAACGGGAACTTGCCGATCTTCACTTCGTACCCCTGCGCGCGCGCCTGAGCTTCGGTCATTCCGACGCTGCCGATGCCCGGATCGGTGTAAGTGCAGGCCGGAATACGATTGCGATGGATCGGGATGGCCGGCTTGCCCGCCGCGTGCGCCACCGCGACCATGCCCTCCGCCGTGGCCACATGCGCCAGTTGCGGTGTGCCTGCGACCACGTCGCCGATGGCGTACACGCCCGGCTCGCCGGTCTGCTGATACGGATTCACCTTGATGAAGCCGCGATCGAGTTCCACGCGCGTATTCTCCAGACCGATGTTCTCCGTGTTCGGCTTGCGGCCCACCGCGACAAGCAACTTCTCGGCCTCCACTTCCTCCGTCTTGCCGTTCGCCAGCGTCACGGTCATCTGCACGCCCTTGCCGCCCTTGCGCACGTTCTCGACCTTGGCGCTGGTTTCGACGCGGATTCCGGATTTGCGGAAGGCGCGGTCCAATTCCTTTGAGACTTCTTCATCCTCCACGGGCACGATGCGCGGCAGCATCTCGAATATCGAAACGTCGGTACCGAAGCGATAGAAGATCGAGCCGAACTCCACCCCCACCGCGCCCGCACCGATGATCGCCAGCGACTTGGGCACCGCGGACAGGTTCAGAATCTCGATGTTCGTCAGGATCAGGTCGGCGTCCGGCTGCAGGCCCGGCAGCATACGCGCTTCCGATCCCGTAGCGATAATAATGTTGCGCGCCTCCACGGTCTGGATGCCCTGCGGGCCTTCCACGTCGATGCGCCCGCCGCCCTTCAACCGCGCGTAGCCTTTGATCCACTCGACTTTGTTCTTGCGCAGCAGGCCCTCGACGCCTTTCGAATGCTTGCTGACGATGCGGTTCTTCTTATCCAGCACCTTCGGATAGTCGAGCACCGGGCTCTGGCACTGAATTCCGTCGGCCTCCGGATTCAGGAAGTGCTCCCAAACGTCCGCGGTATGCAGCAGCGCCTTTGTTGGAACGCACCCTACCAGCAGGCACGTCCCACCCAAACGAGGCTGTTTTTCGATGAGCGCGGTCTTAAGGCCATATTGGCCGGCACGAATGGCGGCCGAATAACCGCCGGGGCCGCTGCCGATAACAATCAGATCGTAGGACACTTTTTCCATTCTACATCGGCCCTCGCCGCGGCCACCAAATCGCGTCACACTGGCGCGGCGGAAGGATAATGTAATTGATCAAAGATATGACTTGGCTGTTGCTTTTACTGATGTGCGGGACGGGAGCGGGGATTCCGGGGGCCTTCGCGCAGACCAGCCGCTCGAAGAAACCGGCCCCGGTGCGGCCGACTCGCTGGCCCATCGTTAGCTTGCGCGTGGAAGGCAGTCACAACTACACAGAAGCCCAGATCCTGGCTATTACCGGGCTGAAGACCGGGCAACTTGCCGGCAAGGACGACTTCGAAGCCGCCCGCGAAAAGCTGGCCGCGACTGGCATGTTCGAAACCGTGGGCTATAAGTTCGGACCCAGCGGCGACAAGGACGGTTACGCGGCGTCGTTCCAAGTGGTGGAGGTCAGTCCGGCCTATCCGATCCGCTTCGAGGAGCTCGGCGTGCCAGATAAGGACCTGACCGCGTACTTGCGCGCGAAGGACCCGCTGTTCGCGCCGCGCCTGGCCGCTACCAAGGCGGTGCTCGAACGTTACAGAGGTTGGATCAAGGAATACCTGGCGGCACACAAAGCCGACGATCAGATTATCGCGAAGGTCACACCCACCGGTCCCAACGAGTTCGCCATCGTGTTCCGGCCGTCGCGGTCGGATCCGGCCGTGGCGGAGGTTTCGTTCGAAGGCAACGAGGTGATCCCGTCGACCGTGCTGCAGAACGCCATCGCCGAGGTGGCGGTCGGCGCGCCGTATAAAGAAACCAGCTTCCGCCAGTTTCTGGACATGAGCGTCCGCCCGCTCTATGATGCGCGCGGCCGCATTCGCGTGGCCTTCACCAAGATCGCAGTGACGAAAGCTTCCGACGTGCAGGGCTTGGCCGTGAAGGTGACGTTGACCGAAGGCCCCGCTTACGATTTCACCGGCGTGCGCGTCGCCGGCGCCGAGCATTTCAATGGCGCCCGTTTGCTGCGGACTGCAAAGTTCAAGACCGGCGGCGTCGCCGACTTCGACGAGATCGGCAAGGGCGTGGACCGCATCAAGAAGGCCCTGGCCCATCAGGGCTACGTGCTCAGCGACGTGCACATCGAGCGGCAGATCGACGATGCCAAGAAGACCGTCAGCCTGGTGCTGCATGTCGATGAAGGCCCGCAGTTCGTCTTCGGCAAACTGAACGTCAATGGGCTGGATCTGAACGGTGAAGCCGCCATCCGCAAGATGTGGACGCACACCCCGGGCTCGCCCTACAACCCGGAATATGCGGACTACTTCCTGCATCAGGTGCACGATTTGGGCATGTTCGACAATCTCGGCGAGACGCGCGCGGAGACGAAGGTGGACGAGAAGACGCACACCGTCGACGTGTCGCTCTACTTCAAGTACGCGCCGCCGGTGGAGAAGAAGAAGCGGCAAGGTCCCCTGGGGAACCAGAGCAGCGACGACGGCCCGAACTTAGCCGGCGTTTAGTCCCCACAAGATCTGCCGTAGCATCCCCAAAACCACCGGCGCATCGCGCGCCGTCAGGTTCAGCCGCCGGACCAACCGCCGTGTCTTCATCTTCGTCGACGCCGCCGTCAGCGGTTTAATATAGCCGCTGCGCTCCAGCGCTTCGACCAGCATCTGCGTGATCTGTTCGGTATCCGCCGCGCTGGCCGGCTTTGGCGGCGCAGCCTCCCTCCCCACGCGCGTTGCGGTGCGCGCATCGCGCGCCAGTTCGTAAAGGCATACTGCCACTGCCTGGCCGAGATTCATCGAACGGTCCAGATCCACCGTCGGGATGCGCATCAGCCAGTGGCAATGGCTCATCTCTTCGTTCGAGAGTCCGAACTTCTCCGATCCGAAGAGCAATGCGATCGGACCCGCGGCTTTGCGGATGAGGCGTGCGCCATACTCGAGGCGCCGCAGTGGGTGTTGCAGTTCGCGATGGCCCACCGAAGTGGTTCCCACTACCAGCGCGCAGTCAGCCACCGCAGCTCCCAACTCCTTGAACTCTGCGGCGGACGCCAATAACGGCGCGGCTCCCACCGCGGAGCGCGCTTCGCGGTATGCAACTTCGTACGGATTCACCACGCGCATACGCGTGAAGCCAAAGTTGGCCATCGCGCGCGCGGCCGCTCCGATGTTCAGCGGGTTTCGCGGCGCGCACAACACCACGCGCACATCGTCTCTGGAAAAAACTTTTGCCGCGGAGCCGTCTCGATGCATTTTTCTCTTGACTTTCTTCTCGAAGAACTTTATATATGAATCACATTGCGATTTTCGAATCGCAAAATTTGATGTTTAGGGAGAATCAATCGATGAAGAGCGCAACCAAGAAAGCCGCCCCGAAGAAGAAGGCGCCCGCAAAAAAGAAGAAGTAACTTGGGCGCCCACAACAGGGCGTGATTCAAGTTCAGACCACACAGGCCCCGATTCGTCGGGGCCTTTTTCATTTTGTAGCCGGCTCCGCATGTACTCCTCCCGCTTTCTGCAGCAGCGTCCGGAACGTCTCTCCCATGCCGAATAGCAGCGTCTTCAATTGCAACCGGCGCCGCAGTTCATCCGCCGGCGATTCCGCCGCGAGCGCTGCCGCGAATTGATCCGCTTCGCCCGCGGCCAGCAGTGTTTGTGCCAGAGTTTCGAAGCGCACGGTTTGCAGGCCGAGCCGCGCGCCATGCTCTTCGAGTGCGCTGAATGCGACATGCGCCGTGATGTCCTGCGCTCCCGGATCGCGAAGCACGTCTTCGTTCGCCTGATGCCGCCGGTAACTCATCAGCGACCCGTGCGGAAAGCGCGCACACTCGGCGCGCGTGAAACCGTAATCGATCGTGAATACGAATCCGGCTTCGATCGCGCAAGCGATGCGCTGTAGCCAAGCCAGCGCTTCCAGGTTTACCTCGCAGCGCATGCCTTCCGCAAGCGGCGGAATATAGCAGCGTAGATACTCGGCAACCTCCTCGCGGACCGGGTCGCCGGCGGTCCACACGAAGCGTTCGTCCCATCCCACGCGCAACTCGCTATAGCGGCCGCCGCGGCGGATAACCGTCTCTACCGGCAAAGCATCGAAGAATTCGTTGCAAAACACGACGCCTCGAAAACGTTCTGGGAGCGATCCGGCGTTCAAGTCCACCGGAACGTAGCGCCACTCCGCGAACCGAGCGGCCATCTCGCCTCTACCCGCCCCCAGTTCCACCACCGTGAAATCGGCGGGCGACCCCAGTTCGCTATACAACGTGCGTACCCGCTGCGCCATCAGGATGCCGAACACCGGCTGAATCTGCTCGGCAGTATAGAAGTCGCCGTGCTTGCCGAATGGATCGCGCCGGTAATAGCCGTGCACCGGATCGTAAAGCGCCGTCTCCATGAAATGCCGGAACGGGATCGATCCCTCCCGGCGGATCTCGTCGCGCAGCACCTCTTCAAGCGGCGTCACGGTTCCACGACCCGGCTCTGCGGCGTGCGAATGAACATCTCCACCAGGTAATCGTGCAGACAATCGTACAGGTAACGTTGTAACGTCCATGAAAACTGCGGATGCTCGATGTCGCGGGGATGTAACGGAGCGTAGTAAGTGTGCAGGCCCAGGTCGCGGTTCTTCAGTTCGATGACCAGTTCGATCGATCCGTCCCGCTCGCGCGCCGAGAAGTCCAGTAACGCGTGTTCGTACCTGCGCAGCTCCGCTTCGACTTTCTCCAATGGACTCACGCATTTATGCTAGCGTGAAAATCAAAGGCATGTCTCTGCCCGCTACCGTCCGGGTCAAGCTCAGTTCGGAAGCCGCCGAAGGCATCTCAATTACGCGCGTGGTGGTGCAGGACTTACCCGTGCGCGATCTGGTCGAGCATATGCTCGGCATCACCGAAAGGGACGCGGAGCGCATCCGGGAACTGTTGCTGCGCGGCACGCTCGTCAGCGGCGCCTCGCGTTTCCGCTGGACTGGCTGGGAGTCCGACCTGGAGAGTATCCAGGACCTGCTGGCTACTTTCCCCGGCGATGATCCTGCCCGTCCGTTCTCTGCGGAGCGCTGCGTGCGAGCGGTCTTGCGCGGCGGACGGCAGGCCATCGAGATCCCGCGCGCCGCCGCCGAGCGCAAGCCGCTGCTGCGCAAATCCAGCTTCTGGGATCTGCTGATGGACGCCGCCGCCACAGGCCAGGTGCAGTATCTGCGCTACTCGCACAAGGACCGTGCCGATTGCTATCGCGTCGACCTGCCGCGCGCCGCTGCCGAACGTCTGCGTGCCGCCGGCGACATCGTACGTTACACCACCTTGCGCGATCAGATCCGTTCGGTAGGGTTCGCGTGGGTGGAGCTGTTCGTCGAGCGGTAATCAAACGATCTGGCTTTTTCTGAAGACCTCCGTTGCGAAGGATCGGTGCAAAGCGTTCAAAGCTGGTCTTTATAATTCTCCAGCGCCGTCCGTACCAACTGGCTGCGCGTGCGGACTCCCGTCTTCGAAAATAACTGCTGCAGGGTCGCCTTCACGGAACTCTCGGAAACCTGCAAGCGGTCCGCGATCTCCTTGTTGGCCAGACCCTCGAACACATACCGCAGCACCTGCCGTTCCCGATCCGTCAGCCTCTTCCGCTGATACTCCGGCTGTGGCGCGGTTACCGCCGCCAGCACGGACTGCAGATACCCCGGTTCGAAGCATTCCTTGCCGCTATGCACCTCGCGGATGCTTTGCGCCAGCGCCGCGGGTGAGCAGTGCTTCCGCAACATGCCGGCGATCCCCTGCCGGATCATAACGGCCGCTTCCATTTCCGTCACGCCAGCGGTCACCACCAACACGCGCCCTTCGAAGCCCACCGAGCGCGCCATCGCCAGGAAACCGGAGCCTTTGTCTTCGCCCAAATCGTAATCGAGCAGCACCACATCCACCGGCGTCTTGGCCACCAGCCGTACCGCCTCCTCGGCCGATGCGCACTCGCCCGCAATTTCGAAATCCGGCTCGGCAGCCAGCAGGCGCGCCACGCTTTCACGAAACAACGCGTGATCATCCACCACCGCGATCCGGATCATGCATCCCCCAGCGGCGCCAGCACCACCGCGAAACAACAGCCCACCGCGCGCGGCTCATAGCGTAACTCGCCGCGAAAGCTGCGCACGATCGCTCGCGAGACGTATAGCCCCAAGCCCGCGCCATCCGCGCCTTGCTGGAATGGACGGAACAGTTGCTGCGCTGAACGGATCCCCACCCCGGTATCTTCAAACCGGATCACCACCGCGGATTCCTCAACGCCCGCGCTGATCGTCAGTTCTTTCCCCGGGCCGTTCTCCATGGCCCGCTGGCTGTTCCGTGCCAGGTTCAAAAACACCTGCAGCAAGCCGTAGGAATCCGCCCATACCAGCGGCAGATGCGGCGCGATGCGCCACCCGACCGTCATCCCCGATTCGCGAAAGGTCGGCTCGATCAGCACACGCAGCTCATCCAACACCTCGTCCACATCCACCGCGATCGCCTGATCCTCCGGCGACGCCTGCAACTCGAGCGCGGCGATCTTCTCCAAGCCCTGAATCAAAGTTTGTAGCGCTGCGAAATCCTGGTTGCCCGCCATGCCCTCCACGCGCGCCAGGTTCCGGCCCACCGCGGAAACCGCGCCGCACAGGTTGCGGATCTCGTGCGACATGGCGCCCATCAGGATGCGCGTATTCTTCAGCAGGTGATTCAGGCTCAGGTCCTCGCGGTCGCGCAAATCTTCGGAGAGATCCACGATGATGGCCGCCAGCTTCGGCCCGGAACGCGTCTTGTAAGTCGAGAACCAGATGGCCGCCAGGAAGACTTCGCCGTCGCGCCGCTGTCCCTTCGATTGCATCGTCGTACGGAACGATTGCGACCGGTGACCCAGCGCCACCGGTTCGAGCGCCGGCAGATAGTGACGGATCGGCTCACCCGAAAGCGAATGGCCGGGCGCGAGCAGTTGTCGCGCGGCTTGGTTGGCCAATACGATGAGGCCGGCGGAGTCCACCATCACAATCGCCGCCGGGCTGGTTTCGATCAGAATCTGGATCTGCTGCTCGGCATCCTCCCGCTGGCGGATCTGTTCGGTCAGTTCCTGCAAGTGCTCGACGGCGAGCTGCCGCTTGTGGATCAGTTCCGAAACGAACAGGCCCGTGCCCGTGAACGCGATGCTCATCATGGCCATGCGCGTCCCGGCATCGGCTTGCGGGAACGGGCTGAACAGTTCGCCCAAAATCGCGCAGCAGACGCCCAGGACGCCGATCTGCCAGCGATTGAGGAAGCCGCCCGCCAACATAATCGGGAACAGGTACAGAAAGTTCAGCGAGAAGTTCGGCTTCGTGATCCAGTCCGCTGCCGCGACCAGCGCCACCAGGGCAGCCGTGGCGGCCAGAGCGCGCCGGCGGTTCTGGGGCGAGTAAAGGAGCGCGATGTCCGGCATGCCTTAGGAATACCTATCTTAATTATGAGGCGGAAGGGCGTGGCACAATGAAGAGACATGCACAAACGTCTGCCTTTCGCGCTCGGCTGTTACGGCGTGCTGGCGCTGCTGGCGTGGTTCACGCTGGGCGACGCCGGTGTGTATGTCGGCGGCCGGGTTGTCGAGTTGCGCGCCGCGGTTTTCCTTTTTCTGGGCGGGCTCACGCTGAAAACCTTAATCGCCTACAAGGCTGGCTGGTAAGGCCATCGCCTTACCGGATCGGTGCTCCGGATTGAAACACGGGTTCCGAATCGGCGCATTCCTTTAGACGACGAGAAAAAAACTATTGAAATTAAGGCCTTTATCCGATATTGGAGTCTGGTACTCCTGTTGCATCCTGTCAAGATGCCGGACGGAATCACGGCGCATAACAAAAGGGAGAACAGGAAGACATGGGACGCGAAAACGGAACAGCGAAACGCAAGGCCGCCGCCAGCAAAGCGGTACGGGACCGCATCGTGCTCGAGAATCTCGCACTGGTTAAGGCCATTGCCATCCGGGTGCACGAGAATCTGCCGGTGCACGTGGATCTCGACGACCTGGTGCATGCCGGCGTGCTGGGCCTGTTCGATGCCGCGTCGAAGTACAATCCCGATAAGAAGGTCGTTTTCCAGAGCTACGCCAAGCATCGCGTAAAGGGCGCCATCCTCGACAGCCTGCGGCAGCTCGACTGGGCCTCCCGCGACCTGCGCAAGCGGCAGAAGCAGTTGGATTCCGTCACTCACGACCTTATGACTCGCCTGGGCCGTACGCCGACCGAGGCCGAGATCGCCGAAACTCTGGGCTTGGGCATCGAACGCTGGCGCCGCGTGGCCCTCGAACTGAAGAATCTGGGCCTGCTGTCCGCCTCCACCCTGCGTCCCGACCCCGATAACAGTGCGCCAGTCGAATTCCCCGCTGCGCCTGATTCCCAACCGGACCACATCTGCGCCCGCAGACAGATGCGCTCGGCCTTGGCCGGCGCCATGAAGTGCTTGCCCAGACGCTATCAGAAGGTTGTGGTTCTCTATTACACCAACGAGATGACCATGAAGGAGATCGGCGAAGTGTTGGGCGTGAATGAAAGCCGCGTCTCGCAGATCCACAAGATCGCCCTGGAAAAGATGGCCGTCAGCCTCCGCCAGTCCGGTATCGCGTCAGCCACGGCGTTCTGATGGCCTCTTGACAAGAATCTGGAATAATGTGAATATGAATTCATATTCATGTTATGAAACTACGCGTTTTGTTCTCTGGAATGCTGCTCTGGATCGTGGGCACGGTAGGCATCCGGCTGGCCGGCCATCGCCTGCTCGAACCGGGCCACGCCGCGCGCGTCGTCGCCCTGTACGCCGTCAGTTTCCTGCTGATGGCGCTCCTGGTCCCGCGCATCTGCCGCCGCCTGGGGTTTCAAAATGACTTGTGGCCCCAAGCCGCAACGCTTCTGATCCTGCCGGCCTTGATCCTGGATCCGTTCTCCTGCGCCTTCTTCACCACCATGTTTCCTAATATGGATCCGGCCGCGGCCGGCGCCTTCGGTGGCTGGATGCTGATCTGTTGCGGAGGAGGTGTCGCCGGGGCGTGGCGAAAAACATAATCTCGGACGTCCCGCCGCCGCTGCTGGATTCCGGCGAAGATCTCCCCGCCCCGCCGCGTCAAATGCGCAGCTTGGCCACGCGCCAGAAGATCCTCGACGCGGCCCGTGATTCCTTCGCCGAAAAGGGTTACCAGACCACCTCCATCGCGGATATCACTACCCGCGCGGGAACCGCCGCCGGGGCTTTCTACATCTATTTCCACTCCAAACGCCAGCTTTTGATCGTGTTGATGAGCGAACTGCTCGATCGCCTGCATCATCTCGACCTGCGTCCAAAGGGCGGTAACGATGTGCAAGCCGGTCTGCGCACGTTCCTCGCAGCCGTCTTTCGTGCCGACCGGAGGTATTACGGAGTAGTCCGGGCCTGGCAGGAGGCCGCCTTGGCCGATGCCCAACTGGCGCACATGCAGGCCGCCATCGAAGCCTGGACGCAAGCGCGCATCCTTCGCGTGTTCCAAGCCTTGCAGCAATACCCGAGCGCCCGCCCCGATCGCGATCTGGCTTCCTTTGTCAAAATGATGGACCGGCACTTCTGGTCGATCCTGGCCCGCGGCACCAGCCTGTCGCCGCGTAACTTCGATCGCGAGGTCCGCATCGCCGCCGACGTCATTTATCATTACCTATTCCGCGATAAAATCTAGAGAAGAGCATGAGCACCCCGGCCGTCCGCCGTCCCGCTACCGCGCGGGATATCATCTTAGAAATAGTCCGGAATATGCGGGAGGGCCTGGAGCCTCTGCATTACACCACGCTGGCGCCCGCCATCTATCACGTCTACTTGCATGCGGAAGATTACGAACGCCTGCGCGCCATTTTTCCACGTATGCAGGACGAGACTCGCCAGGCGCTGGATGCTGAGTTAGCGCAACTGAATCGCGCCTCGCTGGGTGAGAAGCTGAAACTGGCGCGCAAACCCGCCTCCAAGGTAACCGCGCCCGAAGGCGGATGGCGCGTCGAATTCTTCGAAAACACCGACGAAGACGTGGAGGCAGGCGACATCGTCATCTACTCCGAGCTGGCCTTGCCGTCCAAGCCGGAATTCGGCGCCGGCAATATGACGAAGCGCATCAATACGCGCCGGCTTGGCGGTGAGTTGACCTCGTCGCAGAAGTACGAAGAACAATTGCCTCCTACGCAGGAGATGGAGGCTTACGCCACCATCGAGTACGAAGACCAGGGCGGCAAGCACACCTACCGCATGACCAAGAACCAGGTGGTAGTGGGCCGCGGCGGCCGCGACTACTGGACCGATGTCAAGTTGAACACGCTCCCCGACGTTTCGCGCGAACACGTGCGCCTGCGCCGCGACGCCCAAACCGGCGAGTTCTTCATCAAGGACTTAAGCCGCCTGGGCACCAGCGTGAACGGCAAAGCGATTCCCACCAGCGTCGAATACGTCGAAGGCGAAAAGCGCGACAAGAACGTTGAGGTGAAACTGCCCGCCCAGGCACGCATCGGCCTGGCGGATGTCGTGTTCCTGGAGTTTCACGTTTCTCCCACACAATAGATGCCTGTCAAAACCCATCTTCGCTGTGCGGGGGAGAGCCACGTAGGGCGCGTCCGCCAAAACAACGAAGACCGCGTGTATTCGGATCCCGACCGCGGCATCTTCCTGGTGATCGACGGCATCGGCGGCCAGGCGGCCGGCGAGCGCGCCGCGGACCTGGCGCTCAGCGGCATCCGCGCGCGGCTGGAACGCCAAACCGGCACCGCGGAAGATCGCATCCGCGAGGGGATTGCGGTAGCCAACAACGAGATTCTCCGTCAGGCAGCCACCAATCCCGATTGGCACGGGATGGCCTGTGTCCTGACGGTAGCCGTAATCGACAATGGCACCGCTACCATCGGCCACGTCGGCGACTCGCGTTTGTATAAGATCCGGCAGGGGCAGATCCGCAAGATTACGCACGATCATTCCCCGGTGGGCGAGCGCGAAGACGCCGGCCAGATCTCGGAAGCCGAGGCCATGCGGCACCCGCGCCGCAACGAAGTCTATCGCGACGTCGGATCGCAGGAGCATGCGCCGGAGGATCCGGATTTCATCGAGCTGCTGCATATCCCGTTCGAGCCGGACAGCGCTTTATTATTGTGCAGCGATGGATTGAGCGACCAGGTGGCTTCGGCGGAGATCCTGCGTACGGTGCTGGCGAATGCCGGTCATCCCGGAGGCGCGGTACATGAGCTGATCGAAGCGGCCAATCGCGCCGGAGGCAAAGACAACGTCAGCATCCTGGTAGTGGAGGGCGAGCAATTCGCGGCGGCGCGGCAAGCGCCCGCCATAGAGGCGCAGCCCGCGGGCAGCCTATTCTCGAGCAAGCCGGCGATGTTCCTTTACGGCTTGCTTTGCGCGGCCTTGATTTTTGCCGGGCTGCGTCATTTCGTCTGGCAGAATCATCCGGTGGAAGTCCCGGCCGCCAGGATCCTCAGAGTCGGCGGCGGCGGATTTGCCACTATCGGAGAAGCGCTGGCAGCCGCCCGCTCGGGGGACACCATCGAGGTGTCCAGTGGCGAATATCCCGAACAATTGCGCCTGAAGAATGGCGTGGCGCTGCGGGGACGCTTACCCGACGTGCCCATCCTGCGCGCGGCGGCTACGGAGGCGGCGCCGGCGATCGCCATTGTGGCCGAAAATGTCCACGGCGCGCGCGTGCAGGGCTTCCGCATTCGCAGCGACGAGAAAGCTCCGCTGGCCGCGGCGGTGGTCATCGCCGATTCGGATTTGGAATTGGAGGACACCGAGATCATCGGGGCGGCAACCGGCGTGGAGATCCGCGGCCATTCCAGTGCCGTGCTGCGCGCCAACACGATCCAGGATTGCCGCGACGCCGGCATCCATATCTCCGGCGAGTCCGCGCCGTGGATTCTGTTCAATGCCATCCTGCGAAACGGCCGGCGGCCACGCGATCCCGGCCCTGGCATCCTTATCGAAGATCCGGCACGCCCGGTGCTCGAAGGCAACACGTTCTCCGATAACGGCGGCGAGCCGGTGCGCGCGCCGCAGGGAATGGATCAGGCGACGATCGCCAAGTTCAACTTCTTCATGCCGTCGAAACCGCCCACGCGCGTGCGCGCAGGAGCTAAACACTGATGGTCATCCCCGAGCGGCGCAAAGTCGGCAAGTATGAAATCCTGCGGAAGCTGGGCCGCGGCGGCATGGCCGACGTGTACCTGGCCCAGGATCCGGATAACGAACGGACGGTCGCGCTGAAGATCATCGAGCAGGGACCGGACCCCGACTGCCACGAGACGATCGAGGCCGAGCGGCGCGGCTCCGAGTTGCAGGCCAAGCTCGCCGAGGTCGATTCGCGCGTGGTCAAGATCTTCGATGCGGGCGACATGGACGGATACTTTGGCGTCGCCATGGAATACGTCGAAGGCGAAGATCTCTCCGACTTGATGCGCCACGGGCCCGCGCCGGTCGACGACGCGGTCGATATCGCCCTGGCCATCTGCCAGACATTGCACAACGCCCACACGCTTGAGGTCACCATCGACGGCAAACAATGCCGCGGCATTGTGCACGGCGATATCAAGCCGAAGAACATCCGTATCGATCAGGAAAACCGGGTGCGCGTGCTGGACTTCGGCATCGCCAAAGCGCTTTCACTTTCACGCCGCCTGACCCGCAACGAATTCGGCAGCGTGCCATACGCCTCACCCGAGCGCCTGGATTCGGGCGAAGTGAACATCATGTCGGATCTCTGGTCGCTGGGCGTGCTGCTCTACGAGATGGTCGCCGGATCGCAGCCCTATCAGGCGGAAAGCACCGAACGCCTGGAACGGATGATCCGTGCGCGGATCCCAGCGCCGCCGGTTCCTGACCCGTGTCCCGAACCGCTGCGCCGGATCCTGATGAAGAGCATGGACCCGGAGCCCGGCAGGCGCTATCAATCGGCCGCCGACCTGGCTGCGGACCTGGCCGCATTCCGCGCGGGGGCCACAGTTAGCGCCGCTGCCGAAAAAGATCTTGACGCGACGCGCCGTACATTCGGCCGCACCGCGGTATCGGACGATGCCACCCGCCGCACAACCGCCAAACCTCCGGTGCGCGCGCCTCTTCCGGTGGCCGCGCGACCGCTAACCGAGACGCAACGGAAATCCAAGCGCTTCGTCGTAGCGGTGGCCGGGCTGTTTCTCGCCTACATCGTTTTTAACGTGACCTCCAACGTGGTCCTCTGGCGCAACGGTCAACAACTGGAGCGCGATATCAACGCCGAAACCACCACCGATCCGGATGCCATCTGGACCCGCTGGGCCGATATGTCGAAGCGCAATCCGCAATCGCTGTCGCTGTTCGGTCCGCGCCGCGCCGTGAAGAAGAAGATGGTGGAGGCGGCCGATAGGGTGATCGAGACGTATCGAAATGGCGACGCCCAGCCGGTCTACGAAAACGACTGGAAACGCGCCCGGCTCTACCTCGCCCACGCCCTGGAGCTTGACCCGGGCGATGAGACTGTACGCGGCAAATTGCGGTTGTGCGAGGGACAGATCGACCGCATTAACGGGATCAGCCATCGTAACGTCGCGATGCTGAATGAAGCAGTACAGAAATTCGAGGAAGCGGAGCAGGCTATGCCACGCTCGCCGGATCCCGAATTAGGCATGGCCCGTGTTTACGTCTACGGCCTGAAGGATATCGATCGCGCTTATGCGGCTTTGCAGCAGGCCGAACACAATGGCTACCAGCTCGGCAGCCGCGAGAAGGCCCAACTGGCCGATGGCTACCGGGATCGCGGCGACCGCTTGTGGTGGGACTCGCGCAACGTGCGCGGCCTGCCGCAAGAGAGAGACCAGATCCAAAAGGCCGCCGACGATTATCGCCGCGCGCTGCAGTTGTATCAGAGCATCGTGCCGTACGCTAACGCAAACGTCAACATCGCACGCGTGCAGAGTAGCCTGAATGCGATCGAAACCCGGCTGGCGGAGATCCAGTCGCAGCCGCCGACTGCGCCTTCTTCTAACTGAACCTGCGGTGCTGGGCCAAAAACAAAATGGTTCCAAGTGATCCAAAGCTCAGCCCGATCCGGCGCCTGCATGCCAAGCCCGAACCTGAGCAGCCGCAAGATCCAGCGGTAGCTTCCCGGCTCCCAACCGCTCTTTTTGAAAGCGGCAGTTCAACGCCGTGAAGGCCGCGCAGCCTCTTACCGGCTGGAGCCCTTCTCTCGTATCGGCCTTTCGCTCCCCTGGAACGATTGCTCTTGTGAAGCCACCACTCCAGGATCGACGTTCCCGGCCTAATACTTCGATCAGTTGCTGAACTTTCCTCAGGTCCGTTCGGCCTACGGCTCCTTCGCTCTCCCCGGTTAGCCCCGGCTCAGGCGAGATCAACGCCGTAAACCCGTTACCTGATTCCGATTCGGCAATCTCAATCAGCCTCCGAATCTCCACTCCCCTTCGGGGCGTTTTGCACCCCTTCGGATCAAAGTGTTCAACCCGGCTACTGACCGAAAGGCTCGCCTCCCAGCCGCGTCCGATTGCCCTTCGCTCCCCGCCGCCTACTCTTACGTGAATAGTTTCGGCTGCGGATCAACGTTCCAGGCTCGCCTCGCTTCCGGTCGGCTCGCTGTTCCTCGAACCTCTTGGAACCAAGTGCTATGTTGCCTCCAAAGCCCGCCTTCCGTCAAACGATTTTCGCCGCCGGCAGCCAGTTTTCCTCAGCATTGTCGGCGCGTCTTTTGTTACAGTTGCGCAACAATGGCGTTGAATTGCCTGTGCATAAAACGTTCCAAGCCAGCACTGTTCTGCGGGGTGCGGGTGGTTTCGATGTTGTGCCGCGATCATTTCCAGGCGCGGAACAGGCACGGCTGACGGGCACTATAATGGTGGGTCAAGAAGGGTCCCAATCAACCATATGTCCAAGCAACGTCCATCTGCCATTAGCCGGCGTGGCCTTTTCAAATCGTCGGCTGCCGTGCTCGGCGGCGGACTACTCGGATCGCGCGCCAAAGCCGATCCGGAGCCGCCATTCCAGAACGTGAATACCAACTCCAGCCCATCCACGCTGAAGATTACAGACCTGCGGGTGGCCACGGTGCGCAAGCCCGGTCCCAGCCCATGCACGATCATCCGCCTGGATACGAATCAGGGTGTCTACGGTCTCGGCGAGGTCCGCGACGGCGCCAGCGCCACGTATGCGCTGTTTCTGAAGAGCCGCGTGGTGGGCGAGAATCCCCTGCGCATCACTTATATATTCGAGAAGATCAAGCAATTCGGCGGACACGCGCGGCAGGCCGGCGGCGTGGTGGCGATTGAAGAGGCCCTTTGGGACATCGCGGGCAAAGTCTATGGCGTTCCGATTTACCAGATGCTGGGCGGAAAGTTCCGCGACAAAGTTCGCATCTACGCCGACACGGAAGAGTCGCAGGACATAGCCGAGTATGCCCGACGGCTGAAAGCCCGGAAGGAAGAGATGGGGCTCACCTGGCTGAAGATGGACTTGGGCACTTACATGGTGGCGCACATTCCCGGCACCCTGACCCAGCCGTCCGGCCAGTCGCAGTGGGAACGCTCGCAACTGCCGCACATGTTCACCGCGGCCGAGGTGACCGACAAGGGCATCGAGAAACTGTGCGAGTATGTGGCGGCCGCGCGCGAGGCCGTCGGCATGGAGATCCCGCTTTCCATGGACCACCTCGGGCACGTTGGCGTAAACTCCATCATCCGGCTGGGCAAGGCTTACGAGAAATTCAACCTGGAGTGGATCGAAGACGTGGTGCCCTGGCAGTACACGGAACTGCTCCAGCGCATCACTCTGGAAAGTCCCACACCGATCCTCACCGGTGAAGATATTTACCTCAAGGAAGGCTTCATCAACCTCTGCGAGAAGCATGCAGTGAGCAAAATCCATCCCGATATCTCGACTTCGGGCGGAATCCTGGAAACGCATAAGATCGGCGATAGGGCCATGGAATATGGCGTCCCGATGGCGATGCACTATGCCGGCCTGCCGATCGGCGCCCTGGCCAGCGTCCACTGCGCGGCGGCCACCGAGAACTTCCTGGCGTGCGAGAACCATTCGCTGGACGTGCCCTGGTGGCAGGACCTGGTGGAAGGCATCGACAAGCCGATCATCAACAAAGGTTTCATCGCCGTTCCCGACAAGCCCGGCCTGGGCGTCACGCTGAACGAGGACGTGGTGCGCCAGCACCTGTTACCCGGCACAGGTTTCTTTGAACCGACACCCATGTGGGATAAAGAGCGCTCCTGGGACCGGCTCTGGAGCATGGCGCCGCCGCGAAACAAAACGGCCGTAAATTCGTGAGATGGTGGCCCGTCATCCTGTTGGCGGCAGTGATTCTTTCCGCCGCGGCTGCTGACACCCGGCAGATCTTCGAACAGGGCCAGCACGCGATGGCCTCGGGCGACTTGGCCGCGGCGGAGAAAGACTTTCGGGCGGTGCTGGCGGCCGATCCGGATAATGTCGGCGCGCATGGCAATCTCGCCGTGGTTTATATGCGGCGCAAAGCCTGGAAGCCGGCGCTCGACGAGTTGCGCGCCGCCGAGCGTTTAGCGCCGCAGATGGCCGGCATTCAACTGAATATTGGCTTGGTGTATTATCGCCAGGCCAATTACGGCGATGCGATTCCGCCATTCGAAGCCGTCGTGCGCGCGCAACCGGATTCGCTGCAGGCCCGCTATCTGCTGGGTCTCTGCTATCTGTTCAAAGAACGTTACGCCGACGCTGCCCAGACGCTTGAACCGCTTTGGCCGCAGGAGTCCGGTAATCTGAACTACCTGTATGTCGTGTCCATCGCGGCCAACAAGTCGGGGCGCACGGAACTCGATCAGCGGGCCACCGCGCGGCTGATCGAGATCGGCCATGACTCGGCGGAGTTCCACATGATCATCGGCAAGGCCCACGCCGGCGCCGGCATGTACGATCGGGCCCTCGCGGAATTTCAGACGGCCGCGCGGATCGATCCGAAGCTGCCGCTGGTGCATTACTTCCTGGGCACCGAATACCGGCGGCAGAACGATCTGGAGCGTGCCCGGCAGGAGTTTCTGAAAGACATCGCCATCGCGCCGGACGTCCCATACGATTATGACGAACTGGGCGCGGTGTGCTACGCGCTGGACCGGCTCTCTGAAGCTCAGCGGTATTATGAACAGGCTTTGCGGCTCGATCCCACGCTGGGTACTTCGGACTATGGGCTGGCCAAGGTTTATAAGGAGCAGCGGAAGTACGCCGAAGCGCTCAAGCTTTTGCGCGCGGCAGGCGAGCTCGATCCGAAGAGTTCGAGCATCTATTACCTGCGCGGCCAAGTGCTGTTCGCCATGGGACGCCGCGCGGAAGCCAAGGCAGCCTTCGATGAGGCCGCGCGACTGAAGCAGGCCGTGCGCGACGAGCTGGAGCGCAAGATCAGCGGCCAGCACCCGGCCGACCCGCAACTCAGCCAGGAACCAAAGCCCTGATTTATTTTCGCAGCAGAGGCCGCAGATAGCGCATTACGGTCGCTGCGACGATGCGATTGCCGTCCGCGGTCGCGTGCAGGCCGTCGCGCTGCATGCGGTTGGTCCCGGCGACACCTTCCAGCAGAAATGGCATCAACGCTACTTTGTACTGCGCGGCTAACTCGATGTAGATGCGTTGAAAGGCGCCGATATACTCAGGCCCGTAGTTCGGCGGCAGAGTCATCCCCGCCAGTAACACTTCCGTGCCGGATTGTCTCAGCGCGGTGATCAGTTGTTCCAAGTTGGTGCGCGTGGTCGAGATCGGCAGCCCGCGTAACCCATCGTTGCCGCCGAATTCCAGGATCACGACCGCGGGATGGAGAGCAATGACCGAGTCGAGACGCGCCAGGGCGTCGGTGGTAGTCTCGCCGCTGATGCCGGCATTCACCACGTGGTATCGCAAACCGCGCCGATCCAATTCCTGCTGCAGGAAATCCGGATAGCTCTTGCCCGGATCCGCGCCGAAGCCCGCAGTGAGGCTGTCGCCGAACGCGACGATCACCGGCCGGTGGTCAGGCGGTTGCGCCGGTATCGCCGTCCGCGGCACGGAGCTGTGCGCCGTCTCGGGCGGCGGACTAGGCGTGCCTCCGCATCCGAACAGTACCAGAAAACACGCGGACAGGCCGAGAGTGCGCATCTGAATGCCATAATAAAACGTAGACCTCCCGCTCCATGATTCGCGCACGCTGCCTCACCAAGACGATCGATACCGGTACGCATCGCGTGGACATTCTGAAGGGCATCGATCTGGACATTCCGCGCGGCGAGTTTGCCGCCGTCATGGGTCCGTCAGGCAGCGGGAAGAGCACGCTTTTGGGTCTGTTGGCCGGATTGGATACGCCTACCGCCGGCACCATCTTTCTCGACGGGCAGGAGATCACAGGCCTCAAGGAAGATGAACTCGCCCTGGTGCGCGGACGCAAGATCGGATTCGTGTTCCAGTCTTACCACCTGATCCCTACATTGACGGCCGAGGAGAATGTGGTGCTCCCGATGGAACTGGGAGGCAACGGCCACGGCGGAGCAGCGCGCGCACGCGAGTTACTGGAACGCGTGGGGCTGGCGGACCGGCGCGATCATTATCCCGTACAGCTCTCGGGCGGCGAGCAGCAGCGCGTGGCACTGGCGCGCGCTTTCATGGCGCGGCCGCCGATTCTGCTGGCCGACGAGCCGACCGGCAACCTGGATTCCGAGAACGGCCGTGTGGTCCTGGATCTGTTGCTGGCGCTCAATCGCCAGGAAGGCACGACGTTGGTCCTGGTAACGCACGACCAGGAACTGGCGGCTAATTCCGACCGCCGCATCCTGCTGCGCGATGGGCGCATCGTATGAGCGGGGCGCCGTCCATCTATAAGATCGCCTGGCGGGACGCGCGCTCCTCGCCTGGCAAGTTTCTGTTCGTGATTCTGGCCGTTGCGGTGGGCGTCGGCGCGCTCACCGGCGTGCGATCGTTCAGCCGCGCCTTCCACAATCTGCTGCTGAGCCAGGCGCGCACGCTGATGGCCGCCGACGTTTCGCTGCGCGTATTCGCGCTGCCGGGCCCGGCGCAGACCGCGGCGCTGGAGAGCCTCGCAGAGCGGGGCGTGCGCCGCACGGCGATCACCGAGACTCTCACCATGGCGAACACCAGCCAGGTCCAGGACCCGGTTCTGGTATCGGTGAAAGCTATCGACCCGGCGGTCTATCCTTTTTATGGCGAGGTGAAGCTCGATCCGCGGGCGCCGCTGCGCAAGGTGCTCGACAGCCGGTCCGCGGTGGTCTCCGACGATCTGCTGATCCGCCTGAAAGCGCACGTGGGCGACACGTTACGCATCGGCGGCCAGGACTTTCGCATTGCCGGGCTGCTGGTTTCGGAACCCGATCGCATGACCGGGAGCCTCAACGTGGGGCCGCGCGTGATGATCAGCCGCCTGGGCCTCGACCGCACCGGGCTCATCAGCCTGGGCAGCCGCGCGGCGGAGCGTTACCTCTTTCTGCTGCCGCCCGGCGGTCCTACCGTTGAGCAAGTGCGCGACATACTGAAGCACGCTTTCCCCGAAGGCCTGATCGCGGACTATCGTGAGACGCACCCCATCATCACGCGCGGCCTGGAGCGCTCGACCACGTTCCTGAGCCTGATCAGCCTGATCGCGCTGATCGTCGGCGCGCTGGGTGTGGCTACGGCCATGCACGCGCACCTGCAGCAGAAGCTCGATGTTATCGCGGTGCTGAAATGTCTGGGCGCGCGTTCGAGCCAGGTGCTGCGCATTTACCTCACCCAGACGCTGGCGCTGGGTCTCGCGGGCGGCATCGTCGGCGTGGCGTTCGGCACGGTGGTGCAACGCGCCTTTCCGATCCTGATCAGCCGCTTCTTTCCCGTCCAGCCGCACATGGGGCTCGATCTGGTGCCGGCGCTGCAAGGGCTCGTGATCGGTCTCCTCACCACGCTGCTCTTCACGCTGCCGGCGTTGCTGGGGATTCGCGAGATCCGGCCGGCGGTGATCTTCCGCCGCGAGATGGCCGACGCGCGCGCGGATTGGCTGAAGCGCTGGAGCCGCTCGCGCGAAGCGTTGTTCACCGCCGCCGCGATTCTGGTGGGCATCGGCTTGATCGCCGCGTGGCTTGCCGGAACCACGCTGCGCGATTCGTTGCGCATCGGCGCCTATTTCGCCGGTGGACTGCTGGTGAGCCTGCTGGTGATCGGGGGCTTCGCCTGGTTCATGCTGCGCGGCCTGCGGCGGCTGCTGCGCGGCCCCGGGCGGCTGCTGCCGCCCATGCTGCGGCAAGGCGTCGCCAATCTCTATCGCCCCGGCAATCATGCGCAGACCGTGCTGGTCACACTCGGGACCGGCGTCATGTTCACGTTGACGGTCTACCTGGTCCAGCACGCGATGCTGAACGAGATGCTGCGTAGCGCACCGCCCGGCATGCCGAACGTGTTCCTATTAGATATTCCGGGTCCGCAGAGAAGCGCCGTGCTGGATCTGATCAAGCAGCAGCCGGGAGTGGAGACCACGCCGGAGATCATGTCGTCGGTGGCCGTGCGCCTTGTTTCGATCGACAACTTCCCCGTCGCGAAGCTCGGTCTACAGACCTGGGGCCGCCGTTTTCTGCGCACGCGAGCGGTGACCACGCTTACCGAGCGGCCGCGTGAGATGGAGATCCAGAGCGGCGCTTGGTGGGATGCGCATTCGGCCGCGCCCCAGGTCTGTGCCTCCGAAGAAGCCGCCCACATCCTGCACCTCCGGCCGGGAATGCAACTCGCCTGGGATGCGTGGGGCCGCACGCTCGAATCCAAGCTCGCGTGCATTCAGCGCACCGATTCCGTACGCATGGCCGCGCGCTTCGAATTCATCTTCAGCCCGGGTAGCCTGGATGGTTTGCCCGCTATTTACTATGGCAGCGTGCGCGTGAAGCCGCTGGATGTGGCGCGGTTGCAGCGCGCCGTCTATGCGAAGATGCCCACCATCACGGTGGTCAACATGGCGGACATACTCGAAATCGTGCAACAGGTGGTGGATCAGATTTCGCTGGTGGTGCGTTTTGTCTCCGCGTTCACCATCCTGGCCGGCGCCATCATCCTGGCTTCCAGCGTGGCCGGCACACGCTTCCGGCGGGTGCGCGAAGTGGTCATCCTGAAGACGCTGGGCGCCACGCGGCGGCGCGTAGCTGGAATCTTTTCGACGGAGTTTCTGGTGCTGGGGGCAGCGGCGGGATTGCTCGGCAGCGCGCTCGCCACGGGCTTCGCGGCGATCGTCGTCAAGCGCCTGCTTAAAGCGGAGTTTCAAATCGATCCGGCCGCCGATCTGTTTTGTATTGTGCTAACCGCCTTAGTGGCGATCGCCGCCGGATGGCTGGCCAGTTATCGCATCTTAGGCCAGAAGCCGCTGGAGATACTGCGCGAGGAGTAAGTTACGCGAAGATATTTGTATTGAGAAAGTCGTTGCGAAACTTACCCTTGGGGTCGAACTTCGTGACCAACCGCACAAACTCGCCGAGTCTCTCGTAACGCGACCGCAGTTCCGCCGGAGGCAAGGTGAACAACTTGCCCCAATGCGGGCGCGTTTGATACGGGCCCAACTCCCGCTCGATCATCGGCAGCACGCGCCGCACCGAGGGCCAGTCCGGTTTCCAGGTGAAATGGATAGTCACGCTCGGCCGCTGATGGGCGGTGCTCATCCAAAGCTCATCGGCCGCAATGGTGCGGATCTCGGTGATCAGCAGATGCGGTGAAACCTGATCGCGCAGCCGCTCGACCGCCAGAATGGCGTCCACCGCATGCGCGCGGGGCACGAAATATTCCGATTGCAGCTCTTTGCCGGCGCTCGGCGTGAAGCCGATGCGGAAGTGCGGCAACCGGTCATACCACGGACCGGGCACGCCCATCTGCTCCGTGCAGTTTTCCGCTGACAGATTAGCGATCGGATGCAGATTCCGGGTGGCCCGTTTCGCGCCGAAGAATTCCGCCGGCGCCGGGAATGGCTCCCGATCCACGCGTGTCTTAATCCAAACTTCGTTGATGTTATGCCGCTGCCAATCGGTAAACAGACTTACACTGTAGCCGCTCGCCTGGATAGCATCGAAGTGATCCTTCATCTGATCCATCGGCATGTCCAGGTAGACGTACTGCTTCATTTTGTAAGTGGGCTGAATATCCAGAGTAATTCGCGTAATTACGCCCAATGCGCCGAGTCCCACGACCGCTCCGCGAAACAGATCGCCGTGCGCTGCGCGCGATAACTTCACGACGTCGCCCGCGGCAGTGACTAACTCCAGCGCCGTGACGGCGGTGGCCAGATTGCCGTTCTTTTCGCCCGAGCCATGCGTCGCCGTGCTGCAGGCTCCCGCCACCGAGATATGCGGCAGCGAAGCGAGGTTGTGCAGCGCGAAGCCCTTGCTATCGAGGTAAGGGCAGAGTTGGCTGTAATTGATGCCGGCGTCCACTGTCACCGTGCGCGCGGCTGCGTCAATCGCGACCACCTCATGCATGGGTTTCAGAGACACGAAATTGTAGCGGCTGTCGGCGATGGAGTTGAAACAGTGCCGCGTGCCGAGCACCTTCATCTTTTCCCGCGCACGCACCAGATCGCGGACCTGCTGCACAGAAGCCGCCTCGCTTACACGATCCGTACCGTAGACCAGATTGCCCGCCCAGTTCGTGAGTCTCTGAGCGGCCGCCCAGGCTGCCAGCGGGCTCGAAAGAGCCACCGAAAAGAGCTTGAGGAAGGCTCGTTTATGCACGGCTGCCTCTAAAACGTGCGGTAGTTGGTGAACTGCATGTCGATGCCAAAATCGGAATCGCGCAGCAGCTTGATGACGTTTTGCAGTATATCGCGATCGCGGCTGCTGACGCGCACCAGGTCGCCCTGAATAGCGGCCTGCGCCTTCAGCTTGCTGTCCTTGATCTTGCGCACGATCTCGCGGGCCTTCTCAATCGGGATGCCCTGCTGCAGCGTGATTTCCTGTTTGACGCTGGAACCCGCGGCGGGGATCAGCGTCCCGTAAGTCAGTCCCTTGAGCGGCACCTTGCGCTTGACCAGTTTTCCTTCCAGCACCTCGATGACGGCCTTCAACTTGTACTCGTCCGCGCTGGCGAGCAGGATCTTCGAGTCCTTTTCATTCAGCTCGATGGAGGACTTCGAATCCTTCAGGTCGTAGCGGGTGTGGATTTCTTTGATGGCCTGCTGGATGGCGTTGCTCACCTCCGGCAGCTCGATCTTGGACACGACGTCGAAACTGTTATCGGGCATATTCGTTTACCGCGTGCTGAGGGCCACCAGCACTTTTTCCGTGATCTCGTCGATCATAGCAGGCAGTGCGGCGTCCAGGGCGACGGTCACGGCGGCGCGGACCCGCTCGGGATCGATAAGCGCCACCACGGGAGCCTTCGGCGCCGGATGTTTGGCGTGCGGCACTGCATGCGGCGGATTCTCCCCGCGATCCCGAGCCGCCGCCTCCACCAGAGGCTTCACGGTGCTGAGCAAGACGGAAGCCTCAAACGGCTTCGGTACGATGCCATCGGCGTGCACCCGGCGCGCTTCGGCCTCGTCAAGCTGGTCCTTGACGCCCGCCGTCAGCACCACGCGCGCGTGCTTGTGGCGCGGGCTGATCTTCACATACTGGCAGATCTCATAGCCGCTGCGGTGCGGCATCACCACATCAGCGATCACCAAGTCCGGATCCACGTCTTCCAGGCGCAACAAGGCAGAGTCGCCATCGCTGACGGTGACCACCTCGAATCCTTCCTGGCTCAGAATTTGCTCGCCCATGCGCTGCGCGTGGGGACTGTCATCGGCGAGCAGGATACGCGTCATTTCTGTGGCGGCGGCGTTTGCGCTTGGGTTTGCGCATCGGACTGGGCGGCGGCCGGCTGCGCCGAATGATGCTTCATCTCCTCTTTCCTTTTCTTCTTGGCCGCCTCTTGCGCTTTCTTCATCGCCCGCTTCCGGTCCTTCTCACTCAGCGGATGGTTCGTGGCATAAGGCTGCTGGGTAGCAACAGCGGGATGAGCATTGCCGGACGCGTCCGTATTCGGCGAACCGGACGCCGCGGTCGAAGATACATTCGCGGGAGTGGACGGAGCGGCCGCGTTGGCCGGCGGGTTGGCGCGCGCGTCGGGCCGGGAGTCCAATTCCTTCGTATCGCTCACCGTGGAAACCGCAACGTCGGAGGTGACGCTTCCGTTGGCACCCGGCGCGGCCGCGCCAGGCACTTGCGGTACGCTGGCGGGGATCGTCGGCCGCATGGCCGTCATCGTGGGAGTTCCGGACTTGGCGGCGCCGGTAGTATCCGGACGCGTCCGGAACATATCCAACGCGCGCGTCACCAGCTTCTCGTTAGTGTGGTTTTCGAGCTCATACTTCATGCGCGCGTAGGCCACGGGATCGGCTTCCGGCACTGGCCGCTTCATTGCCTCCAGCTTGCTCTTGGCGGCGTCGGCGTGCTCGCTCAACGGATATTCTTTCACCAGGCGGCTGTATGCATCGGCCGCGCGATCCTCGAAACGATCGCCCATGCGGTTGTAGGAATCGCCCAGCAGCCAAAGCGCATCGTCCGCATGGCTGAAGAGCGGATACTGGTTCACCATGCCACTCAAACGATTAGCGGCCGCCGGGAAGCTTCCTTTGTGGTGATAGAACAAGGCCGCGGCGTATTCATGCGCCGCCAACACCTCTTGAACCTCGCGCAGCTTCTGCTGCGTCTCCGGCGCGAATTTGCTGTTGGGATATTGCAGCAATAATTGACGGCACTCGTCCTCCGCGCGGATGGCATGCAGCGGATCGCGATCGGGCTTCTCCATCTGCCGGTAATGGATGTCGCAAACTCTTTCCTGCGCTTCCGCGGCTTCCTCCATATTCGGATAGAATAGTTCGAAGTCCTTGTACTCGGCCTCCGCCTGCGCCAAACCGTGCGCGCCGCCTTCGCGATACCAACTGTCGGCGATAGCCAGCTTCGCCTTGGCCAGGTACTCGCTGCTGTCATAGGTGTTGATCAGCGTTTGCAGGGTCAGCCGGGCGATTTCGTAGCGGCTGTGTTCGATATCGTGAATGGCCCGGTCGAAGAGCACCTTGTCGGGCTGCTGCGTATTCTTCGTGATCGGATCGGCGTACTTGTGGCGGCGAATGCCGCAGGAACTCAGCAAAGCCGCGAGCGCGGCCATCATGACGACTTTTTGGATGATGGGTAAATACTTCATTGTTTCTTGCCGCTCTTTTTTACGCTTCAGTTCAGGATAGCAATTGCGTCGCCAGCCTGGGAGAGGCTCACGCCAAACCAACGCAGGGCGCTCAGCAACGCACAGCATACGCTTCGATGGCGGCCTGCCGCAGCTCCGCCACCGCGGCCGCCGGATCTGACGTGTGAAATACGGAAGACCCTGTGACCACCCAATCACAGCCCGCCCGCACCACCTCGCCGATGTTCTTCTGCGTCACGCCGCCGTCGATCATGATCGGAAATGCCAGGCGCCGCTCACGGCGAATGGCATCCAGCCGGCGGACTTTGTCGAGCGTATAGGGGATAAACTCCTGCCCCCCAAATCCTGGATTAACGCTCATGATCAGCACGTGATCCGCCAGCCCCAAGACTTCGTCGATGGCCGAAAGCGGTGTGGCCGGGTTGATGACCACGCCGGCGCGCGCACCCGCCCGCTGGATCTCGCGCAGCGTGCCGTCCAGATGCTGACAGGCTTCCTGATGCACGATTAGCTGGTCGGCGCCCGCGTCGATAAATACCGGCGCGTATTTGTCCGGATCAGTGATCATCAGGTGCACGTTCAAAATGAGCCGGGTGACTTTACGAATCGCAGCGACCACCGGAGGGCCGATGGTCAGGTTTTGCACGAAATGGCCATCCATCACGTCCAGATGCAGCATCTTGGCGCCGCCGCGTTCGACCTGAGCGATTTGTTCGCCTAAACGGGTAAAGTCCGCCGCCAGAATCGATGGAAGGATTTCGACCATTTTCCCGTGATCCGTCTGATTTTAGCATGGCGGACGGATGGTTCATTCGTAGTGCAAGGCTTCGGCGGGATCGATTCTTGCGGCGCGCCGAGTGGGCGCCCAACAGGCCAGCAACGCGACCGCGGCAAACAACAGGGCCACGGCAATCAGCGTCATGGGGTCGGCCGGCTGCACATCGAAGAGGAACGCGCGCAGCACACCTGAGAGCAGCAGGGCGGCCGCGATGCCGGCGATCAATCCACCTGCGATCAGCCGGAATCCCTCGGCGAAGACCAGGTTTCGAAGATCCCGCTGTTGCGCGCCGATGGCTGCCCGAACGGCAAGTTCGCGCCGGCGCGAAGCTACCGAAAGCGAGAGCACGCCGTAGATGCCGACCAGCGTCAACACACTTCCCACCAGCGAAAATCCAACCAGCAACTGCATGGCGAAGGTGCGCGAGGCGAGCGAATCGTCGCGGATCTGCTCCATGGTTTTGATGTTTTCGACCGAAGCAGTAGCATCGACTGAGCGCAGCGTGCGCACGATGGCGGCCGTCAGAAAGCGCGGGTCCTCCGTCGTGCGCACCACCAGGTGCTTCGAAAATGCGCGCGCCTGCCAGAGCGAAAAGTAGATTTCAGGCTCGGCGGCCTGGGTCAGGTCGGCAGTGCGCGAGTTCGCCACCACGCCCACGATATAGATGGGCGGATCTTTGCGGCTGCCAAACCAGAGCTTCTTGCCCACCGCCGCCGTGCGCGGGAAGTACCGGTCCACGAAAGCCCGGTTCACGACTGCCACGTTCGGCCGGTCGCCGATGTCGGTGGCGCGCACCCCGCGGCCCGCCAGAATCGGCAGACCGATCAGCTTGAAATAATCCTGCGTGACGGATCGCAGCGGCACGGCGATGCGGTCGCTCGCTTTGCTTGGCTCGGGCTGGCCCTCGATATCCACCGTGCCCGGCCAATTGTTGCCCGTCAGCGGCACGCCCCACGCAAACGCGGCGTACTCCACGCCGGGCAGAGCCGCGACGCGCTCGAGCGCTGTGCGATGGAAAGCGTTCCAATCTCCCTGGACGGCCGTGACGCTCATGGTCAGAATGCGGGAGATGCGGTAGCCGGATGGCACCATCGAGATGTTCATCATGGTGCGAATGAGGAGACCGGCGCCGACCAGCAGCGCCAGGGTCAACGCTGTCTGGGCCATCGTCACCAGGCGCAACAGGCGGCGTTCGCCCCGTCCGGCGCTGGTCCGGGGACCGGCGCTTTTCAACGCCTCGATAGGGTCGAGGCGCGCGGCACGCATGGCCGGAAGGAGACCGGCAACCAGCGCCGCCACAATCGCGGAACCGAACGCGCCAGCCAGGACCGGCCAGGCGGTCGTGACTGCATCCAGGCGCGGGATGGCATGTCCGCCAATCGCCTTGAATACTCGCACCACGCCGAGCGCCAGCGCGATTCCGCATGCGCCGCCAGTCAGCGCGACTAGCAGGCTTTCACTCGCCACCTGGCGGAATAGGACGGTTCTACCGGCGCCTAACGCGCTGCGCACGGCGTATTCCTGTTGGCGCTGCAGTCCGCGCACCAGCAGCAGGGCGGCCGCATTTCCGCAGGCGATCAAAAGAACCAGCGCCGCCGCACCGAACAGCGGCAGCAGGATGCGGCGGCCATCGCGATTCATTTCGGCCGGCAGCGAATGCAGTTCGGGAGTGAAACCTTCGAAGTCCCGATCGGTGTGGGCCTGCCGGGCGGCAATTACCTGCAACTCGCCTTGCGCCGAGGTCAGCGATACTCCATCGCGGAGACGCCCTGCAACATCCCAAATCGGCGCCTTAATAATTCCGGGAATAGGTCCCGCGGGAATCCAAAAATCAACCTGCGCGTTGACGTTATAATTTGGTTCCCGCGAAGCGCCGGGCGAAGGCAGGAAGCGCACGCCGGGAGGCATTATGCCGATCACGGTGGGCGGCGTATCGCTCCGGCTGATGTGGATTTTCCGGCCGAGAATGTGTGGATCGCCGTTGAATTTCCGTTGCCAAAGATCGTAGCCAAGGATGATTACCGGCGCCGGATTAGGGCCTGTTTCGGATGCCGAGAACGTGCGGCCGATGAGCGGCTTTAGCCCCAACACGCGAAAATAATCGTGTGTGACCCACATGCCTTCCATCGATTCGCTGCCGTTCGCAAGCACCAAATAATTAAATGCCCAGTTATAGCCGGCGATCGACTCGAACGACTTGGACTGCCTGGCCCAATCCATCCACTGCGCCGCGGGCCAGCCTCGGGCATCGGCAGAAGGCTGATGATCGCTGCGCGCTGCCGGGATCAGCACAATGCGCTCCGGCTGCCGGTACGGCGGGGGCGTGAGCAGAACCCCCTCGACTAAGCTGAAGACAGCGGAGGTCGCGCCAATCCCCAACATCAGCGTAAGTATGGCGATCAGACTGAAGCCCGGCTGCTTCAGCAGCATCCGCCAGCCGAAACGCAAATCGCGCAGCATCTTCTGTTTTATCCTTGCAACCTTTGACGGTTGCGACGAGCTTGAGTTAGTCGGAAGATTCGCCTGTATCCCCTTTGGCGGTCGCGCGGGTTAACCAAATATAGCATTGAATAGATAACCTAATTCGGCGTAGAAATTACATAATAGTTCATTCCTTTTCTGGGTATTTAGACTGCATTAGCGATTTGAAATCTAACAGGAGAGATCATGACGAAAAGTGTCTTGCCGTTCCTTCTGGTTGCACTCGCCGGGACCCCTTTGTGGGCCCAATCGACTGGCAGCCGGTCCGCGTCCAACAAATCCGGTGCAACGTCTTCTCTCGCCCCAGGCGCCAAGCCTGGCACGTCACTTCCCCCGATTGTGAATATACTTACAGTCGTCGGGAACAACACTCTTGGCTTGCCCTGCCTCAATTGTTTGCTGGATCTGTTGATACCGTCCCTTGGCTTACCGAGCCCGCTAGGAACCGTCTATCAGGGTAGCAGTTACCAGATCGATACGTACCTGATCGACAACAGTTACACTGGCGCCTGCACTTTCACTTCGGCGCTGTTGGACAGTCAAAAGAACGTGATCGTATCCACCAGTCAGACGCTTCTCGAGGTTGCTAACAGCGAGGTTCTGCTGTCGGCCCCGATTACCGTGCCGAGCAGCTCCGCGACCGGAGTCGGAACCGTTGTCACCCAGGCGGTGTGCGGCGGCAACACTACGCAATCGCAGAGCCAGGTGGCAGTGGCTTGCGTCACAAATCCGCCTTTTTGCGTGGATTGAGGGCTATCCGGCCGACTTCTTCCGCGCGTCTGCGGCGCGGCGGGCAATCCCTTGATAGCCGCTGGCGCGCGCGTCTTTTTCGAGTTTCTCCAGCTCGCGGGCACCGGCATTTTCTTCTTGCCGGTATTCGATTTGGCCGAGCACGAGCCGGGCCTCGAATTGATAACCGCGGAAGCCCCGGCGCTCGGCTTCGGTGACCGCCGCCTGCAGCGCTTGTTTCGACCGTTCCAAATCCGATGGCTGCCCCGAAGCAGCTAGAACCCGCGCGGCTACAATAGCGAACGCCAGCCTTTGCGCCTGTTGCTGGCTCGAGCGCGCGAGTGACTCCGCCGCAGCCACCTCTTGGCTGGCTAGTTGCACTTTTCCCTGCTCTAGAAGAGCACTTGCCAGCAAAACATGCGCTTCCAGCTCCCGGTCGGGGGCCCTGGCGCGGCGCGAGACTGCCAAGCCATCGCGGATAGGGCCCTCCGCTTCGGCGGGTTTGCCCAACGCTAAGGTGAGTTCGGCGCCCGCCAAGCGGTACTGGGCTTCAAAGATCTGACCGGGGATCGCGTTGCACGTTCGCACGGACGCATCGAAGCTGCGGCGCGCTTCTACCCAATTCCCCTGCGCCATGCGGACGCGTCCCAGCCAGGAAAGTGCGTCGGCCGACTCCAACTTGGAGCCCGTTTCGCGATCCGCCGTGACCGCCTCGTCGAGCATGCGGCCAGCTTCCGGCAGATCACCCAACTGATACAGCGTTTGCCCCAGATTGTTCAGAGCACTTGCAACCTCCGCTTTGGCGCCGATGGAACGCGAGCGCTTCAAGGCCTGCTCTGCGAGCTCGCGGGCGCGTCTCAAGTCTCCTTCGCGCAGCCACATGGAAGCTATGTTCCCGAGCGCCGATGCTTCATCCGGACGGCTGCCGACCATCCGCGCCATGCCCAGTGATTCTTCATAGAGGCGGCGCGCGCCGTCCAAATCGCCTTGTTGCATGAGAAGTACGGCCAATCCATTCAGCGCCCATTGCGCGTCGCTGCGGGCATTGCCGATTTCGCGGTCGATGTCGAGCGCTTGCGTATAGAGGCGCCGCGCTTCGCTGGCGTTGCCCTGATTACAGTAGGCGGCGGCGAGATACGCCATGCTGGCGGCGAGGCCAAGGTGATCGCCGGTTCGAGCATAGATTTCGCGGGCGGCCTGGCAGGCGGATTCAGCCTGGTCGAGACGGCCGACCTGGACGAACTGCCGGCACTCTAAGGCTTGTGCATCGGCCTCTAAAACCTGGGCGCCCCGGGTATGCGCCGCACCTGCCGCGGCCGTCGCGTCCGCCTGCGCCTGCTCGAAATTGCCTAGCTTCTCGGCTGCCTGCGACTCGGCGAACCAGATGGCGGCTTCATCAGCCAGCGGCGTCGGACGCTTACGCAGATTCTCCAGAGTGACCAATGCTGCATTAGCCTTTCCGGCGTTGATCTGGGCCACGGCCAGTCGCAATCCATAATCGGCATTGTCTGGAAACCGCTCCGCGAGGTTCCGATAGATGCGGCTGGCCTGATCCCATTCCGAGGTGGTTTCGCGATAACGCGCTTCGATGGAAAGCCGGTCCGGAGGCGGGAGCCGGGCGGAAAGCTGCCAGGCCTGCTTTGCTTCGTTCCTGGCGATTTCCGAGTAGCCCAAAGCCGACCAGGCATCCGATAGGGCCGCGTGTGCCAGCGCGTAATTCGGATCGACCATCACAGCTTGTCCCAGAAGGTCGCGCGCTCCCAGCGCATCGAAGTGCCGCAGGCGGTTGAGCCCCTCCGCATAGAGCCGCGCGCTGTCTGAATTCGGGGGCAAAGCCGCACGCACCCCGGTGGCTTCGGCTTCGCTGACGGAGCCCGCCGCCAATGCGCGGCGCAGCACCAGCCCCGCCTGCGCCACCAGACTGCCCAGATCGTCCTCGCTGCCATTGGCCGGCAAGGTCGCGATCGTCTCGCCAGACTTGGCGTCTTGCAGGCGCAGATCCAGCCGTACATCGTGCGACGGATCGCTGCTTTCCAGATACGACCCCACCAAGACGTAATCCGCGCCGAGCCGGCGTCGAATCTTGGCCAGCGTGTCTTCCGAATAGCTGTCCGTGTCCGGCAAAGCCATATCGAGCTTGGCGCGCGTCGCGCTTTCGCCCGGAATAATTCGCAGATGATCGCCCGCCGCGAGCTCTGTGGCAAACATCTCGGAAAGCGCCGTGGAGACCCATCCCTGATCCGGCTTCGCCGTCAGGTTTCGGAATCCCAAAATAGCAATCGAGGGCCGTATCTTAATAGAAGCGCCCTCCGGCAGAGGGCGAACGGCGAAGAGAGTAAGAAAGGCGAGACCCGCGGCTAAGGCTGTCGCCACTAAAGCCCAGGTGACGATGACCTTCTGCGATCTCCCGCCCGTCCCGGCCGCCACGCCTGCTTCGGGTTCGGACAGCAACTCCACCGGGGCGATGAACCGATAGCCCACCCGCGGCACGGTCTCGATGAAAGCAGGATTGTCGGAGTCATCCGCCAGGGCATTCCGCAGCTTGGCGATCGCGACGTTGAGTCCATTGTCGAAATCGACGAAGGTGTTACTGGGCCAAACCCGGCGCCGCAGCTCTTCCCTGGTGACTGCTTCGCCGTGCCGCTCGAGTAGTGCGGAGATAACCTGGAAGGGCTGCTCCTGTAGCTTCAACTTCCGACCGATTCTGGAAAGCTCACGCGTGCGAGAATCGAGCTCAAAAGTACCAAAGCGCCAATGCCCTCCCGTTTCCGCCATGACGCCTAGAAATCCTATATCTTCCGGCCATCAGTTTAGCCCGGAATTCATTATTCGTCAATGCATTACGGCATATATAACACTCTATTTTCAGGAAAATACCGGAGGAAATCAACCTCATAATGTAATAAATGTTACGGATCAAACGGGCGGGAAACAAATGTTACTTCGAGCCTGTAACGCACGCCGGGCACCGGCTAGGTAGGCTTTATTTTTGTGTGATATAGGGCATTAAAAGCGCATTTAAGATTCGTTTCAGCATCGGTTAATTGACCGGCCGCGCAGCCTCGGGCAAGATGGGTCGCAGGTACTATGCGTTCTAGAAACAAGGCAAAGGAGGGGCCATGTTGCAGTTGAAGTTGATCGTGATCAATGAATCTGCATTCCGCGGAGAACAAAAGCAGGGTGTCGCGGCATCGGTCGATTCCGAGATCCAGGGAGCCTATCGGCGTCTTGCGCATGCGCGCCGCTTGCGGCAATCCGCCGAAAAACTTCTGGCGATTGCCGCAGCCCGCTGCGAAGCACGGCGTGGCGGACATCGGCGATCGTACTAAGCGGGAGAACAGAAAAACATGGTGCGAATCCTCGTTTATTCGAATGAACCGATCCTGACCATCGGTCTCACACGCGTAATCGCTGCCGATCCGCAACTCGAATTGACCGGTAGCGCCTCGACCACAAGTGAGTTGGAAGGCCAGTTGAGAGATGCAAGTCCGGACGTTGCGGTGATCGACCTGACACCGCAAATCACAGCGCCAGCGCTGGTTCGGCTGCGGAATCTGGCGATAGATGCGAAGCTTGTCCTGTGGACCACCTCGATCGCCGGAGACTTCGCCTTTCGCGCCTTATCCATCGGCGTCCGCGGGGTCTTGCGCAAGACCCTTCCGCTGGAGGCGCACCGGCAGTGTCTGCACGTGGTAGCATCCGGCGAGCTATGGTTCGAGCGGCGGCTCACCGAAAGCTTTGGGACCGGCAAACGTGTGCGGTTAAGCCGGCGGGAAGGCCAGCTCGTGACCTTATTGTCTCGCGGTCTCAACAACCGGGAAATATCCGCCGAACTCGCCATCACCGAGGGGACCGTCAAAGTTTATCTATCGCACTTGTTTCGAAAATGCGGCGCGCGCAACCGGTTCGATATGGCCCGCCATGGCCAGCGGAACCTCGGCTTGGCGGGCAATTCACCGGATAGCGGCGACGGGTTGCGGTCACTTCTGATCGATCCGCTGTACGCATTGTAAGGCGCCGCTATCAGAGCGCGCCCGAAGCGCCGGATGACGCGTGCCTTCCGGTAGTTTCTCCGAGGAAGGCGAGCAACTCGCGATTCACTTCGCCGGCATGCGTCCAAGTGATGCAGTGCGGCCCGCCGGCCACGACATGGTATCGCGCGCCTTTCACCAGCTTCGCGGTCCGCGCGCCGGAAGCGCTGATCGGCAGAATCCGGTCGGCATCGCCGTGGATGACCAGCGTGGGCACGTCGACGCGTGCCAGGTCCTGGCGGAAGTCCTCATGCCAGGTAGGCACGCACGCATAGCTGGCAGTCGGCGAGGCGCTGGCGGCCACATTCCAGCTCGCCTGGACCGCCTGCTCACTGACGAGATTTCCCAGCAGAACATCCGTGTTGTAGAAATTCTTGAAGAATTCGGTGAAAAATGCGTAACGATCGGCGGCGACGGCTTTCTGAATTCCATCGAAAATGGTGCCGTCGACGCCTTCGGGATTGTCCGGGGTCTTCAGCAGAAAGGGCGGGACCGACGACAGAAACACCGCTTTGCTCACGTCCTTCGATCCGTACTTGCCTAAATAGCGGGCGACTTCGCCGCCTCCCATGGAGAAGCCAGCCAAGGCAAAGTCGTGCAATTCGAGATGCGTGACGAGTTTGCGCAGATCGGCCGCGAAGGTGTCGTAGTTGTAACCGGCGGTGGGCTGGCTCGACTTACCGAATCCGCGGCGATCGTACGTAATGACACGGTAGCCCGCATCCAGCAGGACAGCAGTTTGCTTCTCCCAGGAAGTCCCGCTCAATGGGTATCCGTGGATGAGGACAATCGGCTTACCCGATCCGTGGTCTTCATAGTAGAGGTCGATATTGCCGGAGTTTTCCTGACTGACGGTGACGTATGGCATTGAGAGTCTCCTTCTGATGGGAATACTGTATGCCCGCTTAGATGAGGTGCGGGCTAAAAAGGTCTCACCTCCTTCCATTGCACTTCAACAACTGGTGCTGCTAGAATCGCGCTGTAGAAGCGGAAGGGGAAGATGATTGCGGATCTGTTATTCCGCCTGCGGGCAATCTTGCGGCGGCGCGCTGTCGAGGAAGAACTCGCCAGCGAGCTACAGTTTCATCTCGATTGCGAGGCGGAAAAGTTGACACGCGCGGGCCTCGACCCGTCCGAATCGGCGCGGCGTGCGCGGCTGGCATTGGGCGGGATGGAGCCGGTGAAAGAAGAATGCCGGCAGGCGCGCGGGGTGGCCGTGCTCGAAACCGCCGTGCAGGATCTACGCCACACGCTGCGTGGTATGCGCCGCAGCCCGGCCTTCACCATTGCGGCCGTGATCACGCTTGGCTTGGGCGCCGCTGCCGTCTCCACCGTTTTCACGCTCGCCAACACGCTCTTCCTGCGCGAGCTCCCGGTGGACAAGCCCGCAGGCCTCGTCTCCGTCCAACCCACGCGGCGCCACGGGCGAATCCGCGGATGGGCCAGTTATCCGGACTATGTACACTTCCGCGATGCGGCGCAAACTCTCGCGGGCCTGGCCGCGCATTATTCGACGGCGCCGCTTTTCGCAGCCGCCAACGGGCACGTGCAGCAAGTGAATGGCGCGGTAGTCTCGGCCAATTTCTTCCCGCTGCTCGGCGTCCAGCCGGCGCTGGGCCGCTTCTTCCGGCCGGATGAAGACCGCGTGCCGGATCGCGATCGCGTGGCCGTGCTCGGCTATGACCTTTGGCGCAACTGGTTCGGCGCATCGACCGATGCGCTCGGCATGCGATTGAAAATCAACGGGACCTTCTTCCGGATCATCGGCGTAGCACCGAAGTCATTTCGCGGCGTCACGGTGCAGCCCGACGAAATCTACATCCCGACGATGATGGCGGGAGCCGGCTATCGCTGGTGCAAGGACGCCCTGGCGAGCGATTGCACAGTGTTCGACATGCTCGGACGCCTGCGCGATGGCGTAACCGTAGAGCAGGCCCGCGCGGAGATGACGACGTTGATGCCGTTCGCGTGGGCCAACGCGCCCGAGGGCGAAAACAGCGGCATCACGGTCCTGCCGGCGCGCGGCGTGGAGCATCCCGACCTGGTCCCCCGCAGCGAGCTCCGCTTCATCGAATTGCTCGCGGCGGTCGCCGGCGTGCTTCTGCTGGTTTGCTGCGTCAATCTGGCCGGCCTGCTGATCGCCCGCAACAGCGCGCGCGTTCGCGAGTTCGCCATCCGCTCGTCATTGGGCGCGGGCAGCATGCGGCTGATGCGGCAGTTGATCACTGAGGCGTTAGTGCTGGCGGCGAGCGGCGGGGCGCTCGGCATGCTCCTCTCGCTGGCGTTGACCAGCCGGCTCAACTCGATGTTCTATTCGGTCGATGTGGAAGGCGACCCGCTCTATTACGATTTCAATCCAGAGTGGCGGGTGGTCCTGGCCGTGGCCGCCGTAGCGATTGTGGCGGGTCTGCTGGTGGGAATCGTCCCCGCGATCGCGGCCGTTCGCGGTAATGCCGGCGAGAGAATCAAAGAGCGATCTGCCGCCGCAAGCCTGCCATTAGGGCGGTGGGTGGCTGGTGCACAAGCAGGCATAGCGGTCGCGCTGGCGATTGTCGCAGGTCTGCTGGTCACGAGCGCGCAGAGCATGATCGCGGGCAAGAATTACGATGCCTCCCGCGTAGCGCTCATGCGGCTGCGGCCGCGCCTGATCGACTACCCGCCCGCCAAAGCGCAGCGATTTATCCGGACAGCCATCGAACGGCTGGAGATGATCCCCGGCGTCGAATCCGCCAGCATGGTGGGGAATGGTGCTGTGCTCCTCGGCCAGAGTGCGCGCGTGTCGCTTCCCGGATGGGCGGCAGCGCATGCGCTCGAATGCGGATACATCGAGATTGGCCCACGCTACTTCGAGACGCTGCGTACGCCAGTGCTGCGGGGCCGCGAATTCGATTTGCACGACACGGTCGGATCGCGTCCGGTCGCCATTGTGAGCGATGCCCTGGCACGGCGGCTATGGCCGACGGGCGATGCAGCGGGCGCAACCGTGATGGTGAACGGGCAGCCGCACCAGGTGGTCGGCGTCGCCGGCGACGCGTTACTGCAGCCGCGTGGCATGCCGCAGGCGCCGTACGTCTACGTGCCATTCTGGCAGAATGCAGCGGAAATCGACGCGCGTGTTTGCGTCCGTGTCAAAGGAGATCCGGATGCGGCGTTGCCGGTACTGACGCGGGCAGTGAACCGCGTGGACCCGGATGTGCCGATAGCGGAGACGATGACACTGCCGCAGCAGATGGCGGGCAGAATCCAGCCCGAACGTACTACCGCCACATTTGCTTCTTACGCTGCTGTATTGGCCGTTCTGCTCAGTGCGGTCGGTCTCTATGGCGCGCTAGCTTTTTCCGTGGCGCGCCGCAAGCGCGAAATCGGAATTCGTATGGCGATCGGCGCGCGGCCGGCGGAGGTCTTGCTGATGGTCGTACGCGAGGGCATGACGGTGATCAGTGTGGGTGTGACGGCTGGTGTGGGACTGGCGATCGCGGCCACGCGGGTGATCCGCCACCTGCTGTATGGATCGGGCGCGGCGGATGCCTGGACTTACGCGGCCGCTGTGCTGGTGATGATCGCCGCCGGGCTGCTCGCGTGTGGGATTCCAGCGCGGCGCGCCGCTTCGATCGAGCCGCTGGCCGCTTTGCGCGAAGACTGACGGTTATGGAACGGCATGCTATGATCGAGGCTGTGCGCGCCGGGCGCCGCCGGGTCCGCGGGAAGGGCCGAGCCCACCGATTCAAGTTTCTGCTGTAGCTTCACGACGAATCTTCTTTTGCGCCCGTTACGCGGACACCGGGCATTGACTTCAAAAAGGAGATTGTCGTGCCCACACATTCATTGCGCAAACTACCGGCGCAGCCCAATCTGGAACAATTACGGAAACAGGCCAAGGATTTGCTGGCGGATTATCGCGCCGGCCATCAGGCGGTTGTAGCCGAAGTGAATCAATACGAGCGCCATCCCGAGCCGGCCGCATTCTCGCTGCATGATGCGCAACGCGTACTGGCGCGCGCTTACGGCTTCGAAAGCTGGAGCCGGCTCAAAGCGTTCGTCGATGGCGCCAACATCGTGCGGCTGATGGACGCCGTCAACGCCGGAGATCTGGCGCAGGTCCGCACGTTGCTGCGCGCCCGCCCGGAGCTGATCGGCATGGACCGCGCGGAGAACGATGAACATCGCGCGCTGCATTACGCCGTGCTGCGCCGCGACCTGCCGATGGTGCGCTTCCTGATGCAATCCGGGGCCGACGCGCGCAAGGGCATCTACCCGCATCGGGATGCGACGACAGCTTTCGCTCTGGCGCGCGACCGCGGCTTTACCGACATTACGGCGGCGATCGAACAAGAGGAGCAGGAGCGCCGCGCGGCGATGAGTTGCCCGAATGCCTCTGTCTCGCCGGTACAGGAGCAGATCAATCAGGCCATCCGTATTGGCGATACTGTCGAAGCGATGCGTCTGCTCGAAGGCGACGAGTCGCTGATCCGCGCCTGCGACCGCGATGGCGGAACTCCGCTGCACGTCGCGGCAGAACGAGGCCACGAGGAACTGGTGGCATGGCTCCTGGAGCGGCGCGCCAACCCGCGTAAGACGGATCTGAAGGATCTCACGCCGCTCGACCGCGCCGCGCTGGCTGCGCCCGAACAGTTTGCGGCGATTGCCAGGCGGCTGCTCTTTCATGGCGCGGATCTGACCATTCGCGGGGCGGTTGCGTTAGGCGATGAAGCTCGGACGCGGGAACTGGTGCAGGCGAATCCCGCTCTGTTGCGGGACATTCAGTGGACTTGGGGCGGGCTGCTCACTCTGGCGGTGAAGCAGGGCCAGATCGGAATGGTGCGCTTGCTAATCGACCTGGGTGCCGATCCCGATGAACGCACGACGCTACACGAGTTGGAACAGCCCACGGTGAGTGCCGGAACGCCGATTTGGCATGCGGCGCTGCGCGCGCAGCTTGCAATCGCCGAATTGCTGCTCGATCGCGGGGCGGATCCCAACGCGAACGTGTACGCCTCCGGCTGGGCGCTCATGAATGCGTATCGGCGCGGCGATGAGGACATGCAGCGGCTGCTGCTGGCTCGCGGGGCGAAGCCGCAGCCTTACATGGTCGCGGAGGCACACGATGTGGAGCAGGCCCGGCGCATGCTCGATGCGGATCCGAGCGAAGCCCAGGCGCAGGAATTCGCATGGTCCGCGGCGTGCCACGGGTGTCCCGCCATTGTGGAACTCGCTCTGGCGAAACTGGATTGGGATTCTCACGATCAGCGATGGCACTGGATTCTGATCCAGCCGCCGCGCAGCGTGGGAGATCGCGAGGACGACGAGGGCTTCTTCGCGTGCATGCGGATTCTGCTCGAGCGCGGAATCGACCCTAATGTCACCCGGCGCGGCGAGACGGTTCTCCACTTCACCGCGGCGGAAACCGACGCCACCGATGCGCAGTGCGCGCGCTTCGCCGCCATGCTGGTCGATCACGGCGCCCGGCTCGATTTGCGCGACGACCTGCTGCGCTCGACGCCACTCGGCTGGGCCTGCCGCTGGGGCCGGCTGAAGATGGCTGAGTTGCTAATCGCGCGCGGCGCGCTTGTCGACGAGCCGGAAGCGGAACCCTGGGCCACGCCGCTTGCGTGGGCCGCGAAGATGGGTCACGAGCAACTCGTAACGTTTTTACGGCGCTGTGGCGCGGCGCACTAAAAGGACTGGCTCAGGTAACTTCCGCCTGTTATACTTCCTACTTTACGACTGGAGGATACGATGAAGAAGGTCACTACCATTGGTCTTTGCCTGATGGCGCTGCTGATCGTATGTCCGGCTTTTTCGGAAGTTACGCTGACGGGCGCGGTTCAGTTCTCAACGGATTCGCACGGCGCGGTCTCCGGCGGCCAGGTCTGGAACACGTTGGGCGGCGATGAGTATTACAACCTATGGCTGGCGCGAAATCCGGACGGCACTTTGCCGATTAACGGGTCATCGGATGCGCAGGCGGCTATCAACGTGCCCTTGGTCGAAGGCGAGACTTACACGTTCTACATGTTCGGCCAGCGGGTTCTGACGCCCGCCGTCTACGGACTCAACCTGTTTTTCAACGGAGATAACGCGAAGCCGGGCATCTCTGTATTCGCGCCGATCAATAGCAGCCAGTTCGCGGCTAACGGCAGCATGACGTTTCAACTGAATGCGGCGCCGGTGGCCGGATCGGGAACCACAAGTTATAAGTCGGGCGGCCTGGTGGTAGTGATGGATAGCTACAACTGGAGAATGCCGCCATCCTCCGCGGGGGACAAGGCTCAAGCCACGTTCTTCTCCGCCGGTGACGGCGCAGACTTCTGCGGCTCCTTCACGCTGCGGGTGCTGCCGGCCGCCAGCCTCAGCGCCGGAGTAACCGGCGGTTCGCTTACGATGACGGGCAGCGGCTTTTCTCCCGACGAAGTCGTGACCGTCTACGCCGGCCACATCGGCGCCGCGAACCCGGTCACCGTAGAAGCCGACCACACCGGATCCTTCTCCGTAGCCACGCATGAGCCTGAGCACACCAATGGGCCGCTGGATATCTTTGCCGTCGGCCAGTCGAGCAGCCGGGCCGGAGTTGCGACGTTACGCGGCCCGAGCGTTACGACGCGGGACTGAGACCTGCTTGGCGATGACCCGGTAACCCAGTAACACGCCGACGATCGACGCGTAAAGCAGAGGCAGGCGGACGTCGGATTTTACCAGCCAGTAGTAGTGAATGACGCCGGCGCAGGCGCTGACATAGATGAGTCTGTGGAGTAAGTTCCAGCGCCGGCCTCCCAGTCTGCGAATCCAACCGGAAGTGGAAGTAACCGCCAGCGGAATCATCGCGACAAAACCAAGAAATCCAGCGGTGATGAACGGCCGCTTCCAGACGTCTTTCGCAATCTCCGATAGGTCGAAGAACTTATCGAGCCACAGGTAAGTCATGAAGTGCAGGCAGCCGTAGAAGAACGCGAACAAGCCCACCATGCGCCGGAAACGGATGAGATCGGGTAGCCCCAACAGGCGCCGTAACGGTGTTACCGCCAGAGTAATGCATAGGAAGCGTATCGTCCAGTCTCCGGTAGCGTGGGTGATGAACTCGATGGGATTAGCGCCTAAGTCCTGGTGGAAACCTTTCCAGACCAGCAGCGCCACGGGCGCCAGGCACAGCAGAAACACAGGGATCTTAATCCATCGCAGACGCTTCCAGCTCATTCGAGGTTCTCAATAGTTCTTGCGTAGATCCATGCCGGTGTAGAGGCTCGCCACCTGATCGCCATAGCCGTTGAACATCAGGGTCTTGCGTTTTAGGAATTCGCCCAGCCGGCGTTCGGTGGCCTGGCTCCAGCGGGGATGATCGACGGTGGGGTTGACGTTCGAGTAGAAGCCGTACTCGTGGGCGTTCGCCAGGTTCCAAGTGGTGGGAGGTTCCCTGTCGACGAACTTGATTTTCACGATGGACTTGATGCTTTTGAAACCGTACTTCCATGGCACCACCAGCCGCACCGGTGCGCCATCCTGATTCGGCAGCACCTGCCCGTACATGCCGAAGCACAGTAGCGCAAGGGGGTTCATGGCTTCATCCATACGCAGGCCTTCGATGTAGGGAAACGGAATGCCCGCCCAACGCGCGGCCGGCATCTGCTTGGTGTCGTAGAGACTTTCGAAGGCGACAAACTTAGCCTTCGGGTTAGGCTGGGCCGCCTTGATCAAAACATTCAGCGGAAAGCCAATCCACGGGACTACGATCGACCAGGCTTCCACACAACGGTGCCTGTAGATACGCTCTTCGAGCGGCGCCATCTTCATGATGGCATCCAGATCGAATACCTGTTTCTTCGTCGCGCCACCCTCGACGGTAATGCTCCACGGCGAGGTTTTCAGCTTGCCGGCGTTCTTGGAGGGATCTTCTTTGCCGGTTCCGAATTCGTAAAAGTTGTTATAAGTGGTGACGTCGATGAAAGGCGTCGGCTTCTCGGCTGTACTGTACGGACCTTTGACGGCCGCCAGCTTGACGGCGCCGTACGCGCGGGGAGACAGCAAAGCCGCGCCCGCCAATGGCAGCGTCGAAAGAAAGCGGCGCCGGTTCAGGTAAGCACTTTTCGGAGTGACTTCCGAATAGCGAATATCGGGCGATTTTCTTACCAACATATCTTCGATTATAGAAGACTCGTCCCGCAGCATTTATTCCCGAGACACCAGGAGGGCGGCGCGTAACAGTTCCGCCACGCTCCACGCCTGTGCGATGCAGCCGCCTGGCCGCTGCGGCGCGTCGCCATCGAAAACCTCCGGGACTTGTCCGAGGCCATCCTCGGAAATGTAACGTTCGAACCCAGCGAGCCAGCCGGCGGCCTTCGCCAATGCTTCCGGCGAGCGGCCGTGCACGTCGACGTACGCGGCGATGAACGGCCCCATCAACCACGGCCATACGGTGCCTTGATGATAAGCGCTGTCGCGGCTGCGCGGATCGCCTTCGTAGCGTCCGCGGTAGTGCGGATCGTCCGGCGCCAGCGTACGCAGGCCGTACGGCGTCAGGAGCCGCTGTTCGACGACGTCAACTACAGCTTTCGCTTTATCCGCCGGCAGCATCTTGTGGAACAGGCTGACGGCGAAGATCTGGTTCGGCCGTATGGAAGCGTCCTGCGAGTCGCCATCGACGACGTCGTACAGGCACTGCGCCCTATCGTTCCAGAACTGCGGCGCGAAGCTCGCCTGCGCACGATCGGCGAGCGCGGTGTAATGCGCGCTGTCGGTGCCCAGACCCGCCATCACACGCAGGGCGTTGTACCAGAGCGCCTGAATCTCGACCGGTTTGCCCGAGCGCGGCGTCACCACCCAATCGCCGACTTTGGCGTCCATCCAGGTCAACTGTACGCCGGGCTCGCCGGCATGCAACAGGCCGTCGCTATCGACGTGGATGCCGTAGCGCGTGCCGCGTTCGTGCCAGGCGACGATATCGGCGAGCGTGGCATACAACTTCTGACGTACGAAGCCATCGTCGCCCGTCGCTTCGAGCAGCGCGCGCACGGCTTCGAAGAACCAGAGCGTGGCGTCCACGGTGTTGTATTCCGGCGCTTCGCCCACGTCGGGAAAGCGATTGGGCAGCATGCCGCGATCGACGTGCGCGGCGAAGGCGAGAAGGATGCTTTTGGCGATATCGTAGCGGCCGGTCGCGAGCGTCAAGCCCGGCAGGGCGATCATGGTGTCGCGGCCCCAATCGCCGAACCAGTGATAGCCCGCGATTATGGTGTGCTGTTCGCCCCGGCGCACGATGAATTGATCCGCGGCGGCGGCTAAGGCGGACGTCGTTTTGCGGCGTTCGAACTGCGCGGGGGCCGGTTCAGTCGAGGCGACGACTACCAGGCGAGGGCCGTTGAAAACGAGCACCAGCGGGTTGAATAGATCCTCGCGGAAATCGAGGCCGCGCTCGCGTTCGCGGTCGTATTCGAAGTTGCGATACCAGGTTCCGGATGCGTGCACCTGCGCGCCAGCGTAATTCAGGTATAGCGACGGAAGGCCCGCGTAGGGCGTCAGTTTCACCCAGCCATTGCCGGTCTCGAAGCGCGGATCGAGCGCGGCGTTTTCGCGGGTCGTAGCGTGAAAGTCGCGGAAGGCTATGAGCGGCCGCACTTCCAGGGTGCAGCCGGCCGGCCCGCGGATCTCATATCGGATCACCGTTGTATTCTGGCCTTGCACCATGAAGACAGATTTTTCGAGTTGAACACCGCCAGCTTCATAAGTGAGGATCGGAAACGGATCGCGGCGAAATTGTTTTAGGAATTGGTAGCCTCGCGGATGCACGACGCCCGGATAGCGATTGGTCGAAAGATCATAGCGGCGGTCCGCGATGACCAGTGTTTCCTCGAGCTTCGATAGCAGCACCATACGCCCCACGGGAGGCTTGATAGCGGCGACCAGCAGGCCGTGATAGCGGCGCGTGTTGAGGCCCGTGACCGTGGACGATGCGTAGCCGCCCAGACCGTTGGTCTCGAGCCATTCCTGCTGCGGGGCTGTTTCCATGCACTACGCGTCGCGCCCGTAGATCGGGATGGCAGCGCCGGTGATTTCAGCGCCCGCGTCGGAAACGAGAAACGCGACAAGGTCCGCGACGTGTTCGGTCTGCACCCACTTCGCGGGATCTGCGCCGGGCATGGCTTTGCGGTTGCCGGGCGTGTTCATGGTGCCGGGCAGAATCGAGTTAGCCGTGATGCCGGCGTCTGTGTTTTCGAGCGCCGCGGTGCGGATGAGCGCGACCAGCGCGGCTTTCGATGAATTGTAGGCGCTTAGATTCGCGGCCGGCTCGACAGCCTGGCGGCTGGAAATCGCCACGATGCGGCCACGCTTCGCCGCACGCATGTGCGGGATCACGGCGCGCAGAATGTTGAACGCCGCGCGCAGGTTCAGATTCATCATGCCATCCCAGGTGGCGTTGTCTGTTTCGGGGATCGGCTGGCCGCCGGCAAATCCGCCCATCACGTGGACGAGCGCATCGATCTTCTGAAAGCGGCTGATGGCGGCGCTCACCACCTGACGCGCGGACTCCGCGTTGGTGAGATCGCCCGGAATCGCGAAGTCGGTCGCGCGGATGTTCCTCGAAGTTTCGACGACGGTGGCGCCGGCGGCGAGAAAGGCTTTTGTGACGTCCGAACCCAAACCGCCGTTGGCGCCCGTGATCAGAATCACCTGCTTGCTGAAATCGTACACACGTTGCTCCTATTTCGGGGTCGCGTACATGGCCGCTCCCCAGACGCGGCCATTATCGCTTTCCTGCACGAACACGACGAGGCGCGAACCGGCGTTAGGGACAGGCAGGCGCGTGGTGAAGCCGGCGTGTTCGCTGATTTTTCCGATCTGCCGGATCTGGCCGGCTACCGCGACATGACTGAGCTTGCGGCCGCTATTCTCGCCGCGCAAGACATCAGACGTTGCGCTATTCGCCGCCACGACGGCATAGACGTTCGCCTTGTGTTTCGCTCCGGCCGGGAGAGGATTGGCTTCGATTGTGACGGTGCCTCCCGCGGGTACAATGTGGATGGCTGTTTTCGGCTCGTGCGCGGCCGCCACCAGCGCGGCTTCCGCTTTACGGGTATCGCTGCCGACGAACTCTGTTGTGCCATCCACTACCATCTCGGGCGTGTATGGGTCTTTCAGGCCGAAGCGGCGCGCGTAGATTTCCTGGCGCGTGGTGAACGCCGCGGAAGAAAACGGATCTTTCCATCCATCGTGATTCCAGTAGTCCACGTGCTCGCTCAGCACGATGAGCTGCGCGCCAGGGATGGGCTGCTTCTGGTCGAGAATCGCGAGTAACTGGTCGGCAGGCGGGCAGCTCGAACAGCCTTCGGAGGTGAACAGTTCGACCAGCACGGGACTAGCGAGCGCGCTCACGGCCAGACCTAGGAAGAGCAGCGCAATCCGCATACGCGCCTCACAGTTCTACACGAATCGCGCCGGCATTGCTGAACGGGCTGCGCAGCGTGCGCACGCGCACGCGATGCGTCCCGGCGGCGATATCGGCCGGCAAGCGGGAGTTGGTCTGCCAGCAGCCTTCTCCTAAGTCGGTTAGGAAAAGCACGGGCTGCTCGGCCTCGTCGATTTCGACGATCACGCTTTGGCGGTCGAGTCCCGTTTCAGGCGTGCGGAAACGGCAGCAAACGTATTCTTTGCGATAACCGTGAAACACATCCGACTCCGTCATGCCGTTGCGCACTTCATAGATGACCGGCGCCGGCTCGGTTATTCCCTGCGGCACGGCAGCGCGGGCCAGCGCAGGTTCGGGCTGCTGCCCCGGCTCTGTAATAACGATGCGAAACGGGTTGCTGTAGTTGCTGGCTTCTGTGCGGAGCCGTACAGTGTGATTGCCGGGGGCGAGTCCGGGGGGCACGCGCAGGTTCGCCTGCCAAGCCTGCGGACGGAGCTCGGCCAGCACCAGGATGGGCGCGCCGTAGCCATCGATTTCGACCAGCACGCGGCCGCGGGTCAGATCGGGAACAGCGCTATTGAAGTACAGGCAAATGTATTCGTCTTTGCCGGGATGAAAGTAGATGTCGTTGGAGCGATTGTTCACCGCGGAAGAAAGCCGCGGCGCGGGCTCGCTAGGATCGGCGGGCGGCGGATCCCAATGGCGGTGACAAGTGATGCCGGCGCGGCGGTCGGACAGATATTCGAGCTTGACGCGCGCGAATCCAGCGGACCGGCACAGCGCGAGGGCGCACTGCACAGTGGGGCCGACCCAGTTGTCGATCTGGCCGCCTAACTCGGTGGTCTCGTAGAACTCCATGGTGCATGGCCCCGAGCCATCGTCGGTGACAAACGTTTCGACGAACGCCGTGCCGGTGGTGATGGCGCAGATCTTTTCCAGCCCGAGCAGTGGATTGCGCAGATGATACAGCACACCGAAGAAGAGCACGTAATCGAACAGGCCGACTGTGGCGGGGGTCAGCTCATCCACATCGAGCAGGCGGTGTGCGACGCGCGAGCCGAGCATGCGGTGCGCCTCGTGGAACTCGTCGAAGTCGATGCAATCGACGGCCAGCACGTCCGCACCGCGGCGTTCCATTTCGAAGCTGCACCAGCCGGTCCAGGCGCCCACGTCGAGCACGCGCTTGCCCGCGAGCGAGGCGGGGATGGGAAACGCAGCCAGGCGGCCCTTCAACGCATCGACGCCGATGAGGCCCTGCACCACGTTGCCATCGGGCAGGTCGATCGAGTGATACCAGCCTTTGGCCGACATCAACTCGACCTGCCGCTGCACCAGTTCCTGGAATGTGGCGTTCTCAGCCGCGCGATCGACCGGCATGTTACACCAACCTCACGGGGACGGGCGCGGAAATGGCGCCGCCGAAACCGGCTGCAACGGTGTGCTCGCCCGGGCGCGCGGCCTGCGGCACCATGGCGTTGATTTGCCGCAGCCCCTGCGGGTCGGGCTCGGAGAGAAACACGGCGGGCAGGTCGTCGCCATCGAGCCATACGGCGACGGCGGTCTTGTCCGCATCTTCCGGCAGGCCCGAGACCCACACTGAGACGCAGCTATTGACGCCAGTGTGAACGAGATTGCGTTCCCACGTTTTACCATCGGTCACGATGTGGATGCGCACCTCCCAACTTTCCGCGCGCGGCGGACGCTGGCGGCGCTGCTCGGCGGAGAGATCCACGCCGATGCGCACAGGCTTCGCCCAGTCGCTACCGGTGGTGCGCAGCGTGGCCGGGTGCCAGCCAGGAGCGAGTCCCGGCGGCAGCTTACAATTCACGTGCCAGCCATCACCGCCCGTGCTTTCGAGAAACACGGGATGCGAGCCGTAGGGGCCGATGCGCGGAAACACATCAGCGGGCGTGAGGTTGGGACGCGGACTCTTGAACCAGATGGCCAGATAGTCGTCGTTCGCGTTGCAGAATTCGCGATCGCGCGTGGCGGCGTTCTCGACGGACGTCAGATAGGGCGCGGCGTCGGTGACTTCGGCGGGTTCCGGCCAGCGGCGCCGGCAGGTGACATGCGCGCGATGATCGAGCACGCTTTCCAGATGCACGCTGGCGAAGCCGGCGGTGCGGCACATGGCTACGAGACAGGCGACGTTCGGCCCCACCCAGTTATCGAACTGGCCGCACAACTCGGTGCGCTCGTAGAACTCCATCAGCGGCTTGGCGGCGGGATCGCTGCCATCGTCGGTGACGAACGATTCCACGCACACCAGGTCCGTGGAAAGCTCGCACACCTTTTCGAGCGCCAACATGGGATGCTTCAGGTGGTAGAGCACGCCCAGAAAGAGGACGATATCGAAGTAGCCGATTTCGTGGGCGGAGAGGCGGCAGACATCGCCGATGCGGTGTTCGACGCGGGAGGCGAGCAGCTCGCGCGCCACCTGGAAGCGCTGCAACGCGCTTGAATCGACAGCCACGACCGCGGCGCCGCGACGCTCCATCTCGAAGCTGAACCAGCCGTCCCAGGCGCCGATATCGAGCGCGCGCTTACCGCGCAGATCGGCGGGGATGGGGAATTGCGCGGCGCGGCGGCGCAGCACGTCGAGCGTTTGGAAACCTTGAATGACGCTGCCATCCGGCAATTCGATGCTGTGATACCAGCCCAGGCGGGCGAGTTCGTCGAGCTTCTGGCGATTGACGTCGGTGGTGGAGGGGACGCTGCCCATATCACGCGGCCTTGAGCCATTATACGGTGGCCGCGCGGCCGTTTTAACCAATCACTGGCCGGGCGCGCTGACGGAAAGGCGCGCCCATTGCCAGGCGGTAACTTGATTTGGCGCCGGCTGCGGGACCTCTACATCGACGCGGAGCAGATAGTCGCCGGGCTCAAGGCCGGCTGGGATAGCGAACGCGGCCTCTGTGAAAAAGCGGCCGGGCAGCTTTGAATCACCGCGGTGGACGGGCTGCGGGGGGCCTTCGTAGACGGCTTTCCCATCGCGATAGAGGCGCAGGCGCATCGTCAACGGTTGTTTCGGCGCATTAATCACCTGGAAGGTGAACGGGGCTTGCTCGCCCGGCAGATAGCTGTTCGCACCGACTGCGGGCCTTACATGATCGTCAACGCCGGCGCTGCGCCGGAAAAACAACCCCGAGAGCGCCATGCCCTTGGGCTTCGGCACTTCAATGAAGTCGCTCGCGTTGCCGATTTTGCCGGTGATTTCATCCCGGCACGCGGCACGTACCTGGTAAGGACCCGGCTTCGGCACCGCAAGCAATGCCGTATAAATCAGGCCGTACTTCATCGCGCGCGCGAAGCCGTCTTCGTTCAGGTCGATGCGCAGAACCTGATCGATGCCGCCCGGTACACGCTCGCCGCTCACTTCAAAAGCGCGCACGACCAGATGAATCACACCCGTGCGATGAATCGGCGGTCCGGTCAGATCGAGGTCGCGCCCATCGAGCAGCACGGCCGTGCGAATGAACGAATCGTGTTTGCTGGCGTTCAGAAATCCGGACTCGATTTCCATCCCTACTCCGGCCGATCGAAAGGGCGATTCGAGGGCGGCCGAAAGCTGCAACTCGGGCGTTGGCGAAGCCCCCGCGATGTTCTCGTCCGATACGCCGAAGAATCCCTGGTGCGAGCGCACGCGCAAGCCGGGACGCGTGGCAATCACTTTCAGACGGTGATAAACCGGCTTCCCATTGCGATCCGGTGCAAGCGCACCGGACGGAGGCGTGAAGCTGAGCAGATAGTACCCGCGTTGATCGCCCATGATCCGATCTACCGCGGCGTCGATACGGTTGGCTTCCGTGACCATGAAGCCGCCGGTCTCCTCGGCCAGGAACATGGACCCCCATTGGCCTTGGGTGTACGCGAGGTCGCTGCACGGAAACTGCGGCGTAGCGCCGGTCGAGGGCGTGTTTTCAACTGGTGACGAGATTTGCGGCCGCGGTGGTTGCGATGCTTGCGCCATGATCCCGGGACCGCCGCCCAGACACTCCGCGACCCATGCGCCTGGTCCAAACGTGGATGTCCGGCTAGCGGGATCCGCGGGGTCGGCACCCCTGGACTCAGCAGAGAAAACGTGGGGTTCCAGACCGCGCGTATCGATAGCGTAAAGGACCACCCCGGCGCGCATCGATTCATCCACCACGCGCCGCATGGCCCGCAGTATTCGGCCGCCCGTGCCGCTCCCCACTTCACGCGTTCCGAATGGGCTAAATTCATCGGGTGCGCGGATCGGTAAGCTGTCTGACAGAACCACCACCGATTTGCGGCCCGGCAGGCTGGCCATGCCATGTACCACGCGCCAAAGGGAACTGGCGGTGGCCACCGTGTAACTCTCTATCCGGAAGGCGTTCTCCTTATCGCCCATCGCCGGCATGGGGAACCCACCCAAAATGGGCGCGTAGTCCGTCGCCGTGCGGCCCAGCGGATTCCAGCGCACCTGCTTCACCGCGGCTAGCAGCAGACTCGGGTCGGTCGTAAGATCCTGTAGCGCGCCGAGGCCCGCGCTGGCGCGCACAATTTCCGCCAAATCGCCAGGCTGCAACTGCGTCTCGATAAACTTGCGCAAACCGGTGCGCACCCGCGGAATGCTGTCGGGGGACATCGACAGGTCATCCACGAAGAGCACTATGATCCGCCGCACATCCTCGCGTTTGAGCGCTGGCGCGGGCATGACCGGCTGCGTGGCGCCCGATTTCCTGGCGGCGGCTATTTGTGTGGCCGGTTGCGCAGGAGTGCGCACACCGGCTGTGATCCAGTTGCAGGAGACGATCTTTTGCGGTTTGCCATCCAGCAGGACTTGGAAGTCATCAGCCGTTAGATCCGAAACGGGTCTGTCATGTGAGTCGGAAACCGTGGCGTCCAGTTGAACCATATTTACGGATATACGGAAATTAAAGTCTGATGAAGGCCCCGGCTGCGGCAGCGCCGGACTCGGAACGGCAAACGCCACTATCGCGAGGCGCCACAATCGTGCACGCATGCTGATCTGTGGACGATGGCCGGCATGGGAAGGCTGCAGGAAGTCACATTTTGACCCCAATTGGAGAGTCCGTAACCGGCAGCGGCGCCGATGGCCGCGTCCTGGCGGACCATTTGAAAAGCGTCGAACAGAGGGCGAGACACGCCGAACGGTTCGCACGCTGCCCCACGAAAACGGCATAGAATGAAGTTATGGATGCTCCCTTCGCCAGCGGTCCTGTCGATCTATTCGCGCGCCTGGATAATGAAGTAGCCGTCAACGCGGCGGCCGCGGCCTCCGAAGGCGTGCTGATGACCACCCTCGACAAAGCTCTGAACTGGGGGCGGAAGAATTCCATCTGGCCCATGTCGTTCGGCTTGGCGTGCTGCGCGATCGAGATGATGTCGATGAGCGCCTCGCGCTTCGATATCGCGCGCTTTGGCGCCGAGGTATTTCGCGGTTCGCCGCGCCAGTCGGACCTGATGATCATCGCCGGACGCGTAGCCATCAAGATGGCTCCGGTGATCCGGCAGTTGTATGAACAGATGCCGGAACCGAAGTGGGCCATCTCCATGGGCGCTTGCGCCACGTCCACGGGCGTGTTCAACAATTACGCGCTAATTCCGGTGAACCAGGTGATCCCGATCGACGTGTACGTGCCCGGATGTCCGCCGCGTCCCGAGCAACTCATTCACGCGATCATGATGCTGCAAAGCAAGATCGAGAACCAGAGCGGCTCGGTCATGCAGACATTGAACTTGGCGTAACGGCCGGCATCCAAGCGCGGATGCGGGGCAACCATTGCGTGGCGGCATCCGCGCCGGCCTGAATCAATTGTGCCGCGCTCTCGAAGGCGTCCCATTCCATGCCGCGCACGTCCGGTTCAATCACCATGTCGGAGTGTTGCCGCCATGTGATTTCGGTGCGGCTATGCAGGATTTGAAAACATCTATTAATTACATGAAACATGTTGGCCGGCATGGCGGCATCGCCTTGCATAGGCAGGTGGACGGAGATCACATGGGTAGCGCCCATCAGGCGGACGAGCAAGGCGGGGACTTCCACGCTGATCGCGCCATCCACCAGCATGCGCTCGCCACAGCGCACGGGCTGGAACAAGCCGGGGTACGAACAACTGGCGCGAATGGGCAGCACCACGTCGCCGCGGTCGCGGAAAACGATGGCCTCGCCGGTGACCACGTCAGTGGCAATCACGCCGAGCGGAATGCGCATCTCCTCGAAGGTATAGCACTTCAGCAGCTTGCGCAGGAATCGCTCCATGCGCTCACTGCCGGCGATGCCCATGCGGCCGAGAGTCCAGCGCGCCACATCGGTGAAGCGCATGGTCGCTCCGGCCTCGGCGATCTCATCGGGAAGGGCGCCGCTGGCGTAGGCGGAAGCCACGATGGCGCCTGCACTAACGCCGGCAATGCAGTGAACCGGGATGCCGTTTTCCTCGAAGACCTTGAGCACGCCGATGTGCGCCAGTCCGCGGGCGAAGCCGCCGCCCAAAGCGAGGCCGATCCGCATGGGAGCGGGCACTGCCTCGGGCATCACCGCCGGCGCCGCGTGCGGGCGGCGTCGCAGAGTCGACATCCAGCGGTCCCAAACGATACCCAAGTGGCTCTCCTGTCCCGTAAGCGGGATGGACTACTATTATCTTGGATGCGCACTCATTCCGCCAAGTCTCTCGCCGTTTCGCTTTGCTGCCTGCTAGCCGCGCCGCTTCTCTCCCAGGCTCCGTTTTCCGGCACGCCGGCCATCGAACAATCGCTGAAGAAGCTGACCGTGCTCGGCAGCGTGCTGATGATCGCCGCGCACCCCGATGATGAGAATACGGCCATTCTGGCCTATTACGCGCGCGGCCGCCACATGCGCACGGGCTATCTTTCGCTCACGCGCGGCGAAGGCGGGCAGAATCTGATCGGGCCGGAACAGGGCGATCTGTTGGGATTGATCCGTTCGCACGAATTGCTCGCCGCGCGGCAAATCGACGGGGCTGAACAGTTCTTCACGCGCGCCATCGACTTCGGATACACCAAGACGCCGCAGGAGACCTTCGAGAAGTGGGGCCATGAACTGGTGTTGTCGGACGTGGTGTGGGTGATCCGGCGCTTTCGTCCGGACGTGGTGATCCTGCGCTTTTCGGGTACGCCGCGCGATGGGCACGGGCAGCACCAGGTGTCGGCCATCGTGGGCAAAGAGGCGTTTTTCGCCGCCGCTGACCCCAGCCGTTTTCCCGAGCAGTTGAAGTATGTGAAGCCGTGGAAAGCGCGCCGGCTGCTCTTCAACAGCTTCAGCTTCACACCGCAGCAGGAGAAGGACGCGGCCGCCACGCCGGGCCGAATCGAAGTGGATCTGGGCGAATATAATCCTGTGCTGGGAGCTTCATACAGCCAGATCGCAGGCATGAGCCGCAGCATGCATCGCAGCCAGGGCATGGGCGCTTCGCAACGGCCGGGCCCCTCGCGCAACTTCCTGGTTCCGCTCGCTGGAGACCCGCCGATCAAAGATGCCTTTGACGGCATCGATACGAGCTGGGGCCGCGTACCGGGCGGTGACGAAATCGGGCGCATCCTGGCCGATGCCGTACAAGGCTTTGAGCCGGACCACCCCGAGCGCACCATCCCGGTGCTGCTGAAAGCCCATCCGCTGATCGCTGCGATCCACGACCCATGGGCCGAACGAAAGCTCAAAGAGTTGAACGAGGCGATTGCCCTGTGCAGCGGCTTGTGGCTCGACGCGAACGCAGATCGTTATGATGTGCTGCCGGGATCAAAGGTCACAGTTTCATACACGGCGCTGAATCGCTCGCCGTTCCCGATGACCCTCGATAGCTTGACGCTCGAGGGGATGGGTGGCGAGGTGCATGCCGATACGCATCACGCCGAGCTGAACTCGGATCATCCGGTCAATGCGCAGATCGAGGACAAAGTACCGGAGGACCAGCCTTATTCGCAGCCGTTCTGGTTGCGGGAGCCGCGCAAGGGCGATACTTACACGATCTCGGATCAACGTCTGATCGGCCTCCCGGACGATCCGCCGCTGCTCAGCTTGCACTTCGAAATCGAAGCGGGCGGCCAGATGTTGGACTTGGTGCGCCCGGTGCGGCACCGCTACATCGATCGTGTCGAAGGCGAGCAGACCAGGGCGCTCACCGTGGTGCCCCCGGTGGCATTGAACCTGCCGCAGGACATGGTGCTGTTTCCAAACACTGCGTCGCGGCCGGTAGATATCGCGGTGCGCGCCGACGAGCCCAAGGTGCAGGGCAACGTGCGGCTGACGCTCGATCCGGGATGGAGCGCCGCGCCGGATGCGCGCCCGTTCGAGCAGTCCGAAGCCGGCCAGCAGCAGCCTCTGACGTTTGAAGTCAAGCCTGCGCCCGGTCCCGATCCGCCGGCCGAGTTGCATGCCCTGGCGCACGTGGGCAATCGCGATATCGGCGTGGGGATGCTGGTGATTTCGCATCCGCCCCTGCCGCCGTTGACCGTGTTTCCGCCGGCTGTAGTGAAGCTGGTGCGGGCGGATGTGCGCGTGACGGCGCACAAAATCGGCTACGTGATGGGCGCGGGCGACGAGATGCCCGACGCGATTCGCCAGCTCGGTTGCCAGGTGACGCTACTGACCCCTTCCGATCTGGAACAGCGCGATCTCTCCGAATTCGATGCGATCGTTACCGGCGTGCGCGCCTATAACACGCGGGCGGACTTGCGTGCGAACCTGCCGCGGCTGCTCGACTACGCGCGCAACGGCGGCACGCTGATCGATCAGTACAACGTTACCGACAACAACCTGGTGCCGATGGGGCCGTATCCGTTCAAGATCTCCCACGATCGCGTGTCCGTGGAGGAAGCGCCGGTGAAGTTTACGAATCTGAGCAACCGGCTGCTGAGCACTCCGAACGAGATCACGCAGAAAGACTTCGACGGGTGGATCCAGGAGCGCGGGTTGTATTTCGCTTCCGAGTGGGATCCGCGATACCAGACCGTGCTCGAATCGCACGATCCGGGCGAGAAACCGCTGGCCGGGGGCATGCTCTACGCGCGCTACGGCAAGGGCGTGTACATCTTCAGCGGATACTCGTGGTTCCGCGAGCTGCCGGCAGGCGTTCCCGGCGCGTACCGCTTCTTTGCGAATATGCTGAGCGCGAAGTAGTTATTCGAGGCCCGCGGCGGCATCGTCGATCATGGCCGCTTCCTTCTCGAGTACTTTGCCCACGCGCCCGATCTGCTCGTCGGCTTCCTGCCACTTGCTCTGCTCAATCGCCTCGCGCACGCCGGGCAGCGTCTTCACGCCATAGCCCGTGTAGAAGCCGGGTGCGTAGATCTGGTGCTCGAACCACGGGCGGCCCGGCAGGCCATCAGGCAGCGTCAGGCCGCGCTCGGCCTGGATCAATTTCTCATTGACGGCCGCGACTCCGGGCTTGTCCGGCGCGGACTTCTTCACGGCTTTGTCGTAGCGCTCGGCGGCGCGCGTGAGGGCGGCCACGCCATTTTCGAGCGGCGCGAAGTTCAGAAATGGCGGCTGCACTTCGGCCGGCGGTGCCGTCATGGGCTTGTGCGGATCGGAGACGGCGCTGAAGACGCCCTCTTCGATTTCCTTGTTCCGTTCGCGGATCTCGTCGCTACGCGTCTTCCAGAGCTTCTGCACTTCTTCGCTATATCGCTTCACGGTATCCGCGAAGTCGGTGAAATCGTAGGGCAGCAGATCGGCGTCGGCGAAGCGCATCATGGCCGTGCCGGCGGTCTGCGCGAGCGCGCGCCCATAGATGAAGTCGCTGTCGGCGAAGTGCGTGTACCAGTAAAAATCGTCGTAGACGGAGTGATAGATACCGCCGCCATCCTCGCCGCCGAAGCCCAGATTGAGCGAGGCGATGCCCAGGTGATCCAGGAACGCTGTGTAATCCGAGCCCGATCCCAGCGCACTGATACGCAGATCGGCGCGGTGGCGGACTTCGTCGCGCTCGGCAACGGGCGCACGCGAGATGCGCGCCAGTTCGTCGCGCTGCCACACGGTGATGTGCTTCTCGGGATCCTGAACGTCATGCGCCACCCCGTTGATGAACTTCTCGAGCGAATGCGATCCGGCCACAAAGAGAAAGCCGCGCCCGTTGCCATCTGAGTTGACGTACATGGCCGCGTGCCGCCGCAGTTCGGCATCGTGCTCTTCGGCCCACTCGGTCGAGCCAAGCAAGCCTTCCTCCTCACCATCCCAGACGCAATAAATCAAGGTGCGCTTGGGCTTCCAACCTTGCTTCTGCAGTTCGCCGAAAGCGCGGGCTTCTTCCATCTCCGCCACCGTGCCGGAGATGGGATCCTCCGCGCCGTTCACCCAGGCATCATGATGATTGCCGCGGATGACCCACTCGTCCGGATAAGCCGAGCCAGGAATGCGGGCGACCACGTCGTAAATCTTCTTCGTGTCCCAGTTGAATTCGAGCTTCAGATGCACGCGCGCAGGGCCGGGACCCACGTGATAGGTAATCGGCAGCGAACCGCGCCACGCCTCGGGAGCCACCGGACCGGTCATCGCCGCGAGCAAGGGCTGCGCGTCACCATACGAGATCGGCAGCACCGGGATCTTTGTTAGGGTTTTCGCTTCACTGATCGGCAAACGCCTGGCATGCTCGTCGGCGCCGACACCCGGCGTCAGCGGATCGCCGGGATAGATCGGCATATCCATCACACTGCCACGCTGCACGCCGTCTTTATTGCGATAGGCGCCTTTCGGAAAAACGTCTCCCGCGAAGTAACCGTCCTCGTGCGGATCGGAATAGATGATGCAGCCGATGGCGCCGTGCTCAGCGGCGACCTTGGGCTTGATGCCGCGCCATGAACCGCCGTAGCGCGCGATCACGATGGCGCCTTTGACCGAAATGCCCAGGCGATCGAGTTCCTTGTAATCGTCCGGCACGCCATAATTCACATAGACCAGCGGAGCGGTCACGTCGCCGCCAATCGAATAGGCATTGTAGGTGGGCAGTTGTTCGTCGTGCTGACCTGACGTAGGATCGACGGCCACTGTGGGCTCGGCAAGTTTGGCGGTGAAATGCTCGGGCTCAACCAGTTCGAGCGCTCGGAATTTCGGGGTAGGGAACAACACTTCGAAGGTCTCGATGTGCGCGTCGAGCCCCCATTCCTTGAACTTGGCCAGGAGCCACTCGGCGTTTTCCTTGTCGTAGGGCGAGCCGACATGGTGCGGGCGGGCGGACAGGTGCTGCATGAAATCGTGCAGGTTTTCCGGGCTGGGTATCGCGCGGAACTTCACTTCCCACTCGTGTTCGGTGCGCGCGTCATCGGTCGAATAACCGCGCAAAACGGGAGCGTCGGCGGCGGGCGCCAATGCGGCGCAAGCGAAGAGCGCCAGACAGGCCACTTGCAAGCGATTTGTCATGAAGGAAAGAATAGCAGAGAAGCTGCGCGTCTTGGCCGCCCGCGTCTGAAGCGTGCGTCACGTATTCACGTGATACTCTAAAATGGTGAAGCCGCCCAACCACCAGAATGTGACGCTCAGCCTTCCGGAGCCGCTGCTTCGGCGGTTCCGCGTCTATGCTGCGACGCGTAACCAGTCGATGACCAGCCTGATGGCCGACTCCATCCGGCGCATGCTGGATCAGGATACCGGCGCAGAGCGCGCGGCGAACCGATTCCTTGAACGTATTAAAGCGGCGCCGGATCGGGGTACGCATGGGGTGATCCGCTGGAAACGCGAGGACCTGCATGAGCGTTGAGTTCGTGGACACCAACGTTCTGATCTATGCGCATGACGGCGGCGCGGGCGCCAAACATGCCCGTTCCGTGGAACTCTTGGAGCGTCTTGTGAGCGAAGGGAGCGGCGGACTCAGCATCCAGGTATTGCAAGAGTTCTACTTTGCCGCGACCAGGAAGCTCGGTATGACGAGCGAGGAGGCGGAAGAGGTTCTGGCGGACCTGGCCGGATGGGTGATCCATCGGCCCGGACACAGCGATCTGCTGCGCGCGGCCCACTTGCATCGCAGGTTCCAGATTTCGTGGTGGGATGCCCTGATATTGAACAGCGCGGCAGAACTGGGCTGCGGCGTGATCTGGACCGAAGATCTGTCAGATGGCCGACGCTACGGAACCGTGGCTGTGCGCAATCCGTTCCGCGCCTGATCGTACGGCCTGCTACGCGGCAGGCAGCGACAGAACGCCCTTTTCCCGCAAGCCCGACAACGCCAGGCCGTAGCGGCCGCGGATTCCGGTTTTTTCGAAGATGTGCTTCAAATGGATCTTCACCGTGCCGGGCCGGATGCCGAGTTGCGTGGCGATGTCCCGGTTCTTCAGCCCCTGCTCGACCAGTTCCACCACTTGCAACTCACGCGAGGTCAGGTTTGAGCGGTTGCCTCGCGCCATGAGTTCGGGCTCCTGCAAGACGCTTTCCTCCATCCAGGTATTCCCCGTAGCGACTGTGCGCAGGCATTCGAGCAGGGTTTCGGTAGGCGCGGTCTTCCGGACGACCCCCAAGGCGCCGGCCTGCAGCATGTGCAGCGCGTCCGATTCGGCGACATTTGTGCCCCAAACGACGGTCGCGAGAGGAATGCCGGTGAGCTGCAAGCGCTTCAGGCAATCCATGATCGCGTGCGTCCCGAAGCTCTTGTCCAGGATCATGATGGCAGGGGAATGCTGGCGGGCGATCTCCAGCCCGCCCAGCAGCGAGGTATCTGCCGCGGCCAGATGCATATCCTCACACTGGCTGAGGAGTGCCCGGACGCCTTCAATGGCGATCGGCTCGGTATCGCAGATCGCCACTGATTTCGAATTGATTTGGAGACTCATGTGGCTGGCTTTCGTGCGGCGGCTGGCGGATACCCGTCAATCGCCACGTGCAAAAATTGGCTCCGATTTACAGGACTGTAGTCGTTCGAAGCCGCCAGGACTCTCAGCTTTTTGATGCGCCGCTGGATTTAATATTGATGGTGCCGCGGCATTGTGCGGAACCGCACCTACACGGGACGTCGTCGATCTTGTCGGAGAAGTGGTAATCTACCGTCAGTTCCTCTCCCCGGCGGATGGCGCGCTTACTCATATAAAGGATGTGGCCTTTGAAGATCCAGGTGTAGATGTTGGGATCGCAACAGTGGTTGATCAGTTCCGCGCCGCTGCCGCCCACCGCCCCGTCCAGGGTCCAATAGTTGTCCAGAGTAAATAGGTAGGTACGCGGTCCCAGCCCGCGGCGGCGAGTCTCGCGGCGGCTGATGCGCTCGCCGGTGTATTCAATGACCTTATGCCGCGCCGGAATCGGTTCGCCGGCATAAACACCCCAGCCGTGGATGGCGGAGCGCGCCACTTTCAGGCGAAAACGCGCCAGTTTGGGATTGATAGTAGGTGTCTGGTTCCTTGCGCTAGCGAGCACTTTCGAGAATTGTACCGCCCACAGCGCGGTTTCGGAAGAGGTGGCGAACGTTATAATGCGAGAACGTGATCGAACTGGCCACGGGCGCCTCGACGAAGTTGTTTGAGAATGCTTTCAACTTCGCCGCCCGCCAACTGCGCGCGCTGATCGAGCGCGACCCCGATTTCTATCCGATGTACACAACGGGCGGCCGCTGGCGTCACTCGGGCGAGGCCTGGACGCACTGGTGCGATGGGTTTCTGCCGGGAATGTTGTGGATCGTCTATGCCAGGGCGCGCGCCGGCAGTCCGGAATCGCGTTGGTGGCGCGAACAGGCCATCCGCTACTCCCGGCCACTGGAGCCGCGCAAGGCAGATCGCACGGTGCATGACCTGGGTTTCCTGTTCATGTCGAGTTATTACCGCTGGTTCGGGTTCACGCCGGATCCGACCCTCAAGGCAGTGCTGATCGAGGCTGGCCGTACCATGGCGCTGCGGTTCCAGGCGAAAGGCCAGTATCTGCGGTCGTTTGTCTCGCCCGATTCTCTGTTCATCGACATCATGATGAACGTGGGCATCATCTTTTATGCAGCGCGCGAGACGGCCGACCCGGAATTGCTGGACGTGGCCCTGCAGCACTGCCACACTACCCGGCGCGTACTTGTGCGCGGCGACGGGTCGACGGCACACGAAGGCTTGTTCGTGCTGGAAACCGGCGAATTCCTTCGGCAGAGCACGCACCAGGGATATCGCGGCGATTCGTGCTGGTCGCGCGGGCTGGCCTGGGCGCTCTACGGATTCGGCACGGCGTACCTGTATTCCCGCGAGTCGCTATTTCTGCAGACTGCGGAAGCCTGCGCGGATTTCTATATCCGCCACACGTCCGCCGGCGGCGTGCCCCCTTGGGACTATGATGCGCCGCCGGAAAGCCGTTCGCTGGTGGACACGTCGGCGGCTGCAATCGCGGCTTCCGGGCTGTTTCAACTGAGCGGTCTTTCGGCGGACTCGGCCAAAGGCCAGTTCTACCGCGAAACGGCGCGGCACATTCTCGCGACGCTGTGCCGCGAGTGGTTGGCAGAACCCGACCCGCAGTGGGAAGGCATACTTAAAGGCGGCGTGTACCACATCCACAAGAATCTGGGCGTGAACGAATCGGTCATGTGGGGGGAGTATTTCTTTCTGGAAGCGCTGGAACGGGGGCTGGCTTCCTGAGTAGCACGTTCAACCTGTTACCATGGAACTTCTTAGCGAATGCTGCGATTTGAAACCGCCGGGGAGTCCCACGGCGAGTGCCTGGTGGCCACCCTCACAGGACTTCCCGCGGGAGTGCCGGTCTCTCTCGAAAACGTAAATCATGAACTTTGGCGGCGCCAGCAGGGCTACGGCCGCGGCGGGCGCATGAAGATCGAGCAGGATCGTGCCGAAATTGTCTCCGGCGTGCGCCACTCGCACACTATCGGCTCGCCCATAGCCATCCTGATCCGCAACAAGGACTGGCAGAACTGGACCGAAGCGCTGCCGGTGGAAGATACCGAGGGCGCCGAGGATAGGAAAAAGCCGGTCACGCGGCCGCGCCCGGGCCACGCGGATTTGGCGGGCGCCATCAAGTACAACTTCGCCGATGCGCGTTATATCCTGGAACGCGCCAGCGCGCGCGAAACCACGGCCCGCGTGGCGATCGGCGCGGTGGCCAAGGCGCTGTTGATGGAGTTCGGCATCGAGATCGCGAGCCACGTGATTGCCGTCGGCCCGGAGCGTCTGGAACGCTCCGCCGTCTGGGAGGAAGTCGCGGCCCTGCGGGACAAGAGCGAGGTTTTGCTGGGCTGCGTGGATGCGGAAACGGAACAGCGCATGAAGGCGGTGGTGGATCAGGCTTATCGCACGGGCGATACCGTAGGCGGCGTGTTCGAGGTGATGGCGCACGGTTTGCCGCCCGGACTGGGGTCGCACACGACCTGGGATGCGCGTCTCGACGGGCGCCTGGCGCAAGCGATCGTATCGATCCAGGCGGTCAAAGGGGTCGAGGTCGGATTCGCGGCGGAGAACGCGGCCAGCTTCGGTTCCGCGGTGCAGGATACAATTCACTATGATCGTGAGGGGCGCCGCTTCACGCGCGGCGCCAATCGCGCCGGTGGTTTGGAAGGCGGCATCACCAACGGCCAGGATGTGCTGGTCCGCGGGCTGCTTAAGCCGATTTCGACGCTGCGTCGGCCGCTGGAATCGGTGGATTTGACCACGCGCGAGCCGGCCCTGGCGGCCTACGAGCGCTCGGACGTGTGCGTGGTGCCTGCCGCGGGCGTGATCGCGGAGGCCATGGTCGCGCTGGTGCTGGCCCAGGCTTTTCTGGAGAAGTTCGGAGGCGATTCGCTGACCGAGACCAAACGCAATTTTGCAGGCTACTTGAATCAGGTTCGAGATTTCTGAAATGGTTTATCCAATCGTAAAGTACGGCGATGCCGTTCTGGAACGCGAAGCCGAGGACGTCACTGATTTCGGCACGCCGGAACTCGACAAATTCCTCGATGACATGTTCGAGTCCATGTACGCGGCCAAGGGTGTCGGGCTGGCGGCTCCGCAGATCGGGTTCCCGCGCAAGATCGCGGTGATTGATGTGTCGAACGCCGAGAATCCGGCGGACAAACTCGTGCTGATCAACCCGAAGATCGTGCGCGTGGAAGGCAAGCAGGAAGGCGAGGAAGGTTGCTTGAGCATTCCCGGATTCCGCGAGCAGGTCAAGCGCGGCAAGCGCGTCACCGTGCGCGCGCAGGACGCCAAGGGAGAGTTCTTCGAAAAGACCGGCGAGGATCTGCTGGCGCGCGCCTTCCTGCACGAAACGGATCATTTGTACGGCAAGCTGTACATCAGCCACATCAGCGCGTTGAAGCGCGACCTGATCCGGCGCAAGGTGCGGAAGATGGTGAAGGCCGGGGAGTGGACATAGGTTCGCTTCGCGCCCAGGTTCGATTTTGATGCGCGTTGTTTTTCTTGGAACTCCGTCGTTTGCCGTGCCCACGCTGGAGAGCTTGGTTGCGGCGGGACACAGCGTGATTTTGGTTGTGACTCAGCCGGATCGTCCTCGCGGACGCGGTCAGGCGCTGGCGGCGTCTCCTGTTAAACAAGCGGCGCTGCGGCTGGGGCTGCCGGTGTATCAGCCGGAGCGGGTCCGCCGGCCGGAGGCGGTCGCAACGTTGACGGAGTTGCAGCCGGATGTGATGGTTGTGGTCGGCTACGGCCAGATCATTCCGCAGGCCGTGATCGACATTCCGCCGCACGGCATCATCAATGTGCACGGGTCGCTGCTGCCGAAATATCGCGGCGCGGGACCGGTGCAGTGGGCGATCGCCAATGGCGAGACTCGCACGGGCGTGACCACCATGCGGATCGATGTCGGGCTCGATACCGGCGACATGCTGCTCAAAGCCGAGACCGAGATCGGGCCGGAGGAGACTGCCGTCGAGTTGGGTGCACGTTTGGCCACCATGGGCGCAGCGCTGTTGGTCGAGACGCTGGCGCGCATCGGAGAGATCGTTCCTGAAAAGCAGGATTCGGCTCAAGCGACTTATGCGCCACTGCTCAAGAAGGAAGAAGGCGCCATTGACTGGTGGGCGGCCGCCCAGACCATACACAATCGCATCCGCGGATTTCAGCCCTGGCCCGGCGGATACACGCGCTTTCGCGGCCAGCAATTGCACATCTGGAAATCGCGTGTGCTCACGGGCGAATCCGGCGCGCCCGGCCAATTGCTGACCCATCCATTACGCGCCGTCTGCGGCGAAGGCGCCCTGGAGTTGATCGAAGTGCAACTCGAAGGCCGCAAGCGAATCGGCGCCGATGCCTTTGAGAACGGCCAGCGGATCGCGGCTGGCGACATTCTGGGAGAATTGTAGAGTGCATCTGCCGTTGGGCTATCGCTATGCCGCCACGTACGCCGGTATTCGCAAGGACGCGCGCGACGACCTGGGCTTGATCGTTTCCGGATTGCCGGCCGCGGCTGCGGGTGTCTTCACGCAGAACCGCGTACAGGCCGCGCCGGTGAAGTTGAGCCGCCGCCACTTGACGGTGTCGCGCGGCGCGGTGGGTGCGATCCTGGTGAATGCCGGCAACGCCAACTGCGCGACCCGCACGGACGCATCCGTGGCGCTGGCCTGCTGCCGCTCTGCCGCACGTTTATTACGGCTGCGGGTCAATCAAGTCCTGCCGGCTTCGACCGGGGTGATCGGCGTGGACCTCGATCCCAAGCTAATCGTGAACGCGCTGCCCGGCCTGGTGGCGAATCTGCGCGAAGATGGATACAGCAGCGTGGCGCGCGCCATCATGACCACGGACCTGGTCCCCAAAGAAGCCTTTGGCGAAATCAAGCTGCGCCGCGGCACGGTGCGCATCGCGGGCATGACCAAGGGCTCGGGCATGATCCAGCCGCGCATGGCCACTACCCTGGGCTTCGTGATGACCGACGCGCATATTCCCGTCGCCATGTTGCGGCGCATGCTGCGCCACGGTGTCGAGCGCAGCTACAACCGCATCAGCGTGGATGGCGACACGTCCACCAACGATACGCTGCTGTTACTGGCCAATGGCGCATCAGGTGTGCGGCCGGACCCCAAAGAAATGACTGCCGTGGAGGAGCGCATCGCCGCGGTGATGGAGGAACTGGCGCGCGGCATCGCCCGCGATGGCGAAGGCGCGCGCAAGTTGATCACGATCCTGGTCTCTGGCGCGGCCACGGATGGGGCCGCCGAGCGGATCGCGCGCACAATCGCTAACTCCCCGTTGGTAAAGACGGCGGTGGCAGGCTCCGATCCGAACTGGGGCCGCATCCTTTGCGCCGCCGGAAACGCGGGCGTGGCTTTCGATCCGCGGCATGCCGATATCGCCATGCAGGGCGTGCCGGTCTGCCGCGGGGGGCTGGCGGTGCGCTTCTCCGAACCCGAGCTGAAACAAAAGCTGGACGCGCCCGAGTGCGAGATCCGCCTGACGCTACGCGGCAAAGGTAAAGGGCAGGCGCGCTTCTGGACGTGCGATTTCACCGAAGGCTATATTCGCATCAACGCGAGCTACCGGACCTGAGATGCAACGGCGAACATTTATATGGATGGTGGGCGCCGCGGCCGGCGCGGCGTACGCGGCCGACCCGCAACAGGAGATCTTCGATCTGTTCACCAAAATCGCCGGCGCGTTGAGCGACGACGATCCGGAGATGTTCGTCGAGGCGGTCGATCCGAACATGCCGCACTTTATCGATTTCCGGAACGATATTGCATCTCTTGCGGCGCAGGCCAGCCTGACCAACTCAATCGAAGTATTGTCGGACAAAGGCGACAACACGCATCGCACCGAGGAACTCGACTGGTTTCTCGAAATCGTGAATAACGCGCAGTCGCATACCGTCGAACGCCGCCGTGCGGTATTAAAGTTTGGCCTCGAGCGTAAGGGCAAGAAATGGAAGATCGTCTCAATCGAGCCGCTGCACTTCTTCGCGCCGCCGGCGAACTAAGGGCAATGCGCGTGGAATGGACATCTGATCTCATACACCGTTTTGGTGCATAATGGTGCTATGAAGGTGGCTGAGAAGGCGGTTCGCCAAAGCGTCAGCCTGCCGCCCAGGGTGGCGAAGCAGGTGGGTAGCATGGCCAAGAGTCGAAAGCTAAGCAAAAATCGCATGTTGTTGGAGCTGATCGAGAACGGAATCGACGCAGAGAAGCGAAAGCAGCAGCAGTTCTTTGCCTTGGCTGAGCGTTTCCGCAGCGAGCAGGATCCGGACGCGGCTAACCGCTTGGGCGATGAACTCGGCAGAATGGTCTTCGGCGGTTAAGGGCCGTTGATTGCTCCGGGCGGGATACACGCTGCCCGGAGAGAGCCGTCGGCCCATTCAATATGTCAGTGAACTTTGTTGCAGCTAACGCACGTCACGAGCAAAACACCGCGACACTGGTCACGGTGCGGTAGCCCATCTTCTGGTACAGCTCAAACCCCTGCGGCGTGGATTGTAGAATCGTGCGGGAAAGGCCGTGCTCCGCGCGGGCCTGTTCCAGCGCATGCCGCATGACGGCTTCGCCGTAGCCCGCGTGGCGATGTCCCGGCATGGTGGCCACATTATAGACGCCCACCACGCCGCCGCCGAGGACGGTGGCCGCAGTGGAAACCGGCTCGCCATCCACGTAGCCTACGTAAGCCGCGAAATCGTTCCAGATCGTGTCGCTGTCAAAGACCTCGCGGAACCACTCCAGCGGCACATTGAAACACACCGATCCGATGGCGCAGAAGGCATCCTTCACGGGGCCGTCGCAAACGCGGCGCATGTGCATCTCGGGCAATTCGCGCGCGGGCGGTGCGGCCGACTCCGCGAACATGCCCGGCAAGTCGACGGCGTGATACATGCTGTGCTTGCGGAGAAGCTGCGGCAGGCGCTTACGGGTAGGGCCCTCCACCCAGCCGTGGCAGATCCAGTAGGCCCAGCGCTGGCGGCGCGCCGCAAAGTGCACGGCCGCTTGCGCGATGCGGCGCTCCATCTGGGTATCAGACGCAACCGGCGCGGATAGAAACGCCGTGTTGAACATCTGGAAAGTCACGCCCGCCGAGGCGATCGACACGCCTTCCATTTCGCGTAGTTCGCCCGCGGCGCGATTTGCCGCCACCACGCGAAACGATTCCCGCAGGTTCGCCTCGACCCACTCGAATTCCATGCACTTTCAGTATCGCGCGGGTTTCCGTTCTGTGTCTTAATAGTAGATTGCTCGCCGCCCCGCAGCAGCGTCCCTCCCGCGTCCGCTATTGGGTCGTGGTGTTCGCCGTGACGCTGGCGGTGATCACCTACATCGACCGCGTCTGCATATCGTTCGCCGCGCCGTTGATGCGCGTGGACCTGCATCTGACGCAGGTCGAGATGGGCACTGCGTTTTCGGCTTTCGGGTGGGCTTACGCGCTGTTCGAAATTCCCGGCGGATTCCTGGGCGATTGGATGGGCGCGCGCCGCGTACTGCTACGTATCGTGGTTTGGTGGTCGTTCTTTACCGCGGCCACCGGCTGGGTTTGGAATTTCGCCTCCCTGGCGCTGACGCGGCTTCTTTTCGGCGCCGGCGAGGCCGGCTGTTTTCCGAATCTGACGAAAACGTTCACCACCTGGCTGCCGCATCACGAACGGGTGCGCGCGCAGGGCATCATGTGGCTGAGCGCGCGTTGGGGCGGGGCCTTCACGCCGCTGCTGGTTTACTTCGTCATCACCAGGATCTCGTGGCGGCACGCCTTCGAAGTCTTCGGCTCAATCGGAGTAATTTGGGCGGTAGTCTTCTACGCGTGGTACCGCGACCATCCCCGCGAGAATCTCCGCTTGAACGACGCGGAGCGGCTGCTGCTGCGCCCGAATGAGGAACTGGCCACGGGGCACGCACACGTCCCGTGGGGCAAACTCGCGCGCTCCCGGCAGGTATGGCTGTTGTGCACGCAGTATTTCTGTTCATCGTACGGTTGGTATTTCTACATCACCTGGCTGCCGACTTACTTGAAGGAGGCGCGCGGCCTGGAGCTACGGGAAAGCGCGCTGTTGGGGATTCTGCCGCTGTTTATGGGCGGACTCGGATCGGCGGTTAGCGGCTTCCTGGCCGAACCGATGGCGCGCCTGACCGGCAGTACCTACCGGACGCGCCGCCTGCTGGCCTACATCGGGTTCAGCGGCGCCAGCACCCTGCTGGTGGTCACGACCCGCATGCACGGCGCCGGAGCGGCCATGATCGTCATGGGACTAGCCAGCTTCAGTAATGACCTGGTGATGCCCGGTTCCTGGGGCGCTTGCATGGACGTGGGCGGCAAGTTTGCCGGCACGCTCTCGGGAGCCATGAACATGATGGGCAACGTCGGCGGCGCTGTCTCGCCCATGATAATCGGATATATGCTGCGATGGACCAATAATAACTGGGATCTGACTTTCTATGTTTCCGCGGCTATCTATGCGGCGGCGGCCTTGTCGTGGGCTTTCCTCGACCCGATCACACCCCTCAATTACCAGGACTAATTCGGGCGAAGCTTTGACGCTCCGCTAACCTTCCTTTCACGACCATGTAACAGACGGGCGGTATACCCTAACCATGGGAAACTCTCCGAACCTGGTGCCCATCGACCTGCGCGCGCTGTTCGATGAGTCCGTGAAGCGTTTTCTGGCCCCCGTCGAGCCGGCCATCCAGAAGTTGTTATTAGTTGACCGGTTAGGAGGCATGCTGCAGTCCGCCAGCCGCGAAACGTCGGGGTGCGATCGGTTCGAGCGGCTATTGACGCTGCTGGATGTGACTTACCGCATCTCGCCGGAGGACTTAGCCCGGATTCCAGCCACGGGTCCGGTCGTGGTTACAGCCAATCATCCCTTCGGGTTCCTGGAGGCCGCCATCCTGGCCGCGGTCCTGCGCCGCACGCGGCCGGATTTCAAGATCGTGGCCAATTCGCTGCTGTCGTCGGTCCCCGAATTGCGCGATAGTTTCATTTTCGTGAATCCTTACGGCGGCGGAGTTTCGATTCGCGAGAATCGCAAACCGTTGCGCGAGTGTCTGGATTGGCTGGCGCATGGCGGCGCGCTGGCGCTGTTTCCCGCCGGCGATGTGGCCCGCTTAAACTGGCGCGATCGCGGCATCGTCGATCCACCGTGGAATCCGGCGGTGGCGCACCTGATCCGCCTGGCGGAATGCCCCGCTCTGCCGGTCTTTTTCGCCGGTGCTAATGGCCTCGGCTTTCAATTGATCGGCGCGCTGCATCCGCGCTTGCGCACTGCCGATCTGCCGCGCCAGACGCTGAATAAGCGCGGGCAGAGCATCGAGGTGCGCGTCGGCCGGCCGGTCGCGGCGAAGGCTTTGCGGTCGTTCGAAGGTGAACGGGAAGCCATCGAATATCTGCGTTTCCGTACGTATCTGCTGGCATCCCGCATCGCGGCGCAACCCGCTCGCGGTTTGGTGCCGTTTCCGTTCCCATTTGCTTTGCCTAAAAAGCGGCTGGAGCCGCTGGCTGCCGAGACCGCGCGCGAATTGCTGATCGAAGAGACCAGCCGCCTTGCGCCCATCTGCGAGAACGAGGAGTTTGCGGTCTACCTGGCTCCCGCCGGCGCCGTGCCCAACACGCTGCGCGAAATCGGACGCCTGCGGGAACTGACATTCCGCGGCGCGGGTGAAGGCACGGGCCATCCGGTCGACCTCGACCGTTTCGATCCGAATTACCTGCATCTGTATCTCTGGCAGAAGCGCGCGCAGGTGGTCGCCGGAGCCTATCGCCTGGGACCCACCGCGGATCTGCTGCCGCGTTTCGGCGTCCATGGCCTCTACTCGAGCACGCTGTTTCATCTTTCGCCGGAGCTGTTCGAACGCACCGGCCCGGCGCTCGAGATGGGACGCTCGTTCGTGCGGCCGGAGTATCAGAAGCAATACGCGCCGCTGCTGCTGTTGTGGAAAGGCATCACGCGCTATATCGCGGCACATCCGCGCTGCGCCACGCTGTTCGGTGCGGTCAGTATCAGCAATGATTACAATCCGGTTTCGCGTGCGTTACTGGTTAGTTATCTCGAAACGCAGAAGGACGCCGGACTCGCGCAATTTATGCGCCCGCGCCGTCCCTACCGCCACCGCCACGGCGGGCATTGGCACGCGCAGGCGCTCAGCCGGCTCTTTCAGGACGTGGAAGAACTTTCCGCGCCGATCGCCGATCTGGAGCGCGACGGCAAGGGCGTGCCCATCCTCATCAAGCAATACATGAAGGCCGGTGGGCGCGTGCTGGGATTTAACGTCGATCCGGAGTTTTCGAGCGTGGTAGACGTGTTCATGATGGCGGACCTGCGCCGCGCGCCGCAACCCGTGCTCGAACGCTACATGGGCCGCGAGGCCGCTGCGCAATTCCTGCGCGCATAATTTCACCCGCCGTTCATCGTTTTGCAACACGCGCCACCTTACCCTGGTAATAGAACATTTCCTTGCCGAAATGTTTGATGGACCGGAGGAGGCTTCGTGAAGAGAACCACGCTCGAGTTTCTCTGGAGAAATCACGGCGCGCCGCATCGTTATCCCGCGGCGGCTTCATTACATGGCCACACGCATCATTCCTGGGAGAACCTGCGTTTTCTCCACTCGTTCAAACTCCCTTTACCTTTGATTCCCGCCGTGCTGCGCGTCGCGGGCTGGCATCATCGCCGCGCCACCGGGCGGGAGATGCTGCTTGAGCGGGTGCTGTGGACGCCGCCGCTCGCGCCGCTCGAAGCGTACCGCGTGGAGAGCATGCAGATCGCGCGGCTGGGCCTGCAGCCGATCGTTTCCCTGACAGACCATGACGACATCGAGAGCGGCATAGAGATGCGGCGGAGCCCCATGGCGCCCGCCGCGCCCATCTCGGTGGAATGGACCGTGCCCTTCGGTACGACCTTCTTCCATGTCGGCGTTCACAATCTGCCCGCCGGCCGCGCGCGCGAGATCTTCGCCAATCTGCGCGATTACACGTTGAACCCGCAGCCTGCGTGGCTCGCGGAATTGTTCGGTATGTTGCACGCGCACCGCGCAGTGCTGACCGTGCTGAATCATCCCTTGTGGGACGAGTCCGGCATCGGTGCGGAGAATCACCGCCGCACTTTGGAAGCGCTGCTTTCCGCGCATGGACGCTGGATTCACGCGATCGAGCTGAACGGGCTGCGCTCCTGGAAAGAAAACACGGAAGCGCTGCAACTGGCGCGCGCCTGGCAGATTCCGGCGATCTCCGGCGGCGATCGCCACGGCCTCGAACCGAACGCCAATCTGAATCTGACGCACGCGCACACGTTTGCCGAATTTGCCGCGGAGATCCGGGACGACGGGCTGAGCGCCATCCTGTTCATGCCGCAGTACCGCGAAACGCTGGGCATGCGTTGGTTCGAAACCGTCAAGGATATTGTGCGCTGCCATCCACACACGGAGCGGCGCCGCTGGGTGGACCGTTTCTTCTACGAGTGCGAAGATGGCGTCACCCGGCCAATCGCGGAACTCTGGCCGAATGAAGGGCCCGCCGTGCTGCGATCGCTTTTCGCCATGCTGAGCCTGTCCGAATCGCAAAGCCTGCGCGCGGCGCTCCGGCTGACCGTCGCCGATCCCGCCGAAGCCGCGCTTCTGTAAATGTTTGTATAAGCACATGCCAACTCCCCGCTGCCTCATCTAACAAGTAGTGAGGAAGATATGAAACGACATTGGAGCGCGGTGCCGTGGGGAGCGGCAGTACTCCTCGCCACAGCGGCTTGGGCGGCTCCGGCAGATTGGATGCCAGGGCCCGGTACCATAAATTACACAGAGGGGCAGGTCACGTTGGACGGCCAAAACGTGAAGTCCGGAGCTTCGCAGGCCGCGGTGCTCGGGGCGAATCAAGTTCTGGATACGGCACAGGGAAAAGCGGAAGTGCTGCTGAATCCCGGCATATTTCTGCGCCTCGGGGATTACAGCGAAGTGCGCATGATCTCGCCCGACTACGGCGACATGCGCGTGGCGGTTACGCGCGGTGAAGCGATGGTCGAGGCGGCGGTATCACCGAAAGACGCGCATCTGGCGATCGACATGAACGCGACGATCACCCGTATCGATAAGGCGGGCTTGTACGATTTCAACGCTAACCCGGCGATCGTGCGGGTGCTTAACGGCGAAGCTACCGTCGATCGCGGCGGAAAACACTTGAATCTCAAAGAAGGCCATGAAGTGCTGCTGGCCTCCGCACGGCTGAAGGCGCAGTCTATTGACCAAAGCGCGATGCAGGCTGATCCGCTGTACGCCTGGAGCAGCATGCGCAGTCAGGACGAAGCGCAGGCCAATATGGCGATGGCCCAGAATATGGTCGATAACAGCGGTTGGTACGGGCCTGGCTGGTATTGGAGCCCGGCTTGGGATTGCTATGCGTTCATGCCCGGGGCGGGGCTTTATAGCCCGTTCGGCTGGGGATTCTATCCGCCGCTATTCATCGGTGGATATTGGGGCGGCTTCCCGCATGGCGGTTTCTATCATCCGTTCTACGGACGCGGATTCCATGGCGCCTTCGCTGCTCACGGTGGCTTTGGCGGCGGGTTCCACGGTGGCTTCGGCGGTGGACACGGCCGCGGCTAACTCAATTCGAACTGTGTTTGGTGCGCCGGTCGCGCTATTCCAGCCGCGACCGGCGCATTGCTTTGTGAATCACCTTCCATTTTCTCTTCTGTGCCAGCGCGGCTTGCACATCGGATTGCCGGGCGTGCCAGGCGATTTCCGCGCGCAGTTTGGCGTAGCTCTGCCAGCGCGCCGGGTCCAGGTCTCCAGCTTCGATCGCAGATCTGACGGCGCAGCCGGATTCCACTGCATGGGCGCAATCGCGAAAGCGGCACTGGGCAGCCAATTCTGCAATCTCGGCGAAGGTGGAATCGAGACTGTCCGCGCCGGCCCACAGTTGCAACTCGCGCATGCCGGGTGTGTCAATCAGCGCGCCACCGCCAGGCAGCGGCAATAGCTCGCGGTATGTGGTTGTGTGCCTGCCGCGGCTGTCCGACTCGCATACGTCTTGCACTGCCTGCCGTTCGAATCCCAACAGTTGATTTGCCAGTGTAGATTTGCCCGCGCCGGAGGAACCGAGCAGCGCGATCGTTAAACCGGGACGGAGAAACTGCCGCACCGGCACGACGCCGCCCGGAGAGCGGGCGCTGATTGCCATCACCGGGGCGCCTGCGGCGACACGCTTGGCTTCAGCGAGCCGCGCTGGAACATCCGGGCAGATGTCGGATTTGTTCAGTGTGATCGCGGCGTCCGCCCCGCTCGTGTGCGCCAGAGTGAGATAGCGTTCGATGCGCCGCACGTTGAAGTCGTGATCCAGGCCGCAGACGATCAGCGCCAGGTCGATATTGGCGGCGATGGGCTGCTCCTGCTCCCGCGGTCCCGCCGCGCGCCGTGAGAACAGCGTCCGGCGGGGCAGTACCACGTGGATCATGGCTTCGTCCGTGCCTATCGGCTGCGCCGCCACCCAATCGCCGACCGCCGGCCAATCCGGGCGTTCGGTGCGGTAGAGCAGCGCGCCAATGGCTTCGGACGTCATCTCGCCCTGCGCCGTGTATAAACGGTAGCGGTCGCCATGGACCACAGAAACACGCCCGAGCATCAAGCCGCGGGCCTGGTAAGGTTCAAACGTTTGATAGAGTTCACTGGTCGCACCAATCGCGGCCAAGTTGAAACATGGCTGCATTCCAATTCTCCTCGAAAACTTTTTGGGGGACCAAAAAGGAAACGATTCGACGCAGGCAGTCTCCAAGCTCACGCTCAGAACGCTCGCGGCGAATCGATATTTAGCGGACCGACAGTGGCAATCTCCAAAATCAGATTACGCCAAACCGCGCGGGAAAGCAATCCGCTCCGCCATGTTAAGTTTGAACTCATGCGATATTTCTTGGGATTGATGGCTTCAGCGGCGCTGTTGTTCGCCTCGGGAGAACTGTCGGGACGGCGCGCGCCAGGCTTCTCGCTGCCGGATCTGCACCTCCAGCAGCACGATCTGGCGGACTATCGGGGTAAGATCGTGATACTCGATGTCATTCAGACGGCGTGTGCGCACTGCGTAGCGCTCGCGGCGGTGTTGCGCAGGGTGCAAAGCAAATACGGCGACAAAGTGGCTGTACTTTCGATTGTCAATCCGCCGGACAACCAAAGTACCGTGAAGCAGTTCGCGGAGGCGAACAAGGTTTCGACGCCGGTGCTGTTCGACTGCGGCCAGGTGGCCGTATCCTATTTCAAGGCCACGCCGCAGAACCCGAAGGTCAACGTGCCGCACCTGTTTCTGATCGACGGCCACGGAATGATTCGCAACGATTTTGCCGACGAATTCGACACGCGGAACATCTTCGAGGGCGAAGGCCTGGACTCGGAGATCGACCGCCTGCTGGGAACGCCTGCCCACGAGCAGTCCAACAAGTGAGAGATTCGGACCTGCTGCTCCACTAAATGGTGCAATGAAACTCTTGCCTAAATCAGCATGGGCATTGCTCGTGCTGACCGCCTGTAGTGTGCCCATGCTGTTACCGGCGCCGCCGGGCGCCCGTGCGTACCTGACCGGCACGACTGTCCCAGGCTTTCCGGCCAGATGCAACGTGGTCCTCGACATGACCGGCGACGAGGAAATGCAGTTCATCACGCGCGACCTCACGCTGCATGTCCCTTATGACAAGGTCAACACGCTGGAATACGGGCAGCACGTCGGCCGGCGGGTCGCCGAGGCAGTGCTGATTTCTCCTTTATTTCTACTGAGCAAAACGCGGAAGCACTTTGTGACGGTGGGCTACGTGGACGCTAAGGGGCGCCAGCAGGCGATCGTGGTCGAAGTCGGCAAAGGCGATGTGCGCACAGTATTGGCTGAACTCGAAGCCAAGACGGGCCGCCGGGTGGAATATACCGATGATGACGCGCGGCGGGGGCGCGGGTGATGCTCGCGCCACTGGTGTGGATGATGATCGCCTTCGTCTGCGCTCCGTCCGATCCTGTACCGGCATCGGCGCCGGCGCCGCCGGCCGCCTCTATCGAAGAAAGCAGTCTGCGGCAACTGCTGAAGGTCCGGCGCGTGTTCGTGGATCGCTTCGCGGGCGGCGAGACGGCTGCCCAGATGCGCGACATGATCATCAACAGCCTGCAGGGAGCGCAGCTTTTTGTGATCACGGAGAATGAGGATAAAGCTGACGCCATCCTGCGTGGCTCAGGTGAAGACCTGGTCTTCAACGAGACGCATTCTTCAAGCGACAGCCTGAACGTGCACAGCAGCATCAACACCAGCCAGACGGACGAAGACACGGCGCTGCGCGGCGGCACACGCAGCTACGAGCGCAACGGCAAAGGCTTCGGCCTGGGCGGGGGCGAGGATGAATCGAGCCACTCGGTCGAACGGCGCCACGAAGCCAACGCGGCCATCCGCCTGGTGAGCAAGGATGGCGACGTGATCTGGTCGACCACGCAGGAGAGCATGGGCGGCAAATTCCACGGCGCCAGTACCGACGTGGCGGACAAGATTACGAAGCAGCTTGCGGTAGATTTCGAGAAGGCGCGGAAACTGCTGCACTGATCGCTTCCAGCAACTGTTCATTGCGGAAGGGCTTGCCCAGGATGCTCGAAACGAGCTTCTCTTCGGGCAGATCCCAGAGTTCTTCAATCCAGCCGGACAGCACGATGATCTTCACCGCCAGGCGCTGTTCATCCACACAGCGGATCAGGCTCAGACCGTCTTTGAGCTTGGGTAGCCGCAGGTCCATGACCAGCACTTCGGGCCGTAGATCTGCGAGCATGCGGCGCGCCTCGGGCGCAGCTTCCGCGGTCGTGACCTGGTGGCCAGCGGCCTCCAGCAGCAGCTTGCGAATCGCGAGCTGTTGAATGTCGTCGTCCGCTAATAGTAAACGGCACATTAAAAATGCATCCCGCCGCCGCAGATCAGCACTTCCGCGGTGACGTAATCCGAAAGCGGAGAACAGAAGAACAGCACGGCTCCGGCGGCTTCTTCGGGCGTACCCGCGCGGCCGAGCGGGCAGACGGACTTCATGGCATCGAGCATTTTGGGCTGCACGCCAACGGCAATCTGGCGGCCTTGCACGTCAATGGTAGCGCCTTCCTGAGTGAGCGGCTGCGTGAGGCGCGTCTCGATGAGTCCGAATCCCACCGCATTGACGTTCACGTTGTAGCGGCCCCATTCTTTGGCCATCGTTTTGGTGAGCCCGATAATTCCCGCTTTACCCGACGAATAGCCAGCCTGGCCGGCATTGCCATCCGTTCCGGCGATGGATGTAATATTAACAACCTTGCGCATCACGCAGCGGCCCTCGGCAGCTTCCCGCTTGGCCGTTTCCCGGATGTATGCCGAAGCCGCGCGCAGGATGCGGAACGGCGCCACCAGGTGAATGTTCAGCATCGCCAGGTATTGCTCGTCGGTGGTTTTCTGGATCACGTTGTCCCAGGTGTAGCCCGCGTTGTTGACGACGATATCGAGTCCGCCGAAGGTAGCGAGCGTGGCATCGATCAACTTCTGGGGAAAATCGGGCGCGGTGACATCGCCGGCCAGGTGCGCGGCGGCGCGGCCGGACTTGCGGATGGCGGCTTCCGTCTCCTCGGCGGGACCCGCGTCGAGATCGTTGATCATCACGGCTGCGCCGGCATCGGCGAGCTTTTGCGCAATCGCTCGGCCGATGCCGCGGCCGGCGCCGGTGATGAGGGCTACTTTGGAATCGAGGTTGAACGACATACTTACCTGAGCAGATCTTCCAGTTGGATTTTCGTGTCCGTTTTGCTGTCGCGGTATTTTACGATGACGGGCGTATAGACGGATAGGCCCCAATCCTTGCCGGGGCCGGACGTGATGGCACGCGAGCCGGCCACCAGCACAGCTTCTTCGGGAACAATTAGCGGCTGATCGCCGCTGGCCTTATATACTTCGCCCCGCACAATGTCGTAGACCGGGGTCGAGCGATTGAGGATGGTGCCAGTACCTAACACCGCGCGCTTCTTGACGACCGCGCCTTCGTAGACGCCGCAGTTGCCGCCGATCAGCACTTCGTCTTCGATGATCACCGGTAGCGCGCCAATCGGCTCCAGCACACCCCCGATTTGCGAGGCGGCCGAGATGTGGCAATTCTTGCCAATCTGCGCGCAGCTTCCGACCAGCGCGTGTGAATCGACCATGGTGCCGTCGTCCACGTATGCGCCGGCGTTGATGTACATCGGTGGCATGCAGGTGACGCCCTGGCCGATATAGACACCGTCGCGAATGCTCGATCCGCCGGGCACGATGCGTACGCCGCTGCGCGCCGTCAGCTTCTTCACTGGATAAGTGGACTTATCGAAGAAGGGTTGCCGCGCGGCGTCGACCGACATATCGACTACGCCGCCCATACGAAATCCCAGCAAAATGCCCTTCTTCACCCATCCGTTCACACGCCAACCGCTGCCCGAGGAAGCGTCCGGTTCGGCGGCCCGAATGCGCCCGGTGTTCAGGGCGCCTTTGAACTCGTAGAACAACCGGAAATGATCATCGGTGTAGGCCGCGGGCTTGTGATCGAAGAGCTGTTCGATTTCAGCCTGCAACGGTCACTCTCCCGAGCAGGCCGAGCGATTCGAGCACGTTGCCGATGCGCGTGAGGTTGTCGGCTTTCGGCGGCACCATCGGCAGGCGATACACCGGATCGAGCAGGCCCATCAAACCCATGGCAGCCTTCACCGGAATGGGATTGGACTCCACGAAATTCACTTCCATGAGCGGCAGATACTTGCGCTGCAATACGCGCGCGGCGGCGAAGTCCCCCGCCAGGCAGAGCCGCGCGAGTTCCGCCATCTCGGCGGGGATTTCGTTCGACACCACCGAGATGATGCCGCGTCCGCCCAGAGCGATCAGCGGCAGCGTAATGGCGTCGTCACCCGAAAGGACGATGAATTCCGGCGGTACCTGGTGGATGACATTGGCCATTTGCCCGATGTTGCCGGACGCTTCCTTAACGCCGACAATGTTGGGGATCGCGGCTAGGCGCGCGAGCGTGGCGGGCTCCACATTCACGCCCGTGCGGCCCTGCACGCTATACACGATGATGGGCAGGTGAATGGCGCCGGCGATCGTCTTGTAGTGCTGGTACAGGCCTTCCTGCGTGGGCTTGTTGTAGTATGGCGTGACCGAGAGAATGCCGTCTACGCCGAGATGTTCGAGTTCGTGCGCCAGTTCGATAACTTCGCGCGTATTGTAGCCGCCCGCGCCGCCCAGCACGGGCACGCGGCCCTTGGCTTCTTCCACCGTGATTTCGATGACGCGCAGATGTTCGGCGCGCGTCAAGGTGGGGCTTTCGCCGGTGGTGCCGCAGGGCACCAGGAAGTTGATGCCCGCGTCGATCTGGCGGCGGACCAGGCGGCGCAGCGTTATCTCGTCGAGCGATTGATCGGCCCGGAACGGCGTAACTAAAGCCGTGCCGCAGCCGGTGAAAGGGTGCTGGCTCATTGGAATAGAACCTCGCTGAATTCGTGGAAACCTTTTTGGCCTACGATCCACTGGGCGGCTTTCAGCGCGCCTCTGGCAAAACCTTCGCGGCTGCGGGCGGTGTGGCGTAGGGTGATCGTGTCGGCTGCGGAATCGAATCCGATCTCGTGCGTGCCGGGGTGCGCTCCAGCACGGCTCGCCGCGGTATCGATTGAGCGCGGGTATCCGGCCGCTTTCATTTCTTCCACCAACTTCAACAGTGTACCGGACGGCGCGTCCTTTTTCGTCGCATGATGGATCTCCCAAGCCCAGGCTCCGTACGATGGCTCACTTGCCAGCAGGCGCGCGGCCGCGCGCACCAGGCGGAAGAACGCGTTCACGCCAATCGAATAGTTGGGGCTCCAGACCAGGCCGATATTGTGGCGGGCAACGGCGGCTTTTACCCGATCCTGTTCGCTGAGCCATCCCGTGGTGCCAAGCACGATATTGACACCGAGCGCCGCGATACGCTCCGCGTTCTCGACGACGGCAGACGGGATCGAAAAATCCACCGCCACGTCGATGCCCTGGAAATTGGCGCGTGTCACGCCTTCGAATGCGGCGTTATTGTATTCGTCGAGCTTCAGCGCCACGGCGAAACCGTATTCCGGCGCGAACTGTTCGATCAGCCGGCCCATCTTGCCATAACCGACGATGGCGAGGCGGCGTTCAGGCGGCATCGAAGACCTCCGGGTCGAGTTCGGCGAAGAATTCGCGGTGCAGCGCTTCCACTGCGCGATACAGATCGTTCTCGGCGACCACGAAGCTGATATTCAGTAACGACGCTCCCTGCGAGATCATGCGGATGTTGATGCCGTCGAGCGAGCCGAAGACGCGCGTGGCCACGCCCGGCGTGTAGCGTATATTATCGCCCACCAGGCACACGATGGCCTGCCCGTCTTCAATGGAGACTTCCGAAAACTGGCTCAGCTCTTTGCAAATCGCGTCGAGCGCGCTCTTGTTGTCGATAGTCAGCGATACGCTGACCTCCGAGGTCGACACCATGTCGACCGCCGTTTCATGGCGATCGAAGACTTCGAAGATGCGCCGCAGAAAACCATGGGCCATCAGCATGCGCGTGGAGTGTACGTTCACCAGCGTGATCTTGCGCTTGCAGGCGATGGACTTCACCACGTTCCCGCAGTGCACAGCCTCCGAAACGATGCGCGTGCCGGAGACTTCCGGGCGGCGCGAGTTCAGAATCAGCACTGGAATGTTCTTTTCGACCGCCGGCACGACCGTCGCCGGATGCAGCACCTTGGCGCCGAAATAGGCCAGTTCGGCGGCCTCGGCAAACGAAATCGTCTTCACGCGATGGCCGCCGGGCAGGATGGTGGGATCAGCAGTGAGCATGCCGTCTACGTCCGTCCAGATCTGGATTTCTTCGGCGCCGACGCCCGCGCCCACAATCGACGCCGTGAAATCGGATCCGCCGCGGCCGAGCGTGGTGGTGACGCCGTCTTCAGTCGCCGCGATGAAGCCGCCCATCACGACGATTTTATTCTCCGCGAGCGCGGGCACCACGGCCGCCAAGCGTGCGTAGGTCTCGGGATAAATCGGCGCGGCCTGCGTGTGGCGGCGATCCGTGACGATCACCTGGCGCGAATCCAGGTGCGCTGTCTCCATGCCGAAATGGCGAAAGGCGAGTGAGACGATGTAGCTCGAAAGGCGCTCGCCATAGCTTGAAATGGCGTCGATCGAGCGCGGGGTCAACTCACCCAACACGGCCAAGCCTTTCACTAACTCGGTGAGTTCCTGGAAATGCTCGTCGAGCAGACGGTCGAGTTCGGCTCGTTCCGCCAACGGCACCACTAGGCGCGCCTCGCGGGAATGGAAATCGCGCAGGTCGTGGATCTGGCGAATATAGTCTTCGCGCGAACCGTGGATGGCGGTATTCGCGATGGCCAGCAGCTTGTTGGTGGTCTTGCCCATGGCCGAAACGACGACCACCGGCCTGCGGGCAGCGCGCGCTTTCACGATCGAGGCGACGCGCTCGATGGCGGCCGCGGATTCGACCGACGTGCCGCCGAATTTCATCACGATCATCAGTCGAGCATTCCTTCCGAATGCATCAGCTCGGCATTGAGCACTGCCGCACCCGCCGCGCCACGCACGGTATTGTGGCCGAGCGCCACGAACTTGTAATCCAGCACGGGGCATGGACGCAGGCGGCCGATGAACGCTGCCATGCCATTCTCACGTTCGGCATCGCGGCGGGGCTGCGGACGGTCTTTCTCATCCATATAGATGACCGGACGCGGCGGCGCGCTGGGCAGATGGCGCTGCTGCGGTACGCTCGTGAAATGCTCGAAGGCGTGGCGCAGGTCCGCTTCCGTGGGCTTCTCCGAAAACTCCACCGACACCGTGACGGTGTGCCCGTCGACCACCGGCACGCGGTTGCAGTGCGCGCTGACTTTGGCTGCCAAGGGCTCGATATGATCGCCGCGGAAATCGCCCAGGATCTTCTGCGTCTCCTGTTGCATCTTTTCTTCTTCGCCGCCGATGAACGGGATCACGTTCGCGGTAATGTCCATGGACGCCACGCCCGGATAACCCGCGCCGGAAATGGCCTGCAATGTGGTCGTGATGACACGCGTGATGCCGAACGGCTTCAGCGGCCCGAGTCCCATGGTGAGCACGACCGTGGAACAATTCGGATTGGTCACGATCTGGCCTTTCCAGCTGCGGCGGCGCTGTTGGCCGGGGACCAGCTTCAGGTGGTCGGGATTCACTTCCGGCACCAGTAACGGCACGTCCGGCTCCATGCGGTGGTTCTTGGAATTCGACACGACCACGTGGCCGGCTGCGGCGAAGGCCCGCTCGATTTCGGTGGCGACGGAAGCATCCATCGCGGAGAACAGCAAGCGCGGAGCGTTGCCCGGCTTGCATTCATCCACCTGCACGTTCGCGACCGCGTCCGGCATCGCACCGCCCAGCCGCCAGGCGGTGGCTTCACGGTAGGGCTTGCCGGCCGAGCGATCGCTCGCGCCGAGCCACTTCAAATCGAACCACGGGTGGTTCTGCAGGAACTTCACGAAATGCTGGCCCACCATGCCGGTGGCGCCGAGAATGCCGACTTGGATTCTGGTTTCCATAGCGTACTCTTATTGGGTGAGCAATCGGCTCACCATGTCCTGATAGATGCCGACGGCGGCTTCCAGTTGGTCTTTGGGAATGCGTTCGTCGAGCGTGTGGGCAACGTGGATGGAGCCGGGGCCGATCAGATACGGGGTGCCCCAGGCGTTGCCGAAAGCCGGAATGTCCGTGGTGAAGGCCACCACGGTGGTGTCGATGCCAGGCAGCGAGCCAAGCCGCACCGCCGGGATCTCTAGGATCTCCTTGGCTTCCGCCTGGCCGGCAACCGCCGCCGCAATCGCTTCCCTGGTCGATGTGGGATCGCCGACCAGGCGGATAAAGAGCTCCGCGCGGGCGTCATCGGCGATCACATTCGGCGCGCGGCCTCCACTGATGACCCCGATGTTCAGCGTACTGGGACCGAGCAGATCGTCGACCGGCAGGCGGATCGCACGGATGCGCGCCAGTACATCGAGCAACTTCCCGATGGCGGATTCGCCTAATTCCGGATAAGCCGAATGCGCCATGCGTCCGGTGGCCGCGATTTCATAGCGCAGCGCGCCCTTCGAACCGAGCGCCAGTTTGTTCTCGGTTGGCTCGCCGTTGACGATGTAGCGCGCGCCCTTGGGATGCGCCGCGGCATGATACGCGCCCGCGCTGTTGCGTTCCTCGCCCACCACGAACAGCAATCCGAAATTCCGCACGCCGCGTTCGAGCAGCGCTTCAGCCGCCTTCAGCATGGCGGCAATGATGCCCTTGGTGTCGCACGCGCCGCGTCCCCAGATATGTTCCGCATCCTCGCGCGAGGCGATGAACGGCGGCACCGTGTCCATGTGGGTCGAAAGCGTCACGGTGGGCCGATTGCCCCAGCAGGCGTACACATTGGCGCGGCGCGGCTCGACTTCCGTGCGCTCCGCGGTGCCGCCGTAGCGCGTGGCCAACGCGGAGACGTATTCGAACAATTGCAGCCCGGCCCGCTCTTCGTTGCCGGTGATGGATTCGGTATCGATCAGCGCCCGCGTGAGCTCGAAAAGGTGCATAGTCAAAAAATTGCGGGCGGGAGACGAAGGCAGAAGAAAAGACGCGGCAGGTCCGGCGGCTCTTTGCTTCCGATAGCGCTCCACCCGCTTCCAAAAAATCGGGTGACAGTGGGCAGGTGTTAGCCTGACCCCCCAACCGCCGCGGCTCAGAGCCATCCGCGCCGGTTTCGGCGGAACTACTATCGGCCCCTTTGGCCGGGCTTCCGAAGCTCTTCCGGAACTGCCCACCCGGCTACTGATGGCCGCCGCGCCTCTATCAGGTAAGCTTCAGGATAACGGACCGGCAGGGGGAACGTCAAACTGAGTACACGGTTTCAGAAGTTCGGTCTCGTCTTCTGGCGAAGCCGCTCACGTTCGCGGCTCAGAACCATCTTTCCGGCCGGGCAAACGGAGCCGCGCGCGTCAGCAAGCCGTTTTCGGATGCGGCCGTAAACTCCCTACTAAGCCATCTACTCGCCCTTCGTGTGGGTTCCAAAACTCCGGAACGGAGCCTTATAATAGCGTCTAGCAACCGGATGACGAAGACCAGAGTCCTGGCGCGCACGGTTCTTCGTGTCGCCTTTATCGGTATCGGCTTGACCGCCGTCTCCGCTCTTTACCACTACGTAATCCGTGTTAACAGCACCACGGCTGCGCTGACCTTCCTGTTGGGCGTGCTGGCCAGCGCAACCTTCTGGGGTTTGCCCGAGGCCCTCTTAGCCTCTGCCTGGAGCATTATCTTGCTGGATTATTACTTCCTGCCGCCAGTACCGGCGCTGGGAATTGACGATCCGCAGAATTGGGTGTCCTGGTGCTCGTTCCTGATTACTTCGTTCGTGGTGAGTGAACTTTCCGCGCGTTTGCGGAAGCGTGCCAGAGAAGCCACGCAGCGCCAGTTCGAAATCGAGCGGATGTACGCGTTAAGCTGCAGCCTGATGCATGGAGGCACGGCCGCGGCGATCGCGCAGCGCATCCCCGAAGAAGTCACCGAGATCTTCGGCTGCGCCGGCGTTGCACTTCTCGATAGCGCTTCGGGCCAGATCTATCGTGCGGGTATCGCGGACGATGTCACTAAGCAGGCTCTCATCGAAGCGGCGGGCGATTCTCCTAATGCCGGAAAGGATGGCGGTAAGACGATCGTCCGCGTGCGGTTAGGCAATACGGTAATCGGCAGCCTCGGCTTTGGCGAAGCGCAGATCTCGACTCCAACCATCCATGCGATCGCCAACCTGGCAGCCTTGGCCATCGATCGTGCTCGCAAGCGGGATGCGGCAGGCCAGGCGGAGGCCGCCCGGCGCCACCAGGAATTGAAGTCCATGCTGCTGGATGCGCTGGCGCACGAGTTTCAAACGCCCCTGACTTCCATACGCGCAGGCATCGACGCCATGCTCGCCGATTCTCCGGGCCGCGATCAGCAGGAATGGCTGCAAATCATGAACGAGGAGAGCGGGCGGCTGAGCGCCATGATGGCCGAAGCCATCCAGATGGCGCGCGTCGAGGCGGGGCACGTGGACCTGGACAGGCAAATGCACACGGTGGATGACTTAGTCTACTCGGCGCTCGAGAAAGAAATCGCCCAGTGCCAGTTGGAAATCGACCTGCCCTTGAATCTGCCGCCGGTCTCGGCCGATGCGGGTCTGATTCGCCTGGTGATCCGCCAGCTCGTGGGCAACGCCTTGAAGTATTCGCATCCGGGCACCCCCATTAAGCTGCGTGCGGATGCGCAAGAGGGCGGCGTGCTGATTAGCGTGGCCGATCGCGGGCCCGGTATTCCGCCCGACGAGCAGCAGTCTATTTTCGAGAAGTATTACAGAGGCAACCAGGGGCGCGGCAACCTGACCGGGATGGGCATGGGATTGCCCATCGCGCGCCAGGTCATCCAGGCGCACGATGGACGCATCTGGGTGGAAAGCCGGCCCGGGCAGGGCGCCACGTTTTTCTTTACACTGCCATATGCGCATGAAGAGGCCAATGTATGAGTGGGGCTAAGATCCTGGTGGTCGATGACGACTTGCAGATCCGCCGTGTGATGCGCAAGATGCTGCACACGCAAGGCTACATGGTGACCGACGCGCGCAGCGGCGAAGAAGCCCTGGAAGTGCTGCATCGCGGCCGCCACGACCTGGTCGTGCTGGATATGGCGATGCCCGGCATGGGCGGCCTGGAGGCCTGCCGCGCGATCCGCGCCGGCTGGGACGTCGCCATCATCATTTTGTCGGTGCGCAGCCTGGAGAAGGACAAGATCAGCGCGCTGGATGCCGGCGCCGACGATTATGTGACCAAGCCGTTCAGCATGCAGGAACTACTGGCGCGCATTCGCGCGGGTCTGCGCCGTTCGCCGCTCGCGCCGGAAGCTGCGCCGCAGGTCTTACAACTTGACAAGCTCGAGATCAATTTCGGGGCCCGGCGCGTGATCGCGGGCGGACAGGAAGTGCGGCTCACGCGCAAGGAGTTCGACTTACTGCAATATCTGGCCACCAACCCGAACACGCCGATCGCGCATCGCCGCCTGCTGCAGGCGGTCTGGGGTCCGGACTACGGCAACGAAGTGGTCTACCTGCGGGTGTTCATCAATCAGCTTCGCAAGAAGATTGAACCGGAGCCCGCCAACCCGCGCTACATCCTGACTGAGCCGTGTGTCGGGTATCAGTTTCGGATCCCGAGTGAGACGATCACCCCGGCGGATTAGTGCGGTCTCGGTGGGGCAGGGCTGATAGACGCTAACATAGGTCGCTTGGGGTTAAGCTGCATTAAACATTGGACAGCGCTGGATGGGGCCATTCTCCGAATGGCGTCACTCGTCCACAACGCGGCTGTTTTGGTGTCGGTGACAACGGTTTTGTTGAACGGCAGTCTGGGTTCGGAGCCGTACCGGGCGATGAATTCGCCTAGTGTGTGCCGTTAACCCCGTTAGGATTCGGCTGCGCGAGTGGAAGCCGGAGACTGCGGCAGAAGCCAGACAGCGCATTACCGAGGTGATAGAACTCGCCGCCGAACAGGATGTCCTCGACTTGCCCGGCCGATCGTTCCGTGGTGTTCGAACGTATCCCGCGGCGTCCGATTAGCTTGCCGTAGCGGCGACGCCTTCCACCGAACTGGTTCGCAACGCCTTCAGCTTGTCGCGAATCTGTGCGGCTTTCTCGAACTCGAACTTGCGCGCCGCCTCGCGCATGCGCTCCTCCAGTTCACCCAGGAACCGGTCGCGCTGTTCCTGCGTCATCTGCTCGATTTCGTCTTCGGACTCGAGCGGCACCGTTACGTAATCGGCTTCCGCGATTGCCACCAGGCTCATGTCGATCGGCTTGATAATCGACTGCGGCGTGATGTCGTGGCGCTCGTTGTATTCCTGCTGGGTACGCCGCCGCCGGGTAGTCTCGTCGATGGCGTGGCGCATGCTGTCGGTCATCACGTCCGCGTATAAGATGGCGCGACCCTCCACGTGACGAGCGGCGCGGCCCATGGTCTGAATCAGCGAACCGCTCGACCGCAGGAAGCCTTCTTTGTCAGCATCCAGAATCGCCACCAGCGAGACTTCCGGCAGATCCAGACCTTCGCGCAGCAGGTTGATGCCGATCAGCACATCGAACTCGCCGCGCCGCAGATCGCGCAGAATCTTGAGCCGATCGAGCGTGCTGACTTCGGAATGCAGATAACGGCAGCGCACGCCGACCTCGGAATAATATTCGGCCAGGTCTTCCGCCATGCGCTTGGTCAACGTCGTCACCAGCACGCGCTGATTGTTCTCCACGCGCTTCCGGATCTGGCCGAGCAGATCGTCCACCTGGCCCTTCACTGGGCGAATCTCGACTTCCGGATCAAGCAAGCCTGTCGGGCGAATGATCTGCTCGATCACTACGCCGGCCGCCTTGGTCAGTTCGTATGGACCGGGAGTGGCGGAAACATACACGACCTGATTGACGCGATGCTCGAATTCCTCGAACGTGAGCGGGCGATTATCGAGCGCGCTGGGCATACGGAATCCGTGTGAGACGAGCACTTCCTTGCGCGACCGGTCGCCGTGGTACATACCGTGCAACTGCGGAATCGTCTGATGGCTTTCGTCGATCAGGATCAGCGAATCGTGCGGCAGATAATCGAGCAGCGTGGGCGGCGCTTCGCCCGGCAAGCGGCCCGAGAAATGCCGCGAATAATTCTCGATGCCGTGGCAGTAGCCGATCTCCTTCATCATCTCGAGATCGAACATGGTGCGCTGCCACAGCCGCTGCGCTTCGATCAGCTTGCCCTGCTTCTCGAGTTCCTTGTGCCACCAATCCAGCTCCGTGACGATGCTGGCCATGGCCGAGTTGCGCGTTTCCTCAGACATGACGTAGTGCGTCTTCGGGTAGATGGGCAACCGCTGATACGTTTGGCGCACCTGGCCGAGCAGCGGATCGATTTGGGACAGGCTCTCGATCTCGTCGCCCCACAATTCGATGCGGTAAGCGTGGTCCTCGTAGGTCGGATAGAGTTCGATTACGTCGCCGCGCACGCGGAAAGTACCGCGGCGGAAATCGGCGTCGTTGCGGTCGTAGAGGATATCCACCAGGCGCGTGACGATCTGGTTGCGCGAAATCTTTTGCCCCTTCTCCAGCATGAGCAGCATGCCGTAATAGGCTTCGGGCGAGCCCAGGCCGTAGATGCAGCTAACGCTGGCCACGATCACGCAATCGCGGCGCTCGAATAGCGACCGCGTGGCCGAGAGGCGCAGCTTGTCTAACTCATCGTTGATGGTGGCTTCTTTTTCGATGTAAACATCGCTCGACGGGATGTAAGCTTCCGGCTGGTAATAATCGTAGTAACTGACGAAGTACTCGACCGCGTTATCGGGGAAGAAGGATTTGAATTCGTGATAAAGCTGCGCGGCCAGGGTCTTGTTATGCGCCAGGATCAGCGACGGCCGTCCGATCGCCTCGATGACCTTGGCCATGGTGAACGTCTTGCCCGACCCGGTGACGCCCAGCAACACCTGGTGCGCTTCACCGTCGCGCACGCCGCGGACCAGTTCCTCGATGGCGGTGGCTTGATCGCCCTTGGGCGTATAGTTGACGGACAGACGGAAGCCCATCTCTTCAGTATAGGGCCAGGTCCGCCAATATCGACGATGCTTTCGCCCACTTGTTGGGCAACGCCGCGGACGGGTGCCTTAGGACCGCGGCGGGAGGCGGTCCGTTGCGGTACAGTAGGGTCATCGCTTGGCTCCTCAGTAACAATGAATGCCGGGTATAGTGAACAAATGGTCTCGATTTGGGAGGGTACCTACGTCCTGGCGCAGACGGCACCCGCCCGTCCGAGTGCAGAAGGGAATGATGGGTAAGCGGAATGCTCGAAGCTGCCACGATGGTTGAACAGCTCGAACGCAGGCTTGCTGCCGACTGGAGCCATCTCAGGCGGGCGCGCATCGCCGCAGAAGAGCGTAAACTGGAGCTCCGAAGAGAGCTTGACGGTCTGGATTCTGAGGATACCAGTGTGGTGGTGTCGGGATCTCTTGCGCGCGGGGAGTTCACCCCGGGTAGCGACATCGATTGGACGCTCCTGATCGATGGTTCGGCGGACCCTCGCCACCACGACCTCTTTCGCGCAATTGGAATCAATGTTAAGCCTCTCGCATCGAAAGAGCCCGGCGTAGAGGGCACCTTCGGCTCAATGGTGTTCAGCCACGAGCTCATCCATGAAATCGGGGGTGAAGATGACACAAATCAGAACACGACTCGACGGTTGCTCCTGCTGCTCGAGTCCTGCGCCGTAGGCCGTGAGGATGCATACAAGCGCGTCGTGAGAAATATCTTGAACCGGTACCTGCTTGAGGATCGAGGCCTGTGGAAAGGCTCGGGATACCGCGTTCCGCGCTTTCTGCAGAACGATTTTGCCAGGTATTGGCGCACCATGGCTGTGGACTTCGCGTATAAGCTTCGCAAGCGAGCCGGCAAAGGATGGGCAATTGCGAAATATAAAGCTGCGTATGTCGCGCAAGTTGATCTACGTTTCTGGACTACTCGCATGTTACCGCTGCCACTTGGATTATGAGCAGCACGAACGAAAGGCCATATTCTCCGATCCTGATCGGCACAAGGAAGTGGTCGAGCACATGGAGGCCGTTTTTCGCGAAACTCCGCTCGATATCGTGGCCGGTGTCCTTCTGCGTTACCCTCACCTGGATGAAGCCGCTCAGAAGATCTTCGACTCCTACGATGACTTCCTCGGCATCTTGGCCGACGGCCGGAGTCGTACGCATCTTGAAAATCTGACCGAAGAACATGCGGATCAGGACCCGGTCTACCAACAAGCTCGGCGCTCCAGTCACTCATTCAGAGACGGCTTGATGGCCTTCTTTTTTGATCGCAGAAGTGAATTGGAAGACATGACCAAAAACTACGGGGTGTTTTGAATGAGACCTATCGGTTTCTCAACTGGAGCACTGGCAAATGGGGACTTCCGGCGCGGGCTGGCGATGACGCGGACTGCGGCCTGTCCAGCCGTGGAACTTTCTGCCTTGCGTCAAGAGGAGCTGTTGCCCTTGCTGGATGGCCTCGAAACGCTCGACCTTATGGGGTTTGACTACGTATCCCTTCACGCCCCCAGTCGGTTCGAGCGGGCGTGGGAGACGGTCGCATGGGAACGACTACGAAAGGAATGCCGGCGAAACTGGCCGATCGTAGTTCACCCTGACGCGCTTTACGACCTCTCGATCTGGCGAGAGGTCGGCGCTCTGCTGTGTGTCGAAAACATGGATAAGCGGAAGCCCATTGGCCGAACCGCACGGGAACTCGGCCGGATCTTCGAACAATTGCCCCAGGCGTCGCTTTGCTTCGACATCGGCCACGCCCGCCAATGCGATCCCACCATGACGGAAGCCTATTTGATCCTCCGGGAGTTTGGTCCCAGGCTTTGCCAAGTCCACGTGAGCGAAGTGAATACGCGCAGCAAACACGATCTTCTATCGTATGCGTCCATCCTGGCCTACCAGGAGGTTGCACATCTGATACCTGCGCAAGTACCTTTAATCCTGGAGACGCCCCTTGCGGCGCACCAGATCGAAGCGCAGATCGCCCAGGCGCGGGTAGCTCTACCTCTGCCGCACCAAACGATGATCGCGCAGACGCAACGATCAGTAATTGAACAGGAATTCCTTGCTCGTTAACATGGCCCACATCATGTCTTCGAGTGCGTGGCGATGCGCTTCGAGCTGCACTTCCGGCGGTCCGGTAGTGACGCGCGCCTTGCGCAAAGCTTCGAGCAGCGGCTGTTTCTCGGCTTCCGCCGGATAGCGGCTGAAAGCAGACAAGTACAGGTCGTCGAGAATGCGCGAATCGGAAAGGCCGAGCCTCACCGCCAGCGCGGCAAATCCGTTCGGGTCGCTCAGCTTCTTGTTCAGCGTGTCGCCGTTGATCACATGCAACGCCTGCGCGACGTTCGGCTCGCTCGATCGCTCGCCCGCATCGCAGATGATACGCTTCGGACGTCCGAACGAGCTCAGGAACTGCGATTGCACCTGCACGTCGGGCAACTGCAAGGCGCGCGTGCCGGCCGGGTATCCATCGAACTTCGTGGGAACACCGGTCACCTGGGACATCACATCGAGCAACACCTCGGCCGGCAGGCGTTTCACGAAGTAGCGCGAATAATACTTGGTGTCCATCTGGTTCTCCGCGTTCGAATCGGCGGAAAGCTGATAGACCTCCGAGTTCATGATGGTGCGGATCAGCCGCTTGACGTCATAGCCGTTCTTCACGAAATCGTCACTGAGGGCGGCGAACAATTCTTCATTCGAAGCCGGATTGGTGGCGCGCACATCATCCACGGATTCGACCAGCCCGCGACCCATGAAGTTTGCCCACACCCGATTCACCAGCGAGCGCGCGAAGTAAGTGTTCTTCGGGCTCACCAGCCAATCGGCGAAATGCACGCGGCGGTCTTCGGTGGAATCGAGCGGCATGGGCGTGCCGTCGAGTGGCGTGGGCGGCAAGGGCTTCAGCAGCTTGGGATGCAGCACGTCGCCGGTAGCCTTGGCATAGACCACGATGTCGCCGGGCTCGTCGCCATTTTTCAGGCCCACGCGCGCGAACAGATTGACCAGCTCGTAATACTGTTTCTGCGTCCACTTTTCGAGCGGATGATTGTGACACCGGGCACAAGTCACACGATTGCCCATGAACGCTTCGGTGGCCGTCTCCGTGAGGTCGATAGGATCTTTGTGCAGGACGTAATAATTCAGCGCGCCGTTTTGCCGCGTGTCGCCGGAGGAGGTAAAGATCTCGTAGGCGAATTTATTCCACGGCTTGTCCGTTTTCACGCTGTCGCGAATCCAATCGTAGAACGCCCACATGGCGTTGGTGCGCAGTTTGCGGCTGGATACCAGCAGCAGGTCGGACCACTTATAGGCCCAGTAATCCACGTACTCATCGCGTTCGAGCAACCGGTCGATCAGCTTCGCACGTTTGTCCGGAGAATGATCGGCGAGAAAATCCTCGACCTCCTCGGACTTCGGCAGGATGCCGGCCGCATCGAGATACGCGCGGCGGATAAAAGTGGCGTCCGTGCAGGGTCCCGAAGGTGCGATATTCAGCGCTTTCAGCTTGGCCAGCACCAAGTCGTCGATATAGTTGTGGCGCTCGAACTTGGTGTAGACTTCCGGGTTGACCTTATTCGCATACGGCACACCCATGCGCGCATAGAGCACGCGGCTGGCGTACCACAGCGTGATGGCTGCCTCGCCGCTGCCGTTCATTTTTACGTGCCCGAAGTCGTCGACACTGGCGACGCCTTCATCGCTCGATGCGAAGCGCACCCAGCGGGTCACGTCACGCACCCGCCCGTCTGAATATTTCGCGCGCACCACCAGTTGCTGCTCGGCCCCGACCGTCAAAGTCGCGGAGGCGGGGAAGACTTCGAGGCCGGTGACCGTTGGGTCGCTATCTTTCGGACGCGGCGCGCCAGACGCGATCCACTCCGCGATCACGCGGTATTCAAGCGAATCGGTGGAGATGCGCTTGCCGCCGCCGTGCGGCACGGCCGCCGTGGGCTTCAGCAGCATCAAGCTGTGGGAAGGCTCCGAGAGGGAAACGCGCCGGCCCAGCGATTGGCGGGTGAGCGTATCATAATCTTCCTCGGGATCGTAGCCGCGCAAGGTCAGCTTGAATCCGTTCTTGCCGGCGGCCGCGCCATGGCATGCGCCCGAGTTACAGCCTACTTTGCTGAGCACCGGGATCACGTCGTTGCGAAAGCTCCAGGTGTGCGGCGCGTGCGCATTCTCGATGTGTACTGTGACGCTGGCGGTACGCCCGTTCGCGGTTGCGGTGATCGTAGCATCGCCGTCGCCCGCGGGCTTCACCATGCCGGTTTGATCGACGGTGGCGATTGCCGGCGCGGATGAAGTCCAGTGCGCAGTGCGGGTCCAGTCGGCGCGATGATTTTCGAGCGAAGCTTCGGCCAGGAGCTGTTGGTAGGATTCGGGGCCGTTTAAAGTGACGTTGGCGGGAAGAATAGTCAGGTCCGCAGCCAGCGCGGCGATGGGAAGGAACAGGCAGAGGACTGGCGCCGCGATCTTACGCATAAAGCTCCTTGATGGGATTGGTGCCGCGCTCGACCAGCGGGATGGGCCGGCCCTGCGCGCCTGGCAGCTCCAGATCGAGCTTGATGCCCAGCCCTTCGTAGATGGTCGCGGCCACTTCCGCGGGACTGGTGGGCCGATCCTTCGGCGAGGCGCCGATATCGTCCGAAGCGCCGATGATCTGTCCGCCCTTGACGCCGCCGCCCCCCATCATGATGGTCCAACATTGCGGCCAGTGGTCGCGTCCGCCGGCGGGATTGATTTTTGGTGTGCGGCCGAATTCGCCCATCGCCAGCACCATGGTGTTGCTCAGCAAGCCGCGGTCGTGCAGGTCTTCAAGCAGCGAACTGTAGGCCATGTCGAACATGGGACCCACCAGGTCGCGATAACAACTGATCGGGCTGAAGGGCTTCGAGCCGTGGATATCCCAGGTAATTTCGTCAAAGACTGTCTCGAACATGTTAACCGTAACGAAGCGCACGCCCGCTTCGATCAGGCGGCGCGCCAGCAGGCAGCTTTGGCCAAAGCGGTTCTCGCCGTATTTCTGGCGGACGGCGTCGGGCTCGCGCGATAACTCGAACGCTTCACGGGCCTTCTGCGACGACATCAGCGTGTAGGCTTGATGAAACGTGGCGTCGAACAGGCGCGCATCCTGCGAAGTTTCGAACTTGCTGACGGTGTGGTCCACCATCTCGCGCCAGTTCTTGCGCCGGTCGACGCGCAGCGCGCTCAGGTAGTCCGGCGGCAGCATGTCCGGCACTTTGAAGTTCGGGTCCGACGGATCGGCGTTCAGTACGAACGGATCGTAAGTCTTACCCAGAAACCCGGCGTTCTGGCCGTGCGGCATGTTGCCGCCGGTGTTGCCGATGGGGCGCGGCAGCAGCACATGCGGCGGAACATCGCCATTCGGCCCTTTGAGCTTCGACAGCACGCAGCCGATGTGCGGATACTCCACGCCGCCCTGAAACAGTCGGCCGGTCTGCATCATCTGGTGGCCGGTGTCGTGGACGGCCGCAGCGGTGTGATAAACGCTGCGGATCAGCGCGTATTTATCCGCGTGCTTGGCCATACGCGGGAAGTTCTCGGAAATCTCGATGCCCGGCACATTCGTCTTGATGGGCTTATATGGCCCGCGAATCTCCGCCGGCGCGTTGGGTTTCATGTCCCAAGTGTCGAGCTGCGACGGCCCGCCCACCAGGAACAGCATGATGCAGTTGGTGTCTTTGCTACTATCGACGGCACCCAACGCCTTCATGGCGAACAGATCGTTGAGGCCGAGACCGAGTAGCGATAACGCGCCCGCGTGCAGAAAATCACGGCGTCGCAAGCCATCGCAGAACTCTACTGGTTTGTCTGAATCCAGCCGAAGCATCCAGCCCTCCTCCAGGAAGTCTGGCTGACATTCTAACGCTTTGCTACAGCAAATGAAAGTTAACCTGGATGGTGGCGGGCTCGGCTACGGGCCTTCCATTACGATACCCGGGACGGAAGCGCCACTGCTTGACGGCTTCGATGGCTTTTTCTTCGAGCCCCAACCCGAGTCCCTGGACCACGCGAATATTGCTGAGCCGGCCATCGGTGTCGACTTCGCCGTAGAGCGTCACCACGCCCTGCAGGCGGGCCTTGCGCGCCTCTTCGGAGAATTCCGGCTCGACTTTATAGATGAGGATGGGCGCGGTCAGGGAGCCAAGATGCGACTTCAAGCCGCCCCCAGTATCGCCGCCGCTGCCGGGACCGAATCCGGGCCCTTTGCCTGGTCCGATGCCCGTGCCATCGCCATCGCCGATCCCGCCGCCGCGCCCGGGACCGGCGGACGGCGGACCGATCTTGCCATTGGGGTCCCCCAGGATGGACAAATCGGACTTCGGCAGATTCACATCCGCCGAAATCACCAGGGTCGGTTCCATCGGCAGCTTGGGATCGGTGTTGCGGATAATGGGCGACGGCGGTGTGAATTGGCGCGGGGCGATTTTGGGCAGGCGGCCTTTGCTGGCTGGAAGGGCTGAACGGCCGCCGCCTCCTCCGCCGCCATGTCCGGTACGCGGTATATAGGGCGCGATGATGCTGGTGTTCGTGAACGTAGCGCGAATCGTTTGTTGAACCGCCGGGTTCGTGCCAGCGATCAACAGTAGCGCTATGGCGGCGCCATGAATAGTTACCGATGCGGCCGGTCCTCTGGCGGAGGCGCCGTCGCGAAAGGCAATTGGCTCGAACATAACATCGGCGCCAAGGCACGCGGCCTGCCACGGCCCCGCCGCAACCTATATCCTTGATCCGCTGGCACGTGGCCGGCGGTCCTGGCAATGCGGCCTGTCGCGCTGCGGATTCAGGTGTCGAAGGCGCGATACAGGCCGGCGAATCTGCTAATCTCCGGAAGAGGGTTCCATGAAATCCCGTCACCTCGAGAGGGTTCCCCGCACTCCCTCGCCATCCTTCCGGCGGTTCCAACTGCCCAACACGATGAATTTTCCGCAGGCGTTGCGGGATGCGATTCCAACGCTCGAACGCTGCTGGGGACGCTGCCTGGTGCTGAGGTCGATCACCGGACGCGCGGTCCACAGCATCTTATTCGGCAGGCGCGTGAGGGTAAAGTTCCAGGTAGAGGAGAGCGGCAAGCTCACCGGTAAGTTCGACGTGTGGATGGATGTGGAGCCCGCCGCCGCGCGTGAGCTGGCGCGCACACTGAACCAACTCGCGGACGAAGCGGAGAAAACGCCGCCCACGGCCGCAGCCATTTAGTTACGACAGCGTCTCATCCAGCCAGTTATAGATGCAGTAATCCCGGTAGCCCGGCGCGGCCGCTTCACAATGCTCTCCCGCGCCCTGCTCATGCGTGAAGCGCACGATATTCTTCGGGCAGCGCAGCGCGTCGTAGAGTTTCTGCGCCTGGCCGGGGAAGAACTGCTCGCCCTCCGGATCGGTGATCAGCATGGGGCAGCGAATGTCGCCTGCCACGTCCGCCAACTTGTACTTCTCCGCTGCTCGAAATACATCGAAGTACGAGGTCATCCCGAACGGCCGCATGCGAAAACGCAGCAGCATCTTGGCCCGCGCGTTGGATGCTGTGCCCATGTGAACCATCTGGTCGAACTGCGCCTGATTGCCGCCATCCAGCACGTCCCGCACGAATTTGGGCAGGTTGTGCAGCCACGGCGCCGACACATCCCACACGCCGGGATCGGCCACGCCGGCGGCGATGCGATGCTCGAAGGCCAACGCGCGCGGCACCCAATAGCCACCCATGCTGACTCCGATCAGCGCGACGCGTTTGGCATCCACTTCGCGATGCCGCAGCATCGCGTCGACTACCGGCGTGATCACTTTCTCCCAGTCCGGACGAAAGTAGAGCTTGCGCTCCCAGAGCGAATCGCCCTGTCCAGGACCGTTGAAGATCAGGCAGTTGTATCCGCGCGAGAGCCCGCCGGCGCCGCCCAGGGCACACATGCTGGTCTCCAGGCCGTCGGCGCCGTTATTCAGCAGCACCAGCGGCCGCCGGCGGCGCGAGCGATCCACGCGCAGAAACCAGCCGGTCAAGCCGCCACCTTCGTAGGGGATTTCGATGCGCTCGGCGGCCGGATCGAACAGTGCAGCGGCGGCATTCCAGCAGGCGTTGTACTCCCGCCAGCAGGCTAAGCCGCCTTCGGGATCCTTCGTGCCATCCTGAAAGCGCAGTGCCGCGCTGAAATAGCTCGCGGCCCACAAGTAGGCCTCCCGCGCGCTGACGTTGTGCCGCTTGGCTGCGGCTTGTTCCGCCAACGTGCGCGCCTCCACCGCGGCGGCATGATACGCCTGCCAGGCGGAATCGAAATCCCCGGCTTTGATGCGGGAAGCGATCGTGAGCATCTTGCCGGGGTCCGTTTGCCGGTAATAGGAACGTCCCAGGCTAATCAGTGCGGTGAAACCGAAATCGGCGTCGGTGAATGGGGGTGCAGGTGCCGCGGCAGGCTCCGTGGCCGGAGGCTGCGGACCTTGCGCGGCGGCAGCGGCGGCCGCGGAAGCACCCAGCGTCAAAAACGAACGGCGATTTGTCAAAGTGATTCTCTCTCCTGCAACATACGTCCGCGGCGGCGAGGAAGTTCGGGGGATAGTGCGCCGACTTCGGCTGCGGACAAATGCCGCCATTTGCCGATCTGCAACTCGCCGATGCGCACCGGCCCGATCGCCACGCGGACCAGCTTCTGCACTTTGCTGCCGACGGCTTCCAGCATGCGGCGGACCTGCCGGTTCCGTCCCTCCGAAATGACCATCTCTAAGTGCGTGTGTTTGCCGGTATCACGCAAGCGTTCGACCTGCGCCGGACGCGTCGGACCGTCGCTCAGTTCCACGCCGTTCCGCAGACGTTCGATCTGTTCGTCGCTCAGGAGGCTGGCGCACTTCACCTGGTACGTCTTGGGAACCTTGAAATCGGGGTTGGTCAGACGCTCGGCGAACTGCGTGTCGTTGGTCATGATCAGCAGGCCGGTGGTGTCGAGGTCCAGGCGGCCGACTGGCACGAGCCACGCGCCCGCGTCGCCGATCAGGTCGTAGACCGTGGGCCGGCCCTCGGGATCGCCATGGGTGGTGATGTGACCCTTCGGCTTGTAGAGCAGTAGGTAGATTTTCTCCGCACTCCGCACGGGCTTGCCGTCCAAGGTGACGCGGTCGCGCTCCATGTCTACCCAATGGTCCGGCGTTTGGACGACCCGCCCGTTCACCCGCACGCGGCCCGCGCCGATCCAACTGCGTGCTTCGCTACGCGAGCCGAGTCCGGCCTTCGATAACACGCGCTCGACGGTTTTCAAGGGGCGTCGCGGGGGCATCCCGTTATCTTAATCGGGTGCAATGTGCCCTATACTTTTATCCCGATTCGCCGATCTATGAGAGTGCGTAGGGTAAATGCCCTGGCTCTTCCAGCGCCGTTGTCGCGTTGAAACGGGAGTCCAATATTGCTGATCAAACTAGGACTTAACGATCCAGCCAAACAGGTGCCGCCTACGGCCGCAGCGGTGCAGGCCGACGAACTGGAGGACGCACTTCGCGAGTTAGTGTCGACGGTCTCGTCTGCGAGCGATTCGGCGCCGGTTCCAGTTCCTGAAACCGCCGGCATCGCGCTGGAGACGCCCAACACCGTCGTGCCGGAAGGTGTCACGGACACCATCGCCTATTGGATAACGAACTTTGGGCGCAGCCCGGTGGAGGCTACCCGCAGTCTTCACGATCTGTTTGTCAGGGAGCCACAACTCACCGCGGAAGTGCTGGTATCGAGATTCGAGGCCGCGGATTGCGGTGCGGCCACCGCCGTGGTGGCAAGCCTCCTTTCCCGCAACACCGGCGCATTCGAGAAGCTCTGCGACCCCGCCCTTTCTTTGGAAAGCGCGATCAGCGTGGCTCAGTCGCTGGCCACGCAAGAGCCGCGTTTCGATGCCCACTTCGCCAAGAACCTGCTGGTGGATGAAGAGATTACCGAAGAAGCCCTCGAACGCGGTTTGAAGATCCTCGAACAGCTCCCCGGTTGCGCGCGGCTGATTCCGATCCTCATACAGTTCCTGCGCAGCCCCAACAGCCGCATACGCTCCAGAGCGGCGCTTACTTTGGGACGCATCGCCCCGGCCAGCAATCTGACCAATCGGTTGATGCAGGATGCCGACGACCGCGTGCGCGCTAATTTCGTGGAGGGTCTTTGGAAGTCGCCGGCTAACCACGTGGATCTGTTCCGCCAGGCGTTGGGGGATCGGCACCATCGTGTGGCCGGGAATGCCCTGATCGGATTGCACCTTGCGGGTGAGACCCGCACCTTGATTCAGCACCTGGTCACCATGGCCCGCAACCCGGAAGCGCCGTTTCGGGCGGCGGCTGCCTGGGTCATGGGAAAAACTGGGGACGAGCGGTTCCGCACGGTCTTGCACGGCTTGATGCGCGACCCGGATTCGCGCGTGCGGCGCGGCGCGTTAATCGCGCTGCGGCGGATCAAGTCGGCCCAGTCCGTGGCACCACCAGTTAGCGCACCGCCCCAAAAGGAAAGCATATTGGCATCGAAGAATGAACTCGGCGCGTAGTGGTGCCAGCTTCTTTTCTTGGATTTTGGTTTCTGAATCGTAGTTCAAGGCGGCGGCGCTTTAGTCTGCTCGACCGTACCTTGTCTAGCAGCTTCACTACCGTTTGGTTCGCGTCAGCATGAAACCCGTATATCCGAAAAACTGCGCCGGCTTTTCGGGCCAGTCGTTGTGGTTATTCCTGAAAGCGTGCATCTTTCTGCCGCTCGGCATGACGAGCGGCATCGATCTGGATACGCACCCGTTGGCAGCTCCCGACGCCGCGGGATATACGCGCTTCGAGCAGGCCGCGTTCGGGCTGCGCGGCGGCATGACTTTGCGGAATTTCCGGATCGTCTTCAAAAAACCGCACGCTGCACGTGAGCACGTTCACCACAGCGGACCGTGCGCGGCAGGCTCGCAGCCTGCCCTACTAGCGCGCGCAGCAGATCTGGGTTGAGATCAGGGCGGGGGGCGTGTTGCTTTGGCTCTGGGCGAAATAGTTTTTCTGCGCGAGATCCCGATAAACCTCGCCGGCCACTCCGGCCGCCAGCGGACCAATCGCTGGGCGCCCGCCCGTGAGCAGGACCACTACGACCAGTTTATTCTTCCCCACATCGTTAAAGGAGCCGAACCAGCCCAAGTGCGTGTGGCTATCCGTGCAGGTTCCGGTCTTCCCGGCGATCGGCTCATCCTGCTGGGCGCGACGCGCCGTGCCATACTCGACGGCTGCCAGCATCCCGGGTTTGACTTCCGGAACCAGCTTGGCGATATCCAGGCGCCGTTTGATGCGCGGCGTAAAATCGTTGATCTCCTGCTGGGTTCGCGGATATTGCAGATAATAAAGCGTGCCGCCATTGGCCATGGCGCTCATCAACGCGGCGAGTTGCAGCGGAGTCTGTGAAATCTCCTCGCCGAAGCTGGTGAGCATGCCGACACCACCGTTCTTGGGAGGCTCGGAAGGATAACGGCCGGCGCTTTCGCCCGCGATGTTCAAGCCGGCCTTCTCGCCATAGCCGAACAGATGCGCGTAGTAGCTGACCCGGTCGAAACCGAGCTTAAGCCCCAAGGTGGCGAAGTAGTAATTGTTCGAGTGGGCCAGCGCCTGCGTCAGGTTGTAGCCACCACGGTGAAACAGCTTACCGTCGCCGCTGATGATCTTCTCGCTTAATGCGGCCAGGGCCACCGAGACCTTGATGGTGGAGCAGGGCTGAAACCCGCTGCCGAGCGCCAGTTTCTGGTTCACGATGGTCATGATCCGGCCCGTATTGGGGTCCACCACAACGATCGAACCGTTGTACGCCCCTAGAGCTTCGACGGCCGCCCGGCGCACTTCCAGATCCTCGCCATCGGCGTTGTCGCCCAGCGTGGAATCGGCATAGGTCGGCTCGGTCCAGGGGCCGCCGCGGATGACCGGCGCCGGTATGCGGTAGTTGACATGACGCACCAGCGCTGTCCGGCTGGTGGCCGCCGTCGTCCGCACCACAGCCTGATGTACCGTTCCGGCGCGGTGTACAACATGGTGACGGCGGTGCTTTGACGGGACAGTCGCAAAAGCCGCATTGGACAAGAAAAGGATGAAGAGAATTGCAATAAATCGGGACTGCTGGAAATTACATCGTGGCTTTGTCATATCCAGACAACGAGCGCCGAAGCAGTGACGCTTACCGGCGTGGCCAGAGCTAAGAATTAAATGCCGGCGGAGCACCGGTTAATCTGATTGTCTATGGTTTATCCGCTTTCAGTCAAGTTTTCAACTATTAATTATGCCTAAGGTTGAGGAAAAGTCAGACTTTCGGCACTTCGGTTAGGCATCAGCCCGCAGTCCATCCGCCGTCTATCGTGACGACTGAGCCGCTGACGAAATCGGCTTCCGGCGAGCAAAGATACAAAGCCATGCCGGCGATCTCTTCCGGACGGCCAAGACGCCCGACCGGTTGGCGCTGATTCAATTCGGCCCGGACCTTTTCTTTCTCGTGCTTGTGATATTTTTCGAGGTACGCTTCGACGAAAGGCGTGTCGACCGTTCCCGGACAGATGCAATTGACGCGCAACCCGGTCGGATAATCGACCGCCAGTTGCCTGGTCATGGCCACCACCGCACCCTTGGTAGCGCAGTAGGCGAAGCGCCTCTTCACCCCTACGAGACCGGCCACTGATCCGATATTGACGATCGAGCCGTGCGAGGCAAGCAGCAATGGCAATGCCGCGCGCGTCACCAGGAACATGCCCGTGACGTTGACGCGAAACAAGCGCTCGAAATCGGCCAGTTCGGTTTCCTGAACGCCGCCGACCAATCCGATGCCGGCATTATTTACCAGGATATCGAGCTTGGGAATATCTTTGAAGGCTGCGGCGACGGCGGCTTCGTCTGTAATATCAAGGATGACGGCTCGGCCGCCCAGTTCTCGAGCGAGGGCGAGGGCCGCGGGTTCATCGACATCCGCCACAATGATTTGGGCGCCGGCCGAGTGGAGGGCCCGGCAGGTAGCCGCGCCGATGCCGCTGGCGCCGCCCGTAACCAGGGCGGTGCGCCCGTCTACACGGAAAGGATGATGCATCGCTTGAATTTTAACGCCCTGCAGGTTTTACAGGACGAAATCGTCGCCTGCGAACGCTGCCCGCGGCTGATCGCGTATTGCCGGGAGATCGCGCGGGTGAAGCGGCGTGCCTATCGCGATTGGGAGTACTGGGGCAAGCCGGTGCCGTCGTTCGGTGATCCGCAGGCGGAGCTGCTGATTATTGGACTCGCGCCGGGCGCGCACGGCTCCAACCGCACAGGCCGCATGTTCACGGGTGATGCATCGGGCAACGTGCTGTATCGCGTGCTGCACCAGACCGGCTTCGCCGCGCGGCCTGACAGTTTTTCGCGCAACGATGGGCAGCGGCTGATCGGCGCCTACATCACCGCCGTGGCGCGCTGCGCCCCGCCCGGTAACAAGCCCACCCGCGAGGAGATCGCCAACTGCCGCCCGTACCTCGAACGTGAGCTGGGCCTGCTGCCAAGTGTGAAAGCGGTAGTGGCGCTGGGGCGCGTGGCTTTTGATAATTATTTGGGCATGCTGCAGGCGGGCGGCCTGATCCGCAGCCGGGCAGCGTTCGTCTTCGGGCACGATCGTACCTTCGAAGTGGCTCCGGGGCAGCCAACGCTGATCAGTTCGTATCATCCGAGCCAGCAGAACACGTCCACCGGTAAGTTGACCGAGGCGATGTTACTGGCCGTCTTCCGCCGCGCGCGCAAGGTGCTGAACCGGGCGCGCTGATAAACGTGTTATGTTGGCGACCGCAACTATGAAACGCAAACTTGCCACGTTGTGCGTGTTCCTGGCCGCTTGGCTGTGGGCGCAACGTCCACCCCTGGTCGAGACGCCCAATGCCGACATCTACTATAAGCTGGCGCCGGATGCGACTCCGCAGGACGGAGTCCCCAAGGGTGAAATTAAAGGCCCATACACGCTGCCGAGCCAGGCTTATCCGGGCACACAGCACACGTATTGGGTTTATGTTCCGGCGCAGTACGATCCGGCCACTCCCGCCAGCCTGATGATCTACAACGACGGGCAGGCGTTCATGGCGCCCGAAGGCGATGTGCGCGCGCAGTTCGTGATGGACAATCTGATCTATCGCCGTGAACTGCCGGTGATGATCGCGGTGTTCATCAATCCCGGCCGGCGTCCCGATCAGCCCGAGCCGACACCTAGCAATTGGGGCGATCGCGATACCAACCGGCCGACGGAATACAACACGCTCGACGACAAGTATGCCCGCGTGATTGTGGACGAGCTGCTTCCGGTGCTCTACAAGGAGTACAACATCTCGAAGGATCCCGAGCGGCACGGGATTGGCGGGTCGAGCTCCGGCGCGATCGCGGCCTTCACGGTGGCGTGGCAGCGGCCGGATGTTTTCCGCAAAGTGCTGTCGAACGTGGGCAGCTTTACCAATATTCGCGGCGGCAACGCTTACCCGGATATCATCCGCGCGAGCGAGAAGAAGCCCCTGCGCGTGTTTCTGGTGGACGGGCGCAACGACAACCGCGCGCTGCGCACGGATGGCAGCTACGATCAGGCGCGCGACTGGTTCTACCAGAACGTGCAAATGGAGGAGGCGCTCACCGCCAAAGGCTATGAAGTGAATTACGAGTGGGGCATCCAGCGGCACGGGCAGAAGATGCTGCAGACCGTATTCCCCGAGATGATGCGCTGGCTGTGGCGCGACCACGGCGTCTCCACCGATCCGCATGACATGGTCGAGCGGTCGCTCAACGCGCCGAAGAAACAACCGTAGCCATGTTCCGGCCAGCGATCGCGCTGTTGCTGTTGGCGGCCTGCGGTTGTTCCCGGCCGCACCGTCTGACGGTCGGCTCGAAAAACTTCACCGAACAGATCGTGCTGGGTGAAATACTCGCGCAACAGATCGAGCGCCGCCTGGGAGTCCCCGTGGACCGCAAGCTCGACTTAGGGGGCACGCTACTGACCCAGCAGGCGTTGCGCGGCGGCGAGATCGATCTGTACCCCGAGTACACCGGCACGGCGCTGACTGCCGTGTTGAAGCTGCCGCCCTCATCCGATGCCGCGGCGGTGTTCGAGCGCGTGCGCGCGGAATATCGCCAGCGGTGGAACCTGGAGTGGCTCGACCCGTTTGGTTTCGACAACACATTTGCGATGGTCGTACGCGGCGCGGATGCGCGCGCGGGAAGTATCCAGACATTGAGCGATGCCGCGCGCCGCAAGGAAGCTTGGCGGCTGGGCATGGGCTACGAATTCCTGCAGCGTCCGGACGGCCTGGCGGGGCTACAGGCGACATATCATGTTCCGCTGATCGGAACGCCCAAGACCATGGACCTCGGCTTGCTTTACCCCGCTTTGGAGCAGAACCAGATCGACATGGCTGCGGCTAATGCGACTGATGGCATGCTTTCCGTACTGGATGTGACAGTGCTGCGCGACGACCGGCATTACTTCCCGCCGTACCAGGCCGCCGTCGTGGTGCGCGCGCAAAGTCTGGCGTCACATCCAGGCCTGCAGGCCGCCCTCGAGCAGCTATCCGGCAAGCTATCGGATGCCGCCATGCGCAGCCTGAATTACCAGGTGGATGGACGCCATCGCCCTGTCGCTGAAGTAGCGCGCGAGTGGCTGGCCGGGATTCGGTGATTTCTTTCACCAAATCACTTGTACTTAAGTTCCGCTGCTGCCCTGTCCCGCACTAAACTCGTAACCAGGAGGGTATCTTGAATCGTATCGTCCGGATTACTCTAACGGGGTTACTGTTGTTCTCCAGTGGCCTCGCCGAAAAGAAGGATCACAATGACGCCTTTGTTGCCGGCCAACCGGGTGAAGCCCGTATCGCACAGGAGGTTCGTCACCAACTGCTGATGCTGCCTTATTACGGAGTGTTTGACGATCTTGCATTCCGGGTAAATGGCAGCCAGGTCACGCTGCTGGGCGCGGTGGTTCGGCCGGTGCTGAAGTCCGACGCCGAGAACGTCGTGAAACGGATCGAAGGGGTCACCGAGGTCGTGAACGATATTAAAGTGCTGCCGCCTTCACCGATGGATAATCAGATCCGCCGCGCAGAGTTTCGGGCCATCTACCGCGATCCGACACTATCTACGCGTTACGGCTATCAGGCCGTCCCGTCAATTCACATCATCGTCGACAATGGGCACGTCACGCTCGAGGGTGTAGTCGCCAACGAAATGGACAAGAACCTGGTGAATCTGCGCGCGAACGGCGTGCCCAACGTTTTCTCGGTGACGAACAATCTGACGATCAATCCGAGCTGAGACGCGCTTAGGCGAACTTATACTCGCCCGGCACAGGCAGCGGCGGCACCGCTAGCTTCATGTCGTAGTCAAAAGCTTTCGGCTGCAAGTCGAGATTCGAGGCCATCATCTGGTCCCAGGTGATCTCTTGTCCGGAGTAAGCCGACTCGCGCGCCATGATACAGGTCATGGTACTCTCGGCGACCGCCACGCCATCGTTGATATAAGGCCCATCGCCGCGAATGCTCTTCACCAGCGCGATGTGTTCGCGCACATACGGGTCCTCGCCTTTAGTCCCCATGTCCCTACAGTTGGTGCGTCCGCGCGTGCCGATGATCAATTCGGATACGTCCGTGTAGGCGGGCTTGCGATACTGCCGGCAGTGACTCGACATATGCACGCCGTTAGCGTACGTGAAGTCGGCATCGATATGATCGAAGATGTTGCCGTAGATCTCCGTGCGAGGCCGCCACGCCGCGCCGCCCGAGGCAAACACCTTCTGCGGATGCGTGCCCATGAACCAGTTGATCGCGTCGATGTTGTGCAGGTGCTGCTCGACGATCTGGTCGCCGCAGATCCAGACGAATGAATACCAGGCGCGATGCTGGAACACCATGTCGGACCAGGCTGCGTCGCGCTGCTCCTGCTGAATGACGGGCGTGCCGACCCAATATCCGTAAGTCGCCAGGATATCGCCGATGGCGCCATCGCGTACCTTTTTCCAGGTTTCCAGGTACTCGGTCTGATTACGGCGCTGCGCGCCGGACACCACGGTGAGCTTCAGTTCCTCAGCTTTCTTCGCGGCCGCCATCACCTTGCGCACGCCCACGGGATCGGTGCCGAAAGGCTTCTCGACGAAGATATGTTTCTTGGCTTCCACGGCCGCGACGAAGTGCTCGGGCCGATAGCCGGGAGGCGTCGCCAGCATTACCAGGTCAATGTCGGACGCCAGCACCTTCTTATAAGCGTCGAAGCCGACGAAGTGATGATCCGGGTCGACCTTCACTTTCTCCGCAACGCCCTCGTACTTGGACTGGCGGATCTCGGCCAGCGATTTCTCCAGGTGATCCTCGAAGATGTCGCCCATGGCCACCAGTTCCACGTTGTTGTTGCCGTGCAGAAACTGCTGGGCTGCCGCCGTGCCGCGGCCGCCGCAGCCGACCAGGCCGGCGCGCAACTTCTCGTCGCCCGCGCCGCGCACCAGTTCCGGACGGATAATCGTGAACGCGGTAGCCGCCGCGCCGAGCGCCGTGGACTTTCCCAGAAACGACCGTCTGGAGATCTCATTTGAACCGTTTTCCATGCATTCGCCTCCTGTGGGCTTTCAGGTGCGATTGTATATCAATGCAATGGAGGAGGCGCTATCCCCCGATGGCGTACATCGGCCGCGGCGGTGCGACAAACCGCGCGGTGTTAATCTCGTGGCCCTCCCACTTGCCGGCTACATTGCGGCGGATCAGCGCGGCAATCTCGTCGTCAGAGGCGCCGCCGCGCAGCAGGCCTTTGACGTCGTCTTCTTCGATCGCAAACAGGCAATAGCGCAGCTTGCCGTCGGAGGTCAGGCGGAGGCGATTGCAATTCAGACAGAACGGGCGGCTTACGGATGCGATGAAGCCGACGCGCCCGATGCCGTCCGCGAACTGGTATTCGAGAGCGGGCGCGCGCGGATCGGCGTCCGGAATGGGAACCAGCGGCGCGATTTCACGCGACAGCATCGCGATGATGTCGTCGGCCAGCAGCACCTTGCTGCGATCCCAAAGATTCTGCGCGTCGAGCGGCATGAACTCGATGAAGCGCACCTCGTAACCGTTTTCACGGCCGAAGCGGACGAGCGGCACCACGTCGGGCTCGACCAGATTCTTCACCGCCACGGCATTGAGCTTGATGGGTCCGAATCCCATGCGGCGGGCAACGGCTAGGCCTTCCAGCACCTTGTGCAGGTCGTCGCGGCGGGTGATCTGGCGGAAGCGCTCGCGATCGAGCGTATCCAGGTGCACGTTTAGCCGCCGCAGGCCGGCATCGTAAAGCGGCGCGGCCAGCTCCGCGAGCGCCACACCGTTGGTGGTCAACGCCAGATCGGTGATGCCCGGAATCGCGGCCAGCCGCGCGACCAGCAGCGGCACATCGCGGCGCACCAGCGGCTCTCCGCCTGTGACACGCACCTTGTCGATGCCTAGCCCGGCAGCGACCCGCACAAAGCGTTCGATCTCCTCGTAGGACAGAATCTCTTCGCGCGGGACAAACTTCACGCCGGCTTCGGGCATGCAGTAAAAGCACCGCACGTTGCAGCGGTCGGTGACACTGACGCGCAGATTGGTGTGACTGCGGCCGAACGAGTCGATCAGCGGGGGAATGGTCACGTGCGAACTGCTTTAATTCTAGCAAACAAGCCCGGCGGACAAATGCGCGAACAGTGCCCGCAGCGCCGCGCCGCGATGGCTGACCGTCAGCTTACGCTCGGGCGCGGCCTCGCCGAATGAGCATCCAAACGCCGGATAGTAGAACAGCGGATCGTAGCCGAAGCCGTGCGGCCCGCGCGGACTTTCCAGAATCTCGCCTTCCACCGCGCCGCGGAAGGTCCGCACCAGCCGGCCATGATCCACCAGCGCGATCACGCAGACGAACCGCGCGGAGCGCTGACCGATGCCGCGCAGCCTTTCGATCAGCAGTCGATTGTTTGCCGCATCGGTCGCATCGGGGCCGGCGAAGCGTGCCGAGTAAACACCGGGTGCGCCGCCCAAGGCATCCACCTCAAGACCGGAGTCATCGGCGAAAAGCAGCCCGCTTACGTGCGCTCCATAGTATTCGGCCTTCAGGATGGCATTGGCCTCGAAGGTTGTGCCGGTCTCCTCGGCAGGCGTGATCGCGGGCAAGCCGGGCAGAGTTTCGACCTCGATACCGGATTGTCGACCTGCGGCCAGGCGAAACTCACGCAGCTTGCCAGGGTTGCCCGTGGCGCAATACACCGTCACGCGATGCGCACCATGCGCTTCTGCATTTCGATGAGTTCCGCGATGCCGGCACGCGCGAGCGACAGCATGCGTGCCATCTGCTCGTCATCGAAGGCGTGGCGCTCGGCAGTGGCCTGCACTTCGACGAAACGGCCCGCCCCAGTCATTACCACGTTCATGTCGACCTCCGCCTGCGAGTCCTCCTCGTAGCAAAGGTCGATGACCGGCTCGCCCTTGACGATGCCGACGCTGGTGGCGGCGACATAATCGAGCAGCGGCATGCGCTTGATCATGCCGTACTGCACGCATTTTCCAAGCGCCATCGCCAGGGCGACGAACGCGCCGGTGATGGATGCCGTGCGCGTGCCGCCATCCGCCTGCACCACGTCGCAATCGAGCACCACGCTGCGCTCGCCCAGCAGCGACATATCCACCACCGCGCGCAGGGAGCGGCCGATCAGCCGCTGGATCTCGTGCGTGCGGCCGGAGGGCCTGCCTTTCGACACTTCGCGCGGCGTGCGCTTCAGCGTGGCGCGCGGGAGCATGGAATACTCCGCCGTGACCCAGCCCTTGCCGCTGCCGCGCAGAAACTGCGGCACGCTATCCTCGATGGTGGCCGCGCACAATACGCGCGTGTGCCCGACCGTGATGAGCGCCGAGCCTTCCGCCGTCGCCAGGTAGCCGGTGATGATTTCGACCGGACGCATCTGGTCCGGCGTGCGGTTATCCGTTCGCATATTTCATCACGAAATAAAGAAAAAAGAGCAGCAGAACGAAGCCCGAAGCCATCAGGATCACACAGGGCAGACCGCCCGCCGGCGCAGCGGCGCTTTTCGATTTCGGCTTTACGGGCTTGAACTTCGCCATCCTAGTAAGGATGGTAGCACCCGGCGGATTCGCGCTGCCCGCGCGCTAAGTGTCGATGTGCGTGCTAAAGAAACGATCGAGGGCCAGCTTGTTGCGCGCGGCCAATCCAGCCGACAGATCCTTCATCTCGCCGGGCGGCAGCGGCTTGAAAGCCTTCGCCAACGCCACGTTCTGGTCGATGAATTCGAGCTTGGGCATGCCCGCCACGGCCAGCGTCACGCCCGGCAGCGACAACGGATAGTACAGCAGCTTCGCGGGAGTTGCCTGGCCGATCAGCGCCTCCTGGGCGAAGATTTTCATGGCGATCACGCCCATCTTTTTGCGGCGCGCCACCGGCAGGGCCACATCTTCGAAACTGGTCTTCAAATCCGGGTTCGGCTCCATGCCCTTCTTGCCGCCGCGCATGCCGGCGCGTGCGGCGTTCAGGGCCATCTGCGTGCAATCGAAATCGTGGCGTTCGAGCGCGGCCTTCAGCACCACCGGATCGGTATGGCTGGTGATGCCGATAAAGCGGGTGACCTTCTGGTCGCGTAGCTTCAGCAGGACCTTCAACACCCCGTCGGGCGCTTCCACTTTGGCCAGATCGTTTTCGTCGGTCAGGCTATGGACGTGCATCAGATCCAGGTGGTCTGTCTGCAGGCGCTTGAGGCTGCCCTCCAGGATGCGCTGGGCCTCGTCGCCGTTGCGCGCCTCGACCTTGGTGGCGACGAAGATCTCCTTGCGGCGGGCCTTCAGGACCTTGCCGATGCGCTCCTCGCTGCGGCCATTGCCGTAGCTGTAGGCCGTATCCATGTAGGTGACGCCCAAGTCGAAGGCCCGGTTGAGGGCCGCAAGCGCTTGGTCTTCTTCCTGATACATCAGGAAGCGGCTGCCTCCGCCCATGGCGAGTATGGAAACGCGTGCGCCGGTGCGCCCGAGCACGCGGGTGGGCATCACATCCGTGGCCGCGCGCGCGGCGGCGCCCGTCAATGCCGCGGTACCCAGAAAGTCACGCCGTGAGATCTTCATAGAGCCAGGATAGCTCAGGGGCGAGACAACCGGCGGCGCTAATGGATCGTTTCGCCGGCTTTCCGGGCGCTGCGCAGGACTAACTCCTGCAGATCCAGCAAATGTTGCGGTTCGAACTGCTGGCGCGACCATTTATGCGCGGGAGTCAATTGCACTCCGACGAAATAACCGATCTCGCGGTACACGCAATAGCGCACGGTTCCGGTGAGCTTGTCGCCGGGGCAATTGATGTTTAACTGAACGCCAATGGGCAGGGGTATTTCGAATTGCAGACACATCCCCGACGGTGAAATATCTTCCAGCAAGGCCGTGGACTTGTGTTTGCGGCCCGACGAATCTTTCCAGCAGACATCCACCATGTCTGCGCATAACATCCGGACTTCCGCACGTAGTCGCTGCACGCCTGTATGATCGGCGGGATGGAACAATACTTTAGGCGGCTTCCCCGCCGGCTCTTCAATCGCTCGCCAGTGTGCGCGAGTAAAAGCCCGCCAGGTCCGACTTCAACTGCTTCAGCGCGTCCACGTTCAGGTAGATCATGTGGCCCGAGTGGTAGTAGCCGAACTCGACATTCCCGCGCAGCTTTGCATCGAGCTCCATGTGCGACAGATCGTATTCGGTAATAAAGAACGGCGTCGCCAGGTCGAACAGACCGTTCGCCGAGAACACCTTCAGATGCGGATTCTTGCGCATGGCGTCGGCGAGGTCACCGGCCACGTAGGCTTCACGCATCGCCCTGCCCGGGCCGCCTGGACCGCCGCCCATCCCGGGCGCGTGATGCGATTCGTCCCAGTCGCGGTTCACATTGGGGCCGCGCGGATAATAGGTTTCCTTCGAGGTGTATTTCAACTCGCGGTCCAGATAATCCTGAAAGGCCGAAACGAAAGCGCCGGTGATGCCGGTGCTGGATGGGTCGTAGCCGGGGTTCTCGCCGGCGGCGTCTGCATCTGTTCCTTCGAAGCGCGCATCGTAGCGCCCCAGGATGATCCTCTGATCGCGCATCAACTCTTTCCGGAAGCGCGTCGGACTGATCCGCAGATTGGCCTCTTTGATGAACTGCACGCTCAGGCCCGTGAAGCCAGCGAGCTTCGCGGCCATGGCATCCACCTGCGCCTGTGGCAGATTCTGCCCTTGCTCCAGAGCTTCCGAGTAGGGGCCGCGCGCGAAAGCCCGCGCCTCGTCAAGGAAGGTTTTCTCGTCACGCCCCTTGTGGGGAACCTTTTCGTAGTGCCAGGCGATGGCCGCATAGGAGGGCAGGTATCCGATATATACGAAGTCCATTCCCGGAGCATGCGCGTAGTAATTCAGAATCGACGACACCAGAATCACGCCGTTGCATGACGTGCCGTCGTTCTCAAGAGCATCCGCCAAAGCGGCTGAGCGCGTGGTTCCGTAGGACTCGCCCATCAGGAACTTGGGAGAGTTCCAGCGGTGATTCAATGTGATGTACCGCTGGATGAACCTGGCAAAAGCCCGCACGTCTTGGTCGGTCCCGGTAAAGTCCTTGATGGCGGCCTTGCCGACCGGCCGTGAAAAGCCGGTGCCCACCGCATCCACGAACACCAGGTCGGTCTTGTCCAGCAGCGAATATTGGTTCGGCACCAGCTTGTAGGGACCCGCGCCGGTGGCATCGGGACTCGCCGTGATCACACGCACGGGAGAAACAGAACCCATGTGCAGCCACAGGCTCGCCGAACCCGGCCCTCCGTTGTAAAGGAACGTGACCGGGCGGCTAGCAGGATCGCTGACCCCGGCCAACGTGTAGGCCACGTAAAACACGATTCCGTACGGCTTCTCTTCTTCGTTATCGATGAGCAGCGTTCCAGCGGTGGCTTTGTAGTGGATGGTCTTGCCGTCGAGCGTCAGGTCATGATCGGTAACGGACGTGGTCTCGGTAGGAATCGGCGGAGTCTTCTCTTCGGCGGCCGAGTTGGCTGCTGGCTCGCTATTGCGCGGCCGCTGGGCCAGGGCTGCGCGCGGCGTGAGGAGCGGCAGAGCAGCCGCCAGTGCGAGCAGGCAGACAGATTGCAATCGTGACACGGTTTCTCCTTTCGGCGTATTCTCTCACGAATTCGCGTGGCGAATTCGCGCACTGTTAAACTACCAACAATGTCCATTCAGACGGGTACAGGCACGGTTCTGCGGGCCACGCCGGTTTCACCAGCGGCGGCCACGGCGTTCCGGGTCCTGACGGCCATCAGCTTTTGCCATCTGCTGAACGACATGCTGCAGTCGGTCATCCCGGCTGTGTACCCGATCTTGAAGACTTCCTATCATCTCGATTTCCGGCAGATCGGGCTGATTACGTTAAGTCTACAACTCACCGCCTCATTGCTACAGCCGTTCGTCGGCATCTACACGGATCATCGCCCGACACCGTACTCGCTGCCGGTAGGCATGGGGTTCACGCTCTCGGGGCTTCTGCTGTTGGCGAACGCTCCGGCCTTCGGCATGATTCTGTTATCGGTGGCGCTAGTAGGTGTGGGATCGTCCGTGTTCCACCCCGAATCGTCGCGCGTGGCTCGGCTGGCTTCGGGCGGACGGCACGGGCTGGCCCAATCGCTGTTTCAGGTGGGCGGCAACGCGGGATCGGCGCTGGGCCCGCTGTTGGCAGCTATGGTCGTGTTGCCCGCCGGACAGCGGTCCATCGCCTGGTTCTCGGCGGCGGCGCTACTGGCCATCTTCGTCCTGAGCCGCATCAGCGGCTGGTACAAGACGCATGGGGCGGTGCGGGCAAAATCCGCCGCGGCCGGGCACGAGTCTCGCGTGCAAATCTCCCGGCGGCGAACCCGCGTTGCCCTGGCGGTGCTGATGGCGCTGGTTTTCTCGAAGTATTTCTACCTTTCGAGCCTCACCAGTTATTACACTTTCTTTCTAATCAGCCGATTTCACGTTGCGGTGCAATCCGCGCAGCTTCACTTATTCGTGTTTCTGGGCGCGGTGGCCGCCGGCACCTTCATCGGCGGACCGATAGGCGACCGGATTGGCCGCAAGTACGTAATCTGGGGCTCGATTTTAGGAATCCTGCCGTTTACCCTGGCGCTGCCTTATGCGAACCTGTTCTGGACCACCGTGCTCAGCATCGTGATCGGCTTCGTGCTCTCCTCGGCATTCTCGGCCATCATTGTATTTGCGCACGACCTGGTGCCCGGCAAGATCGGCGCGATCTCGGGCCTGTTCTTCGGCCTGGCGTTCGGTATGGGCGGCATCGGCGCGGCGTTTCTGGGCTGGCTCGCCGACACCACCAGCATCTTTTTCGTTTACAAGGTCTGTTCGTTCCTGCCGGCGATCGGCCTGTTGACCGCGTTCCTACCCGATCTCGAACGCGGCTACAAACGGGCCCGCGCATAGTATGGCGATTCGCATCTTCGTCACCGGCGGCACTTTCGACAAGGAATATAACGAACTCACGGGAGAGCTTTTCTTCAAAGACTCGCATCTGCCGGAAATGCTGAAGCTGGGCCGCTGTAGTGTGGATTTGGACATTCGAACCCTAATGATGATCGACAGCCTGCACATGACCGACGGCGACCGGCAGATCATCCTCCGGAATTGCCGGCAGGCGCCCGAGACCCGCATTGTGATTACACACGGCACCGACACCATGGTCGAAACTGCTGCCGTGCTCGCGGCCGGTATTGCCGATAAGACTATCGTGCTGACCGGGGCGATGATTCCCTACAAATTCGGCAGTTCGGATGGTCTCTTCAATCTAGGCAGCGCGCTGGCATTCGCGCAGACGTTGCCTCCCGGCGTGTATGTCGCGATGAATGGCCGCTATCTGCCATGGAATTGCGCGCGCAAGAATCGGCAGACGGGCATGTTCGAAGACGTTACTCCCGCTGACTGACCGCTCCAGGCACCCGTGTCAACGGCCGCCGCGGATTTCGCGCATCTCGCCTAGGCGGCGATTCAGGAAGCGGCGCTCGCTTTCATTGGCGGCCAGTGCGAGCGCTTTCGCATAAGCCTCTTCCGCAGCCGTGTAGCAGCCCATGCGGCGAAGCAGATCCGCGCGCGCGGAATGGAGCAGGTGGTAGCTCTCCAGGCGCCCGCCGGCCGCCAGTCGATCGATCAACGCGAGCCCGCGTTCCGGACCCTCCGCCATCGCCACTGCCACAGCCCGGTTCAACGCCACCACCGGCGAGGGCTGCATGCGCTCGAGCACGCTGTAGAGTTGCGCGATCTGCGCCCAATCGGTTTCCTCCGCGCGCGGCGCCTGGCAATGCAGGGCGGCGATGGCCGCCTGGATGGCGAACGGTCCAGGCTGGCCGCGCAAGGCTTCCTCGACCAGCGGCAGAGCTTCCGCAATTTGCGCGCGGTTCCAGCGCGTGCGGTCCTGGTCCGCAAGCAGCACGATCTCACCCGCCGCATCCTGGCGCGCGTCGCGCCGCGAATCGTGAAGCAGCATCAGCGCTAGCAGTCCCGTCGCCTCGGCCGGCGGACGCGGCGCCATCAGGGCACGGATAAGCCTGGCCAAGCGAATCGCTTCCGCGCACAGGTCGCCGCGCACCAGCGATTCGCCGCCGGTAGCCGCGTAGCCTTCATTGAAGATCAGGTAAATCGCCGACAGAACCGCGTGGAGGCGTGCCGGCATCTCGCCGGCGCCCGGGACGATGTAGGGGATGCCTGCATCGCGAATCTTGCGCTTGGCCCGCACCAGTCGTTGCGCCATGGTGGCTTCGGGCACCAGAAACGCGCGCGCAATCTCGTGCGTTTCCAGCCCGCCCAACGTGCGCAGCGTCAGGGCAATTTGCGCATCCATAGCCAATGCCGGATGGCAGCAGGTGAAGATCAGGCGCAGCCGTTCGTCGGGAATCTCGTCGGCATCGTAATCGGGCGTGGTGAAGGCTTGCTCGAGTGCGGATAGCGCATCCGGCTCCAGGCGGGCCTCGAAACGCGCCTGGCGGCGGATGCGATCGATGGCCTTGTGCCGCGCGGTTTGAATGATCCAGGCACGCGGGAACGCGGGGACACCTGCGCTGCGCCACTGATCCAAGGCCGCGGCGAAAGCCTCCTGTGCGGCATCCTCGGCTACCTCGAAATCGCGCGTGAGACGGATCAACGCGGCTACAATCCGGCCCCGCTCTTCGCGGTACAGCGCGTCCACCGACGCATCGGCATCCATGGCTATGACGATAATAGAAAAATATCCACCGAGCTGTCGATCCGACAGTTTCCCGTTCGATCTACCGTTGGAGGCACACGACCATGACTTATATGTTCCTGACGTATCTGGATGAGAAAGCCTGGGCCGACCTGGGCGAAGCGGAGCAACAGCGGCTGATGCATGCCTGCGATCCGCACGTGAAGCAATTGCGGGAGAGCGGCAAATTTCTGGCCGGAGCGCCGCTGCATCCGACCTCGACCGCGACGACCATCCGGAATCACGAAGGCCAGCGCCTGGTGACCGACGGTCCGTACGCCGAAACCCGCGAGCAGCTTGGCGGGTACACGTTAATCGATGCCAAGGACCTGGATGAGGCCATCGCCATCGCATGGGGTTTCGCCGGCAACAGCGGTCTGGCCACGATTGAAATCCGGCCAGTCGCGGTGATTCCGGATCTGCCGTCGCATTAAGCAAAAAAATCGAATGGCGGTGTCGATTTCGGGCGCGGCCATTCGACATACAGGATGAGAGGGGAACAGAAAATGTTGCGCGATCTGAAATTTGCGGCTCGCTCCCTGGCGGTTGCCAAAGGGCTGACGCTCACCGTGGTGTTGACACTGGCGTTGGGCATCGGCGCGAATGTAGCTATCTTCACGCTGGTGCGCGGCGTATTGCTGCGGCCGTTGGTCAATCGTGACGAGGACCGGCTGATCTACATCCGCCAGAGCGCGCGCGGTATCGGCATAGACAACGCCACGTTTTCGGTGCCTGAGATCCAGGATCTGCGCGCGCGCGTGAAAACCATCAGCACGTTCGGCGACTTCTCCACCATAGGCTTTTCCATGATCGGCCTGGGCGAGCCGCGCGAGGTGCGCGCGGGCGTGGTGGGCGGCACATATTTCTCGGTCATGGGGCTGCACCCGGTGTTGGGCCGGCTGCTGGACCAGCACGATGATGGGCCGAACGCCGCGGGCGCCGTGGTGTTGACCTATCGCTTCTGGAAGACCACGCTCAAGGGCGATCCATCGGTGATCGGCAAGAATATCCGGCTCGATTCGCGCACGGCGAAAATCATCGGTGTACTGGAACCTTGCGTGCCCTATCCCGCCGAAACGGAAATCATCGCCAATGTTGTCACCAGCCCGCACCATCTGTCGGCCACCATGGTGACCGGGCGCGTGCACCGCATGACGGAGCTATTCGGCCGCCTGGCGCCCGGAGCGACGCTCGAACAGGCGCGCGCGGAGCTGCGGACGGTGCACGGCGCCATGATCCGCCAGCATCCGGAAGCGTATTCCCGGAAGTCGGATTTCCGGATCGGTGCGGTGCGGCTGCGCGACCAGATCACGTCGCGGGCCCGGACGGTGCTGCTGGTGCTGCTGGCGGCATCGATTCTGGTGTTCGTCATCGCCTGCTCGAACGTCGCCAATCTGGTCCTGGCGCGCACGGTGCGGCGGGAAGGCGAGTTGGCGGTCCGCGCCGCGTTGGGCGCCAGTCCGGCAGATCTCCGCCGGACGCTGCTCGCCGAAAGCCTGCTGCTGTGCGGTGCGGGGGCGGCCTTGGGCGTAATGAGCGCGCGGCCGATGGTGGCGATACTGGCGCGCTACGCGGCGCGATTTTCGGTGCGCGCTTTGGATCTGACCGTCGATTCGAGCCTTTTGTGGGTGGGCGCTGCGCTGGCCATGGCGGCCGCTGTGTTTCTGGCTTTTGTGCCGCGCCTGCCGTCGGCCAGTTCGTCGCATGGATTCGGCCTGGCCAACGCCAGCACGCGGCTGACCGGCAGCACCAGCCGCCGCCAGCGCGTTTTCGCAATCACCCAAATTGCCGCATCTTTCATCCTGCTGGCAGGCGCCAGCATGCTGCTGAAGACCCTGCTGTCGCTCCAGGCGACCCAGACCGGACTCGATACCCGCCACGTGCTGGCGATCAACGTCCCCGTCATTCCTTACGGCCGGACGCAAGAGCAAACCGTCGGCTTCTATAAAGAGGCGATTCGCCGGATCCATGAACTGCCGGGTGTGGATGGCGTTGCGGTGGGCACTGCCGTACCGTGGCGCGATGCGAACTTCTTCGGCTTTGGTCTGGCGTTTTCCGCCGACGGACACGTGCGCGGCCCCGGTGAGGATGACCCGCGCGCGCGTTTGCGCATCGTCTCTCCCGGCTTCTTCGGCGCGCTCGGTGTGCCGATCATCGCCGGCCGCGACTTCAACGATTCCGACCGGCGCGGCGGCGAGCGGGTGGTCATCGTGAGCCAAAGCCTGGCGCAGCGCATGTTCCCGAATCAGGAAGCCGTCGGCCGCCACATCATGTGGACCGATCCCGTAATCAAGTTCATCGACCTGAGCGGAGAGCCACGGCGCATTATTGGCGTGGCCGCGGATATTGACGACGAAAACATCGTGCCGGGGCCGGCCGTCACGGTCTATCATCCTTTCGAGCAGGAGCAGCTTTGGGGCGGCCGGCTGTTTGTGCATGAGCACGGCAACCCTTATGCCCTGGTCACGCCGATCACGCATATCATCCGGCAACTCTCGGTCGATCAGCCTGTCGAGCACGCTGCCACGCTTGAAGATATCCGCGCCGAGGTGCTGGCTCCGGACCGGCTCAACACCATCGTATTTGGCGGTTTCGCCGCGGTCGCTTTGATCATTGCCGTAGTCGGCGTGGCGGGTGTACTGGCGTTTTCCGTCAGCGGGCGGATGCGCGAATTCGGCATCCGGCTGGCGATCGGGTCGCAGCCGCGCCAGATCGTCACCGGCGTGATCCGCGAAGGAGTGGTCATCGCCATTGCCGGCGTGGCGGCGGGTGCGGTCTGCGGTTACGCGCTGGCGCAAGGCGCGGCCGGCTATTTCGCGGACCTGCGCGCGCCCAGCGTGCTGCCGGTGCTCGGCTCGGTGCTGGTGTTGCTGGCCGCCGCGATAGTGGCATCGGTGTTGCCGGCATTGCGCGCGTCGCGGGTTGATATTGTGCAGGCGCTGCGGGCGGGGTGCGCGACATAAAAGTGGAAGTCACGCCGCTTGGCGACCCGCCCAATAGTCCTCGAACCTGCCGTTGAGATGGCAGCAGCGGAGGGCGAGGATGGCATTGGCGCCCCGCACTGTCCAGAACAT